>ERZ795062.2247-NODE-2247-length-12779-cov-9.958582_pt1 | contig 12779 bp, 10 predicted proteins | sample MGYA00375146_ERZ795062 | MGnify/ENA primary metagenome ERZ795062 (study PRJEB30191, sample SAMN05720281) | activated sludge metagenome | isolation source: Anaerobic digester | place: USA | collected 2015-07-16 ... | reverse complement strand
GCGCCAGGCGGTACGGCTCCTCGAAGTCGAGGAAATCCTTTTCCGCCAGCGCGCCGTCGATCCAGGCCTTCACGCCCGGCAACGTGCACAGGCGCTCGATGTAGGCGGCCACGGGGGCCGGCACGGGCAGGGCGTAGGTGCGGATGCGCATGACCACCGGCGCGAAGTAGGCGTCGGCAATGGTGAAGGCGCCGAAGAGCATCGGCCCGCCGTGCTGCGCCAGCAGCTCGCTCCACATGGCCACCAGGCGGGCCAGGTCGGCGCGCACGCCGGGCTGGTCGCGCAGTGCCAGCGCGCCGATGGCCGGCAGCGAGGCCTCGATGTTCATCGGGCAGGCGCTGCGCAGGGCGCCGAAGCCGCTGTGCATTTCGGCGCAGACGCTGCGGGCGCGGGCGCGCGCCCGTGGATCGGTCCCCCAGAGCTGCTTCTCAGGAAACTGCTCGGCCAGGGTTTCGGCGATGGCCAGCGTGTCCCACACGGCAAAGCCGTCGTCCTCTACCAGCACGGGGACCTTGCCGACCGGGTTCTGTGCCGCCACCGCCTGCTTGAAGGCCGAGCCGGCGTCGAACGAGTCGAAGCGCACCATGACCTCCTCGAACGGAATGCCGACCTGCTTCATCAGCACCCACGGGCGCATGGACCAGGAGGAATAGTTCTTGTTGCCGATGTAAAGCTTGGGCATGGAGAGCCTTTCGGTCGATGTGGCGGTTTGACCCGGTGGTCTGGGGCCGGATGCCCGCCAGGGTTGTCGTGGACTGCGATGCTAACGCGCCGCGCCGCTGCGATTGATGCGAAATCACGGCCGGATTGATGCGGCCGCAGGGCGTCGCGCGCGACGCGGTTGCGCGCTCTCAGCGCTTGCGCAGGTAACCGGGGGCGATCGCGGCCAGCGCGGCCGGCGTGATGCCCAGCGCGTCCAGGCCGGGCACCTTGCCGCTGGCGATGTTGTCCACCGCCATCGAGTCCAGGTTGTCGCCGCTCATCAGCGGCTCGCCGGGCAGGCGCTCCATCAGCCAGGCCTGCAGCCGCGCCAGCGGCATTGGCAGTGCGAACACCGCGCGCCCGCGCCCCTGGTTGACGCCGGCGTATTGGCCGGCCAGACGCACCAGGTCCCGCAGCGTGAAGACCTCGGGGCCGCAGGCCTCGAAGATCTGGCCGATGGTGGCGTCGTCCTGCAGGCAGCGCATGACAGCCGCGGCCACGTCTTCCACCCAGACCGGCTGGAAGCGGGTGTCCGCGCCGGCCAGCGGGATCAACGGGAACATCCGCTGCAGCTGGGCGAATACGTTCAAGAACTTGTCTTGCGCGCCGAAGATCACGCTCGGGCGCAGCACGGTCAGGTCCAGGATGCCGGCGGCGGCTTGCGTGTGCAGCACGGCCTCGCCGCGCGCCTTGCTGCGCTGGTACATCGACGGACCGTCCAGGGCCGCGCCCAGCGCGCTGACCTGCACCAGCCGGCGCACACCGGCCGCGGCGCAGGCGCGGGCGAGCTTCTTTGGCAGCTCGACATGCACCTGCTCAAAGGCCGCCTCGCTGCCATGCAGGATGGCCACCAGATTCACCACCGCATCAGCGCCGGCGAGCAACCGGATCAGCGTGGCTTCGTCGTGCACGTCCCCCGGGACCACGTCGACTCGGGGCAGCCCTGCAAGGTGGCGGGCTGCGGCAGGACTGCGCGACGGCACGATGGCGCTCCACCCCGCCTGCGACAACCGGGTGCAGATGTGGCGGCCGACAAAGCCGGTCCCGCCGAGGATCAGGATGCGTTTCATGCGCTTCAATGTAGCGCGCAAGTCTTCAACCCGCCTGTTTGGCGGGTTTTCGAGAGATATCGGGCACTTCCCCAGCGTCGATCGGACGCAAGATGCTATGAAAAACAGAGTAATTCAAGCCCGCGGCGGGGCCCTTATCATCCGCAGCATGGAAACCAAGTGGCTTGAAGACTTCGTCAGCCTGGCCGAAACCCGCAGCTTCAGCCGCTCGGCCCAGCTTCGTCATATCACCCAGCCGGCGTTTTCGCGGCGCATCCAGTCGCTGGAAGCCTGGGCCGGCACCGATCTGGTGGATCGCAGCTCCTACCCCACGCGCCTCACGCCGGCCGGGCAGACGCTGTACGACCAGTCGCTGGAGATGCTTCAGGCCTTGCAGACGACTCGCGCCATGCTGCGCGGTCACGCCACCGCAGGCCATGACGTGATCGAGTTCGCGGTGCCGCACACGCTGGCCTTCACCTTCTTCCCGGCCTGGATGTCGAGCCTGCGTGAATCGTTCGGGCCGATCAAGAGCCGGCTGATCGCGCTCAATGTGCACGATGCGGTGATGCGCCTGGTCGAAGGCGGCTGCGACGTGCTCATCGCCTATCACCATGCCTCACAGCCGCTGCAGCTCGACCCCGACCGTTACGAGATGGTGCGTCTCGGGCAGGAAATGCTGGCACCCTATGTCAAGGCGGATGCGGATGGTGCGCCGCTGTTCTGTCTGCCGGGACGTCCGGGCCAGCCCTTGCCCTACCTGGGCTATGCGCCCGGCGCCTATCTGGGGCGGGTGGCGGACCTGATCCTCAAGGACGCGGGCACCGCCATCCACCTGGATCGCGTGTACGAGACCGACATGGCCGAAGGCCTGAAGGTCATGGCTCTGGAAGGCCATGGCGTGGCCTTCCTGCCCTACAGCGCCGTTAAGAAGGAGCTGCGCGAACGCAAGCTCGTCAAGGCCACGCCGCCTGGAATGACCGGTTTGGAGCTGCTCATGGATGTCCGGGCTTATCGGGGAAAACCCTCGACCAAAGAGGCCTCCAAGGGCCCGGCGCAGGCGCTTTGGGCCTTTCTGGAGGCCCAATCCGCAGCGGCATAGGAGGATCGGACCGGTTATACATTTCTTGCATAACCGGTGTGTGAATTGGCATTGGTCTTTCATCAGGCCGCCATTTACAGTTCGCGCCGTTGCAGAAAGCGGCCGGCGCCGAACCCAGTGGGTGGTGCCGACCGATGTGAGACCGTACGGGCATGAAGCCTGCTTGTGTGCAGGCGCCGGCTCAAGATGCGTGTTTCCACGCACAAGGGTTTTCCGGGTTTACCCGCCAAGCCGAATGCCTAGAATTTGTTCACCCGGTTTTTTTACCTTTATCAACGCAAGGAATCTGTATGAAGAAGCATCTGATCGCTTTTGCCGTGATGGCCCTCGCCGCCGGCGGCGCCATGGCCCAGGCCAATGACACGATCGCCAAGGTCAAGGCCTCCGGCAGCGTCACGATGGGAGTTCGCGATTCGTCCGGCGCCCTGTCCTATACCCTCGGAGACGGCAAGTACGCGGGTTACCACGTCGAGCTGTGCCAGCGCATCATCGCCAACCTGGAAAAGGCCGCCGGCAAGAAGCTGGAAGTCAAATACCAGTCGGTCACCTCCCAGAACCGCATTCCCTTGGTGCAAAACGGCACCGTGGACATCGAGTGCGGCTCCACCACCAACAACGCCACACGCCAGAAGGACGTGGCTTTTGCCGACACCACCTTCGTCGAGGAAGTGCGCATCGCGGTCAAGGCCAGCTCGGGCATCACCTCGATTGCGCAGCTCAATGGCAAGAACGTCGCCACCACCACGGGCACCACCTCGGTGCAGACCCTGCGCAAGAACGAGCGCGCCAGTGGCATCGACTTCAAGGAGATCTTCGGCAAGGACCATGCCGACAGCTTCCTGCTGCTCGAGTCCGGCCGCGCCGAGGCCTTCGTGATGGACGGCTCGATCCTGGCTGGCAACATTGCCAACGCCAAGAACCCGGCCGATTTCAAGATCGTCGGTGAAATCCTGTCGGTCGAGCCGATCGCCATCATGCTGCGCAAGGACGACCCGGCTTTCAAGAAGCTGGCCGACGACACGCTGAAGGACCTGATGAAGTCGGGCGAAATCCTGAAGATCTACGACAAGTGGTTCGTGCAGCCGATCCCGCCGAAGAACGTCAGGGTCGGCCTGCCCGCCAGCGAGAGCACCAAGGCGGCCTGGGCGAACCCGAACGACAAGCCGATGGAAGACTACGCCAAGAAGTAAGTCTCTGATCTGACGGGCACACGGACCCCGCCGGGGCATGGCCTGCGGCGGGGTTCTTGTTCAGGCGGTCGGTGCGGCACAGGTGCGCGACCAAGAGGATACCGGTGGGACAACCCTTGCGGAGATCGACATGACGTGGGACTGGCAGGTTTTCTTGAACGACGACGGCAGCGGCCGGACGTACATTCAATGGATGATGGACGCCTGGAGCTGGACGCTGGCGGTGGCCGGTTGTTCCTGGGTGGTGGCGGTGTCGCTCGGCGGCATCATGGGCACCTTGCGCACGCTGCCGAACAGCCCCTGGCTGGTGCGCCTGGCCAACTTCTGGGTGGAACTGTTTCGCAACATCCCGCTGCTGGTGCAGATCTTTCTCTGGTATTTCGTGGTGCCCAAAGTGATCCCGGTGTTCCAGCAGGTGCCGGGTTTCGTGCTGGTGGTGTTTGCCCTGGGCTTCTTCACCTCGGCGCGGATTGCCGAGCAGGTGCGGGCCGGGGTTCAAGCCCTGCCCAAGGGCCAGCGCTATGCCGGCATGGCGCTGGGTTTCACGACGGCGCAGACCTACCGGTACGTGATCCTGCCGATGGCCTTTCGCATCATCCTGCCGCCGTTAACCAGCGAGTCGATGAACCTGCTGAAGAACTCGTCGGTGGCGTTTGCCGTGTCGATCGCCGAGCTGACGATGTTCGCGATGCAGGCGCAGGAAGAGACCTCGCGCGGCATCGAGGTGTACCTCGCGGTGACGATCCTCTACGCGATCTCGGCGTTTGCCGTGAACCGCGTGTTCGGCTTCATCGAGACCAAGGTCCGCATCCCCGGCTTCATCGTCGCGGGTGGCACCGGCGGGGGGCACTGACATGCTTGGCCTTGATCTCACTTTTCTCAACTGGGATGTTCTCAGCAAATTCGTGCTGGGCGGTTTGCGCTTCAGCGTGCAGTTGACCGTCGTGGCCACCTTGGGCGGCATCCTGCTGGGCACGGTGCTGGCGCTGATGCGGCTGTCCGGCAACAAGGTGCTGGCCTTGCCCGCCACCATCTACGTCAACGGCATGCGCTCGATCCCGCTGGTGATGGTGATCCTCTGGTTCTTCCTGCTGGTGCCGAGCTGGGTCTACGGTTACCTGCCGGGCGGCATGAACAACCGGGCCGAATACTCGGCCTACATCACCTTTATCGCCTTCGAGGCGGCGTACTTCAGCGAAATCATGCGCGCGGGCATCCAGTCAATTCCGCGCGGCCAGGTGTTTGCCGGGCAGGCGCTGGGCATGACCTATGCCCAGAACATGCGCCTGGTGGTGCTGCCGCAGGCCTTTCGCAACATGCTGCCGGTGCTGCTCACGCAGACCATCATCCTGTTCCAGGACACCTCGCTGGTCTACGCCATCGGCGCCTACGACATGCTCAAGGGCTTCACCACCGCCGGCAAGATCTACGGGCGCCCCGAAGAGGCCTACCTGCTGGCCGCCGTGGTCTATTTCGCGATCTGCTACGGCCTGTCCTGGTCGGTCAAGCGGTTGCAGGCGAAGATCGCCATCGTTCGTTGAGCATCGGAGAGAAACATGATCGAAATCAAAAACGTGTCCAAGTGGTATGGCCCGGTGCAGGTGCTCAACGACTGTTCGGTCAGCATCGCCAAGGGCGATGTGGTGGTGGTCTGCGGGCCGTCAGGCTCCGGCAAGTCCACCCTGATCAAGACGGTCAACGGCCTGGAGCCGATCCAGAAGGGTGAAATCTCGGTCAACGGCATCAGCCTGTACGACGCCAAGACCGACCTGCCCAAGCTGCGCTCGCACGTGGGCATGGTGTTCCAGAGTTTCGAGCTGTTTCCGCACTTGTCTGTGACGGAAAACCTGACGATCGCGCAGATCAAGGTGCTGGGCCGCACGCCCGATGAAGCCAGGACCCGCGGCCTCAAGATGCTCGACCGCGTGGGCCTGATGGCGCACAAGGACAAGTTTCCCGGCCAGCTCTCGGGCGGGCAGCAGCAGCGCGTGGCCATTGCCCGTGCGCTGTCGATGGACCCGATCGTGATGCTGTTCGACGAGCCGACCTCCGCGCTCGACCCCGAAATGGTCGGCGAGGTGCTCGACGTGATGGTGAACCTGGCCAAGGAAGGCATGACCATGATGGTCGTCACGCACGAGATGGGCTTCGCCCGCAAGGTGGCCAACCGCGTGATCTTCATCGACGTCGGCGGCCGCATCCTGGAAGACTGCTCCAAGGACGAGTTCTTCGGACATCCCGAGAACCGGCAGGCGCGCACCAAGGACTTCCTCAACAAGATCCTGGCGCACTGAGCGCCAGGCGATCCGCCCAGCCTCCTGGCCGGTTGGAAACGAGCCGGCGACGGCGGGCGAATGGCGCCGTTCGTGTCCCCCGGCGAGGGCATGGCGTCCACGTCTCCTCCTTGACCTCACTGCACACAGCGCCCCACGGCAGCGCGGGGACGTGGCCTTGCCTGGACTTGCAGGCCCGGGGAGGTCTGGGACAATGCTGGCATGACACGTGAAATCACCCTGACCCGCCCCGACGACTGGCACCTGCACGTGCGCGACGGCGCCGCGCTGCAGACCGTGGTGCCGCACACCGCCGCGCAGTTCGCCCGCGCGATCATCATGCCCAACCTCAAGCCGCCAGTGACCACCGCGGCCCAGGCCGTGGCCTACCGCGATCGCATCCGCTCCGCCGTGCCCGCCGGCATGGCCTTCGAGCCGTTGATGACGTTGTACCTCACCGACAACTTGCCACCCGATGAAATCCGCCGCGCCAAGGAGGCGGGCGTGGTGGCTGTCAAGCTCTATCCTGCGGGGGCCACCACCAACAGCGATGCGGGCGTGACCGACATTCGCAAGACCTACGCCACGCTGGAAGCCATGCAGCGCGAAGGCATCCTGCTGCTGGTGCACGGCGAGGTCACCAGCCCGGATATCGACCTGTTCGACCGAGAGGCGGTGTTCATCGAGGAGCAGCTGATGCCGTTGCGCCGCGATTTCCCCGAGCTGAAAGTCGTGATGGAGCACATCACCACGAAGGAGGCCGCGCAGTACGTGGCGTCGGCAGACCGCTACCTGGGCGCCACCCTCACGGCGCACCACCTGCTTTACAACCGCAACGCCATCTTCACCGGCGGCATCCGTCCGCATTACTACTGCCTGCCGGTGCTCAAGCGAGAGACCCATCGCGTGGCGCTGGTTGCGGCGGCCACCAGCGGCAACCCCAAGTTCTTCCTCGGCACCGACAGCGCGCCGCACCCGGCGCACCTGAAGGAGCACGCCACCGGTTGCGCCGGCTGCTACACCGCGCATGCGGCGATGGAGATGTATGCCGAGGCCTTCGACGCCGTCGGCGCGCTCGACAAGCTCGAAGGCTTCGCGAGCTTTTTCGGCGCCGACTTCTATGGCCTGCCGCGCAACACCGGCACCATCACCCTGCGCAAGGAAAGCTGGACGCCGCCGGAGAGTTTTGCCTTCGGCGAGGCCGAACTCAAACCGCTGCGTTCGGGCGAGGCGCTGCCGTGGCGGTTGGCGGTCTGAATACAGATTCGAGCGCATGAAAGGGCGTTATGGTCATCAACGGAACCGTCGCGAACAGTATTCAAGCCGCGTTACTGATCGACGTTGACAACTTTCACGATCCAGATCAACTCCGGGCAATCCACAGCCAGTTTGGTCAGATCGCTGGCAAAGGGTTTACGTGTCATGTGCATGGCGATCCCAAACATCTGTTCAAGGAAGAACTCAAACCGGTTTGGCAGGAACTGGCTGCGCGACTGTTGCCATTCCTGCCACTGAACAAGAATACAACCGATGCGGGACTGATCGTTGACGCTCTGATGCTTCACTTCAAGCAGGGGACTCGGCGTTTCGGAATAGCGTCGGGAGACGCCGACTTCGCACCGTTGTCATTGCAGTTGAGGGAGTTGGGGTGCGAGGTCACCTGTTTTGCCAAGAAATCGATTGCTTTTGAGGCGATGGTTTCTTTCTATGACCGCGTGGTGCGCTTCGATGTTTTGTCTGTCAAGTCGGAGCCAGCACCGCCTGTAGCAGCTCCTGCGTCGGTTGTGGACAGCAATCACTCGAAGCCGGAACAAAGCAGTCAAGTCGGGATGCAGCTCAGCACGCCTTCGAAGATCTCCTCCGAGACCAAGGGACCAGCGCCGACGTTTGTGACGCAATCCGCCCCGCCTACGCAGCCCTCTGCAGATGAAACGGCGATCGCGAGGAAAATCCTCGGTGCTGTTGGCTTGTGGCGCCCCCACACGATCAAGCAACTCAATCAGTTGGGTACTCCCTTGCGAGAATCGGGCATCAAGTCGGGAAACGCCCCGTTGCATCAGCTGTTCCGCAAGTGTCCTGCGTTCTTCACTGTGCTTCCCTTGAAGGGCGCGCCAAAACAGGTTCGTTTGGAGAGGTCACTCTGAACTGTCGCGCAGACTCCGAGGAGCGAAAATTTCCTGCGCTCGACTGGGCAACGCCTTGGAACGCACCGTTTGCCGACGATGGTGCTGCAGTTCGGACGGCTTGGGACGACGGTGAAGGCCTCCCTGAAGCGCTGACGCAACGCATCGGCGCCGACGGGCCACATTTCGTGCCGCAGGCCGAGCTACCGCCGGGAACGGCCTACGAGCAATTCATCTTCGAAGCCGGCCAGGTCCCTACCCGAGAGAACCTGCACGACTTTTTCAATGCGCTGTGCTGGATGCGGTTTCCGCGCACCAAGAAGCGACTGAACGAGTTGCAGGCTGCCGAGATTGCTGCCGCCGGCATCCAGGCCGTGCGGGGGCCGGTGCGCGACGCGTGCACCGTGTTCGACGAGAACGCTGCGCTGCTGCACGCACCGGATCGGCTGTGGGACGCGCTGGCCCGACGCGAATGGGCGCGGCTGTTCGGCGAAATGCGCCCGCTGTGGCGCCAGGCGCAACTCCTGGTGTTCGGCCATGCGGCGCTGGAGAAGCTCGTTTCACCCTACAAATCCATCACGGTGCACGTCTGGCGTGTCGACGCGCCCTGGGTGGACCCTCGCACCCTCGACGCCTGGCTGGCGGATGACCTGAAGCCGGCGAAGCTGGCGGCCAAGCCCTTTGTGCCCCTGCCGGTGCTGGGTGTGCCGGGCTGGTGGCCGGCCAACGAAGATCCAGGGTTCTATGCCGATCCGCAGGTCTTTCGTCCCCTGCGCCGGGAGGCGCCGGCACAATAACCGCAGAGCTCGTCGGAATTCAGTCCCGGATTCTTGATTTCCAGCGGCACGCCCCTACCATTCTGGCCATTCATCCCCCGATACCGGGGCCTTTCGGAAAGAAACCATGAAACGCATCCTTCTGTTTGTCCTGACCAATGTGGCCGTCGTGGCGGTGCTGGGCATCGTCGCCAGCCTGCTGGGCGTGAACCGCTATCTCACGGCCAATGGCCTGAACCTGGGCGCGCTGCTGGGCTTTGCACTGGTGATGGGCTTCGGTGGCGCCATCATTTCACTGCTGATCAGCAAGCCGATGGCCAAATGGAGTGCCGGCGTGCAGATCATCGAGCAGCCGCGCACGGCCGACGAAGCCTGGATCGTCGAGACGGTGCGCAAGTTCGCCGACAAGGCGGGCATCGGCATGCCCGACGTCGGCATCTTCGAGGGCGACCCCAACGCCTTTGCCACCGGCGCCTTCAAGAACTCGGCCCTGGTGGCCGTGTCCACCGGGCTGCTGCAGAACATGACGCACGAAGAGGTCGAGGCGGTGATCGGCCACGAGGTGGCGCACATCGCCAACGGCGACATGGTGACGATGACGCTGATCCAGGGCGTGATGAACACCTTCGTCGTGTTCCTGAGCCGGGTGATCGGCTATGCGGTGGACAGCTTCCTGCGCAAGGGCGACGATCGCAGCAGCGGCCCCGGTATTGGCTACATGATCACGACGGTGGTGCTCGACATTGTGCTGGGCTTCGTGGCTGCCATCATCGTGGCCTGGTTCAGCCGCCAGCGCGAGTTCCGCGCCGATGCGGGAGCCGCGAGCCTGATGGGCCGCAAGCAGCCCATGATCAACGCGCTGGCCCGCCTGGGCGGTGTGCACACCGCCGAACTGCCCAAGAGCATGGCCGCCATGGGCATCGCGGGCGGCATCGGCAAGCTGTTTTCCACGCACCCGCCGATCGAGGAGCGCATCGCCGCGTTGCAGGCACGTCAGGGCTGAGCGAACGAGCCTTCGGGCGGCTGGCCGGGGTGTCCAGCACTCCAGACTGGATATTTCGAAAGAAATTGGCCATTTCCCAGCGTCGAATGGCCGAATGTTGCTATTGTTCTTGAGTATGTCCTGGGTTGGTCGCGAAGCCACCCTGGCGCGCCGATTGCGGCTCAGGCCAGCCTCAGCATGCAGCGAGCCACCGCTTCGCCGACCTTGATGCCGTCCACACCCGCTGACAGGATGCCGCCGGCGTAGCTGGCCCCTTCGCCCGCAGGGTACAGGCCGCGGGTGTTGAGGCTCTGGAAATGGTCGTCTCGGCCCATCTTCAGAGGCGACGAGGTGCGGGTTTCGACGCCGGTCAGCACCGCGTCGTGCCGGTCGAAGCCCTTGATCTTGCGACCAAATGCCGGCAAGGCCTCGCGCAGCGCCTCGATGGCATAGCCGGGCAGGGCCGTGCGCAGATCGCCCAGGCGCACGCCGGGCTTGTAGGAGGGCATCACATCGCCCAGCTGGCTCGAGGGCTTGCCCGCGATGAAGTCGCCCACCAGCTGGGCGGGTGCGCTGTAGTCGCCGCCACCGAGCCCGTAGGCATGCGATTCAAGCTGGCGCTGCAGCACGATGCCGGACAGCGGGTGATGATGTCCGGCGCCCAGCGCCTCGACACCGTAGCTGGCGCCCAGGTGCACCTCGTACTGGGCGGCGTCGGCGGGGTAATCGCTCGGATCAATGCCGACCACCATGCCGGCGTTCGCGTTGCGCTCGTTGCGCGAATACTGGCTCATGCCGTTGGTCACCACGCGGCCCGGTTCCGAGGTGGCCGCCACAACCGTGCCGCCGGGACACATGCAGAAGCTGTAGGCCGTGCGCCCGTTGCTGGCGTGGTGCACCAGCTTGTAGTCCGCCGCGCCGAGCGAAGGGTGGCCCGCGTGGCGCCCCCACCGGGCGCGGTCGATCACGCCCTGCGGATGCTCGACGCGAAAACCCACCGAGAACGCTTTGGCCTGCATCTGAACGCCGCGCTCGAACAACATGGCAAAGGTGTCGCGCGAACTGTGGCCCAGCGCCAGGATGACGTGATCGGCACGCAAGGCGGTGCTTTGGCCCGTGGCTTGGTTCAGCACCGTGAGTCCGCGCAGGTGCCGCCCGCCCTTGTCTTCTTCGATCAGCACGTCGGTCACGCGGTGCTCGAAGCGGATTTCGCCACCCAGCGCGATGATCTGTTCGCGCAGGTTCTCCACCACCTTCACCAGCTTGAAGGTGCCGATGTGCGGGTGCGCCTCGTACAGGATTTCTGGCGGCGCGCCGGCCTTGACGAATTCCTGCATCACCTTGCGGCCGAGGTGGCGAGGGTCCTTGATCTGGCTGTAGAGTTTGCCGTCGCTGAAGGTGCCGGCGCCGCCTTCGCCGAACTGCACGTTCGACTCCGGATTGAGCTGGTGCTTGCGCCACAGGCCCCAGGTGTCTCGGGTGCGCTCGCGCACGGTCTTGCCACGTTCCAGCACGATGGGCCGAAAACCCATCTGCGCCAGCACCAGAGCGGCAAAGATGCCGCAGGGGCCGAAGCCGACGACCACCGGGCGTACCGCTGTCTTGCCGTTCGCCAGGCCCACCGGCTGCCACTGCATGTCGGGAGTGGCCGTGATGTGCGGATTCTCGCCTTGTCGCGCCAGCAGCGCCGGCTCTTGGGCCGGATCGGTCAAGCCGACGTCCACGATGTAGACGGCCAGCAGGTCGATCTTGCGGGCATCGAAGCTGCGTTTGAACACTTGCAGGCTGGCCAGTTCGGCCTCCTGAAGGCCCAGCGCCCCGGCAGCGAGGCGCCGCAGGGCGGCCTCCGGGTGGGGTGGTGGCAGGCGGTCCTGGTCGGTTTCCGACTCTGCATCGGCGGCGCGGGGCGCGTGGACCGGCAGGGCGGACAGTGGGAGTTTGAGTTCGGAGAGGCGGATCATGGGGGTCTCGTGGCTCGTGTCGATCAAGCAGAGGCCGCCATGATAAGGCGCGGCGCCGGACGTACGGGTCCTGTCCGTTCAGGGGGCTGGCAGGAAGCCTTCGACTGACAGGTAACGCTCGCCGGTGTCGTAGTTGAAGCCCAGCACCGTGGCGCCAGCGGGGAGGTCGGGCAGTTTCCGCGCGATCGCGGCCAGCGTGGCGCCGGAGGAAATGCCGACCAGCAGGCCTTCCTCGCGTGCGCAACGTCGCGCCATCTCGCGCGCGGGCTCGGCTTCCACCAGGATCACGCCATCGAGCAGGCTGGTATCGAGGTTCTTCGGCACGAAGCCGGCGCCAATGCCCTGGATCGGGTGCGGCGCGGGCTGACCGCCGCTGATGACGGGGGATGCGGCGGGTTCGACGGCAAAGACTTTGAGCTTCGGCCAGGCAGCCTTGAGCACGCGGGCTGTGCCCGTGAGGTGGCCGCCCGTGCCGACACCGGTGATCAGCACGTCGATGCCGTCGGGAAAGTCTGCCAGGATTTCCTGCGCCGTGGTGCGCACATGCACGTCGACGTTGGCCGGGTTTTCGAACTGCTGCGGAATCCAGGCGCCGGGCGTGGCGGCCTTGAGCTCCTCGGC
>ERZ795062.2245-NODE-2245-length-12780-cov-4.639528_pt1 | contig 12780 bp, 6 predicted proteins | sample MGYA00375146_ERZ795062 | MGnify/ENA primary metagenome ERZ795062 (study PRJEB30191, sample SAMN05720281) | activated sludge metagenome | isolation source: Anaerobic digester | place: USA | collected 2015-07-16 ... | reverse complement strand
CCGCCAGAGTCGCCCTGGCACGCGAGATCGGCCGTCACGTCCGGGAGAGCCCGCAGGGCTTCCAGGAGTGCGGCGATCAACGCGTTCTCGACTTCAGGGGTGTTCACGATCGCGCCTCATCGGTTATTCGCTGTACAGCGAATGATGTGATTGTATAGAATATTCCACAAGAAGACAATATTCGCTGCACAGCAAAATTGACTCCAGACCGGCTTAGCAGACCCAAACACCGTCACGACGCCCTCAAAGGGAATGCGACACCCATGTCCTCCAGCAAGCCGCCAAAGACACGCACGGGGGCTGACGACGCCTCCAGCCTGCAGACTCTGCTGGCCCTCTCGCTGGACGAAAGACGGGAAGCCGTGGCCCGGGACGTGCGCCGCCGAGCACCGCAGTTCAGCACCATCTCCGCCCATGATCTGGCAGATGCGCTGGACGTGCCGGAGCACTGGCGGCCGGGCAACGAATGGTCGTTCACTCGCTACGCGCCGATCGTCAGCGCCGAGGAACATGCCAGGTACAACTCCCCGGCATCCGAACTCGTCTACTTGATCGAAGACGCCGTATCGGCCGAGCGGTTCCAGCAACTTCTGAAGGATTCCGAGCCGCTCGACGATGCCGACGACCCGAGCTTTGCTTTCCTGACCAAGGTCGAACGCAGCCGCCTGGAGGATGCGATCGCCGAGAAGCAGATGGAAGCCAACGAGTCGAACGGCATGAACTGCATCGCTAGATGCTCGGTCGAGAGCGACTCTGGGGCGGTTCTGGAATTCGAAGGAGACGTCGAGGACGACGGGGCCTGCATCAATCTGCGCACGCCGTATGACAAGCGCGCAAAGCGATTCACAGACCTCGCTCGTTGCCGCACGTCGTGCTGGTAGTGGTCGTCTATTCAGGATCCCCAGATCGAACGGACTGCGCAGTCATGAACCCAGCTATCTTGTCTTCGTCAGCAAAGGGCACGCGCCACAGCGACATCTTCGGTGGTGCCAACTGCGTGGGCGCGACGCTTCGGACCCATCCAATCTTCGCCACAGCCACCCAAGTGCACTGTTCCCTTCCGCGCAGCGCCATCCTCCACGGACGAACTCTCTGATGCTTCTGCCCCTGCCCATCATCTCTGCCTGGGATCCCCGCGCGACCTCGTCCGGGAGCCTCGATCCGCTTGGCGCTCTACGTGCCTACACCGCGATCGCGACGACCCTGCTTCCCGGGGCAACGACCATCACCACACGCCCGCGCTACCTCTCGTGGGTCTGTGCCGGCCTCCGCCTCCTCGATGAGCTGCCCGACGCACCCCGAGGGGGCCAGGCGGGGCGGGCGCGCCGCAAACGAATCCTTTCCTGGGAGCGACTCGTCGCGCTGGCGACAGGTTGGTACGCCAAGACCGAGAAGGTGGGCATCGAGCATCCTTGCTGGCGTGCGCTCCGCGGCGTGAGCTACGTGCGGACTGCCGTCGCCGACAAGAAGACCAGCTTCGACTTCGGCATGCTCAAGAACCAAGCGGGAGTGGGCGGGATCGGTACCTATTGGGTGACGCTAGTCGAGGGCGGCCTCGTCGAGGATGCGTCTGCGCGCCTCACCGCCCGCGGCGAGGCGCTTGCCGAGGCCTACCTGAGCACCAAGGGCACGCCTCCGCGCACGAAGCTGCTCGCGGCGCTGGCCGGCATCAGAGGTGCGCTGTCTGTCGAAGAGCTCACGGGATGGGGCACGGTTGGCAACTTGGACGCCTCAGTGGCCGGATCTCATGAGCGTCGCCATCTTCTCGACGCGCTCCTGGAATCAGAGACGCACCGTCGGATGGCGGCAGCACTCGGAGGGGAGCCGCGCGCGCATTCGCGGGACGACTGCTTCAAAGAGTTAGAGGAGCGACTCGCCGCGAGCCATGACGAGCTTGCAGAAACGCTCGCTTGCGTGGTCGCGGTGGCTCGCCCATTCGAGGCGCTCCATTCGGCGCTGCTCGACCGCTTCGACCGGCTCCGTTCTGCCGACACCAACGGACACCCGGTGGCAGCGGACATCGCGGCGGGCCTGGTCGGCGCCCCGGGGACGATCGCGAATCTCGGGGCAGCCCTGAGAGCCGCGCTCGACGAGAACCCAAACTTGCCAAGGGTGGTTGCTGCGCCGGTGCGTCAATTCTTGTTCGCCATAGAGCCGGTCTGTCAGACGAAGGACGCGTCCTCGTTTCTGGTGGCCCTCTTGAAACATCACGACCGTGTGCAGAGCGGCAAGAGCGACCCCTCGCGACAGCCCAAGCAGCCTTGGGTCGAGCTGCGACCACATGAAGTACTTGTTGCACCTAGGTTCGCTCTCGAAACGCTCCCGGTGCCGCGCCCCCCCGGGGCGTTCACGCACCCCTACCGCTTGGAGCCCTTCGCCGGGATGCTCACCGAGCTCGACGGATGGAGGACCGCATGAAGCGCCTCCTGGAGCTCTGGGCTCCGCCCGCGGGACACCGCCTCGCTAGCGTAATTGCCACCACCTACGAGTGCCAGGCAGACTTCGTCGAGGAGGAGATCCTGCCGGTTGCGCTCGATCTGAAGACCCCGCCCGCGCGCGGGCGAGACTTCCGCGTTGAACTGGAACGCGCCCTCCAGGATGTCGAGGTCACATTGTTCCTGCACCCGGACCGGTACCTGCCCGGCCTGCGTCGAAGCCCGCGGATCGACCTCGTGCCGCTCCCCGAACGACGCGTGCCCAAGCTTCACGCGAAGGTGTCGCTGCTGCGATTCGTCCCGGAGGGGACCGCAAACTACGAGAGCCAGATCGTTCGGCTCATCGTCGGCTCGGCAAACCTCACGAGCTCTGGGTACCGGAGCAACCTCGAAGTCGCGATCGCGCTCGACGACGCTCCCGGCGCCGATCCGGTGGTGGTGACGGCGGTGAGGGACGCCGCCGCGTGGCTTCCTGCCTCCCTCAGTCCGATCCCCGACCAGTCTGTGCGCCAATTACGCGACATCGACGCGGTGTTCGCAGCGCGGCCGTCGCCACCCAAGCGCGAAGGACTTCGGTTCGTAGGTCTGCCGCGCGCCGGCGGCCTCATCGAGACCCTCAGAGACGTCTCGCCCCGCTCCGCGCACACGCTCACCTTGGTCAGCCCGTTCTGGCCTGCCGGCGACGAACCCTCCGACGTGGTGGACGCACTGGCGCGCGCAGGCCGCGGTATGCCGAGGCGGGTTCGGCTGGTTGGCGCATCCAATGTAGATGCCGAAGGGACCGTCCGGCCGGTGATGCCGGCAGCCCTTCTATCGTGCTTCCTGAAGAAGAAGGTGGAAGTCGAGGTCGCCGCCGCCGACCCCGCGCACGGGTGTGGCGGTGAGGAGCCTGACGACGACGACGAGTTCGGTGCACTCGCTCCCAAACGGGCTGTCCCCTTCGCGCACCGGGAACTGCACGCCAAGCTGCTCATCCTCGAGGGTGACCAGGTCGTCCGCCTCGCAATCGGTTCCTTCAACCTCACTAGGAAGGGGCTCGGACTCCACGGGACTGGCAATACCGAGGCAGGAATCGTGTGGACTCTGCCGGCGGCCAGCCGTGACGGGCTGAAGAATCTGCTGAGCTATGCCACGGCTTGGCGAACGGTCACGGAAACCCCAGAGAAGTTCGTGATCCCGCCGCCGCCCATGGACGGAGCCGTCGGCGGCGGCTGGCCGGACTTCTTGCTCGCGGTGGTAGCAAACCGAGTGGGCCTCCGCCTCGAGGGGGACGGGCGCATTTGGCCCTCGAGTGTCAACGTCCGCATGCGAGACATCCGAGGACGCCTAGTCGGGCAAGAGCGCTGGTTTGACGACTGGGCGGTGAGCGCGCCCGTCGAGGATTCCTTCACCGTCGAGCTGCCCATGGTCGCGAGTTGGACCTCGGCTCCCGACATGAAGCCTGCAGTGCTCTACCCCATGCTGCCAGACCTGGAGGTTCATCTTGCCTGGCCGGGCGGAGAGTCCGTCGTGCCTGTGGTTTTCGACGAGAAGCACCTGTTCCCTGTGGCAGAGCGTGCCGCCCGAGAAGACGAGCGCGCACTCATCGACTGGTTCCTCGGCCTTCGGCCCGAGTTCGACGCCGACGCGGATGGGTTCAGTCACGGGATAGATCCAGCCGAAGGAGCCCCACCCGAGCGGGGAACAGGTAACGACATCCTGAGCTACCTCGTGCGTGACTTCGTGCACGCGCTCCCCGGAGTTCGCGCCGGCCTGGCGGAGGCCTCCATGACCGAGACCGGTCTGCGCACCGCGTTGCTCGGCACCCGCTCCCCGGTTGCACTCGCACGTGAGGTGGTGGAAGGGCTACGGAAGCCGCGACACGGAACTCCGAGGAAGACCGCGGTAGCAACCATCTTCGAGCTGGTTGAACTACTCCGGGTCGTTGAGGACGCCGAGCTCCCCGAGCTCCCTGACGCCACAACATCGAGGATTCGTATGGTGGCGGTCACCGAGATCCGCTCGCTGTTGGTTGCGGTTCTAGCTGCTCACCCAGCCGCCGCTAATTCGCCAATGCTTCGTGGATTCCTCGCGACCTTTGGGGGAGGGGTGCATGCAGCGACCTGAAGGGCTCAACTACAAGGCTTCGCTCCGGGCCGCGCTAGGGGACACAGACGAGGCGCGGGTCGCGGCGCTGGCGAACCGGCAAGAGCGGACGATCGATGCCCTGCTAGCGCGGATGTACGGTCCGGACGCGAGCCGTCGGGAGATCACGCTTCTTGCGGATGAGGTCGGCCTGGGCAAAACATTCGTGGCACTCGGAGTCGCCTGGTCCGTCCTGATGCAGCGGCAGGCCGCGGGTCTCGCGGCTGGTCCAGTCTTGGTCGTCACGCCGCACGCGCACGCGCTCTACAACAAGTGGGGTCGCGAGGCGGAGCGTTTCAACAGTCTGGTCGCACCTGTCAACGGCGGGTTCGAGGTCGTTTCTGTCCAGGCGCCGCACGAGTTGGGGGATGCCCTCCGCGCGCGGAAGCCCCAGCTGGTGATCGCACGCATGCCCGCTCTCAGCGGGCGCCTTACACAACGAAGTACGTCTGACCTGGCCATACTCCATTGGCTCTTTCATCAGCCGGGCTTTGAGCTTGATCTTGACGCGAGGGTGCGGCTGGTCGGTGGCCGGGGCGGTGAGTTCTGCCGTGAGGGGCTGGATCTACGTCGCTCCACCGCCGCGTTGAAGGCAGCGGAGACCAGTTGGAGCCTCGGCTTCACAGAGTCCCATATCGCCGCAGCGTGGGTGCGGCTGAAGATGACTGACACGTTGCTTCGCGCGCGCATGGCCGAGGCCTTTAGGTCGGCCCGAGAAGGGCGAGCACCGAAGAGCACTTTTTGGGATGACCTCCGCGAACTTGGTCGCAGCGCGATCGGCCAGCGAATTCCCCACCCGCTTCCGCTGGTTATCGTCGACGAGATCCACAACTGGAAAAACGCGCCGCAGAGCTGGTGGCGCTTCCAGCACATGCTCGGCGGGCGAGTCGAGCGACTCCTTGGTCTTTCCGCCACGCCCTTCCAGCTCGGGCCACACGAGCTGGTCAGCGTCCTTGGACTGCGCCGGTGTCTCTCGCTCTCCAAGGAACGAGCGGCCTTTCTCGACGCAAGGGTCTTGGAGCTCCAGAGCGCATTGGAGACTGCCGGCACAACCGGGTCGCGGCTTCGTGATGCTTGGGGTCAGGTTTCCCCGGCCGACGAGCCGGCAATCGCCGCCGCATGGGTTCACGAGGGAGAAGCTAGCGCGCTGCCTCCGCGCCTCCAGGAAGCGATCCGCGCCGCCCGCGTTGTGGGGACTGCGCATCGTGCGCTGATGGGCAGCTTGCGGGCATTCCTCGTGCGCCACCGCCGCGACGTGTCGCATCGGGCCTGGTGGGTGGGTCGCGAGTCGGCGCCAGGCCAGGATACCCCCAGCGCCCTAGGAGGCGCATTCTGCTGGCGGCCTGGCCTCGACGTCACGGGCGACGCGGAGCTCGTGCATTACCTGATGATGCGCGCTGTGCAGGAAGACACCGGCGGGAGGGGAAGCACGACCATCGGGGCCGACCTCGGGGGCTCCTACGACTACTTTCGCAACTCGGTGCTGATAGACCTCATGCCTGGTCGCACGCCGGCTTCTTCGGCCTATGTGCGGCTTGTCGACGAAGCCACTGGAGTGGAAGCCGGCCACGAGCACCCGAAGGTGGCCGTCACGGCCGAGCGAACCTTCCGGGCCTGGCTGCGCGGTGAGAAGACCCTGGTCTTCTGCTTCAACGTGAAGACCACCGAGGCCGTTCTCAACGCGATTCGAGCGCGGATAGACGGCCACGAGAACCTGGTCTTGAGTCGCGCCCTGGACTGCGCGCCAGATGCGGTCGCCCAGCGCCTCAAGAACCTCCAGAGCCGCCTCTACAACTACCGGCAGGCGCCGTTCCTGCTCTTCCAGGACCACCCGCTCGCCGGGCCGACGGGGCGCGTCCCCGACCGACTACGGCTCACTCCTGATTGCCTCCACGGCATCGCGGTCCAGCTGGCACAGGGTGGACCTCCCGACGAACGTGGCCGGTTCGATCGGCGGCGCGTGCTTGCGACCGTAGAGCAGTACCTCGCGACGCGGTGGCAAACCTTTCCGGATGGTGAGGATTGGCTGGGAGAGATCGCGAGATCGTTGCGCATTGGAGTCGACGCGTCGGTCCTGGCCGACTCGGCACAAGTCAACACCGGTACCGACGGAGCCTCGCTGTCGGCTACGCTGGCAGGCGCCGACTGGCCTGCGCGGAGGAGACGCGAGATAGAGGGCCTTCGAGGCCAAGAGCCCGAGCCGTTGCCCGACGATGCCGAATTGGTGGACGGCGGCGGAGCGGTTGAAACGGGGGATGTCCGGGCATGGAGGACGCTGCTGGACAGCCGGCCTGGCAGGGCTGTCCTTGCGCCGTACATCGACAACGAGCGCCTCCCGAGCCTGCTGTCCACGTTTCACTCTGCGTCGATGGCCAGGCTTCCGGCTGTGCTGCGTGCGATCGCCGCCCGCATGCTCCGGCGGATGGTCCGATCATCTGGATTCCTGGTGCGCTTCCTTCTGGAGGATCCGTCGAACCAGCCTGCCCTGGAGGATGAGGGGGATGAGGCGGACGGCACCTGGACGCGGGTGCTGCACGATCGCTGGTCGGCATCCCCGGCCGGAGGAGAGTCCGCCCGGGATCGATTCGAGGCCTACCTCGAAGGGCTTCGCAAGGCGGCCGGTCTTGCGCTCCAGATTCAAGCGTTCGACGACGCAACCAGGAATCTCCAGACCGCCGCACGCGTCACCGGCGCGGTCGCCAGCATCGAGCGGGATCGCCAGTTCACGGGTTTCAACACGCCATTGATGCCCGAGGTGCTCGTCGTAACTACCGTCGGTCAGGAGGGGATCGACCTTCACCGCGAGTGCCGGCACGTGATCCACCATGATCTACCTTGGAATCCCGCGACGCTAGAACAACGGACCGGCCGGGTAGACCGCATCGCCAGCAAGGCTGAGCGACTGCAGCTCAAGGGTGCCAACACGCTAGACGTGGTCGTTCCTTACATCGCAGGCACCTACGACGAGCATCGCTTCCGTGTCGTGCAGGGGCGCGCCCATGTGTTCGAGGTAACCATGGGAGCGGACTACGCGGTTGACGGCCACCGGCAGCTCACAGACGCTATGGAACAGGATGCCGAGGACGACATCGGGATAGCGGGAATGGCGTGGGCCGCGCTCCCAGAGGCAATGGCGGACGACCTGCGACTGCGGTTGGAGGCGGAGTGAAAGTGCCACACCGAACATGCTGCCCTCCTGCGCCTTCACAAACCGGTCCGTACCCTCCTGGTCCGGTCGACCCACCGGTCGAGGGACGTAGTACTCGGGCAGGACGTGCAAGGGCTGGATGCTGGACTACACCGGGCGATGGCTGTCTGTATGAGAGTCGATTGCATGGTCAACGCGGCGCACGTGCCGGAAAGCCCGCGTACCACTCAGCAAACCCCGGCGTATCGAGTCCCGCTTTGAGCAAGACCCGCGGCTCGAGCCAGCTGGTGATGTTCTTCTTCGGCTTCTGGTGCCAGCTGATATTGAAGGAACACATGCCTTCGCCATCAAAGAACTCGAGCTCGCTGTATGGGAGGTGGTCATGAATCCAGTAGGCAAGACCACGCCAGTCTGCGCCAGCGGCATAGCGGCCCATGAACCAGGGGACGACGATGCACGCGGTTGCGCCAATCAATCCGTCCTCGTCCGGTATGTCCCAGATATGCCTTGCATAGTTGGCCTCATTGCGGGCGCAGTTGTGGCCGTTTTGGTTGCCGGCTGCGTTGACACTCGACGACCGATACGCTGATCGGATCTCGATCCGCCCGAACGTGGCATTGAGCGGCTCGAGCAATTCTCGGCACAGGTGCTGGCCTGCCTCGATGGCGCGAGCTGGATTGTCTGGGAGATTCGGAATGCCATAGAAGTTCGAGATCTCGCTGTAGAGAAAGTCTCGCATGAAGAAGTTGTCGGTCAGTCGGATGCGTCCGAATTTCTCCAGCGCCTTGAACGATGAAATGGTCTTCACAAGTACCTCCTTGATGCCTGCACGTTGGGAGTCCGTGAATCGACGTCAACCCACCTCAACCCGCAACGCCGCTGCCGCCACCGGCAAGATGAGCCACATTTCCTCCACGGGCAATCCGCTGGCTGCTTGAAGTACGTCGCGATACGCCGCGAGCTGTCCGGCATACGTGGCGGCCAGGTCACCCCACTGGTCTCGCCCCTGCGGCGTGGACTTGTGATCCATCAGGATCCAGCCTGTAGATGTTCGCAACACAAGATCGGTCCGACCTTGCACATACTGCCCGTCTGACGTAGCTCGCGCTACAGGGAGTTCGACCACGGGGATCGCATCTGGCCAGCGGGTTGCCAGCCACGAACGAAGGGCGTCCAGTTGGTGGCGGAGCGCTGCAGCGTCGATACCGTCTGCGGCTTGCATCCGCTTCAGGATCGCGGCCACATCGGTCAAGTCGAGCGGCCTCAAAGGTGTCGCCAGATCGGCGGCGATGCAGGCGTGGATGGCCTCGCCGAGACGCGAGCGGTCGTCCGAAGAGCCCGTATCTATGCGTCGTCCTATTGGTACGGTCTCGACGATGCACGCGGTAGCGCCGGTCAGCGATGACGGGCTCACCTTCAGGGGTGGGCGCACCAGCGGCTTGTCGACGTGCTCGAACCACGACAGGTCGTTTTCGCCCGCATCCGCGGCCTCGGACAACACCCCTGCTGCAAGCTCCCAGCGCTCGAACGGAACGTCCGTGCCGCCGGGCAGCGCGATGATGCTTTGGTCCCCTTTGGGCAAGATATCGCCGAGGGCGACCGAATCCATCCACTCGCCGGTCTGCTTCTTGGCCTGCCGCGCGAAGACCAACAGGTCGCGTGCGCGGGTCATACTGACGTAAAGGAGGCGCTTGTTCTCCTCAGCCGCATCGGCGTGCGCCGCCTGCCCGACCGGCAACGAGGCGATCTCGTCGGCGATCGTCACCTTCTTCTGTGCTCCAAAAGCCCAGGGCCAGTAGCGCACGAACCGGCGGTGCAGCGGGCGATCGACATCGAACGCCGCAAGCGACTCGGTCTGGACGCCCCATAGCCTGTCCCTCACATCGCTCGCCAGATCGCAAAGTACCACGACCGGCCATTCAAGACCCTTGGCTGCGTGGTGTGTCATCACCTGCACGGCATCCACCGCGGGCAGTGCCTTCGTGTCGAGCTCGTTGGCCTGCAGGTCCTGCAACCACAGAAGCAGGCCCGACAGCGACGCGGCGTCCCGGCCGGAGATGCACTCGTCTTCGTACTGCTGAGCCAACCCGATCACGCGATCGAGATTGGCCAGACGCACCCGAGCACGGTCAGCGCCTTGCTGCCACTGCACCACCCGGCGCGCGAGCCCGCAACGCGCAATCACAAGCTCCACGGCCTCTCTCGGCGTCAACACCGCGGCCTGGTCCCGCAAGCTGCGCAGCGTTTCGAGAATGACCTGCGGCTCATGCCCGGCGATCGCGCGCTCCTTCCACTCGCCATGCGCCTCGCCTGCGGCGAGCCACTCCAGCCTGTCCACGATCCAGGTCTCCGGCTCGGCGCAGTCGGCCAGCGAAACGATCTCTGCGGTGGCGAGCGTGTCGCCGTCGTCGTTCAGGCGCCGAATGCACGCCAGGGCCAGCACCACCTCCGGCTCGCCGAGCAGACCCGGCTGCTGCGTAGCGCTGGCAATGCCGGCGGCCCCAAGCGCTGCGGCGATGTCCTTCACCGTGTCGTTGGCGCGCGCGAGGATCGCAATGTCGGCGGCATGCACGCTTCGAAGCTGCTCGCTCTTCGGATCCATGATCTGGGACCCCGAAGACAGTAGCCGCTGGATGCCGGCGGCGAGAGCCTGGTTGCGGGTCTCAGCGTTGTTGCCTTCGATCAACCAGTCCGCAATCGCGACGGTCCCGTCAGTCTCCAGCCGCTTTGCAGTCAGCGTCACCTCGCTCGCGGCCAAGCCCTCAAACCGGGTCGCGAAGACATGGTTCACGAACTCGACCAAGGCCGGCCGCGACCGCCATGAATGCGCGAGCACCTCTTTCGTGCCGTCCAGCTTGGGCAGCGCCTCGATCACGGACCGCATCAGCGCCGTGTCACTGCCACGGAAGCCATAGATCGCCTGCTTGATGTCGCCCACCCACACCACCTGCCTGGCGTAGCACGCAAGCTTGAGAAACAGCGCCAGCTGGATCGGGCTCGTGTCCTGAAACTCGTCGACCATCAGCAGGTCGAGTTCGTCGCCCAGCGTGCTCGCCACGAAGGGATGGTCCAGCACGTCGAGCAGCAGGCGTTCCTGGTCGGTGAAGTCGAGCGCGCCGATCTGGCGCTTGGCGCTCGCGTAGGCGTCGAGCGTGTCGGCCGCCAGGGCGAACATCAACTTGAGGTAGCTCCGCAGGTCAGCGTGCAGCCCGGCGTGGCTGGCCAGCATCGCGGCCGCTTCCATCACCGGCTCGGCCAGCGTCTTGACTTTGGCAGAGCCGCACACCGTCAGCTTGTTCCAGGCTGACCACGCGAGCGTGTGCTGCGCCAGGTCGCGCTGAGCCGAGACCAGCAGGTCGAGATACTCTTTCGTGTTCTTTTGCGCGTTGTCCTGCAGCGACTGGGTCACGCCGGGAATCGCCGCTGCCAGCGCGGCGGCCAGGCGTGCATCGAGATCCATCTTGGCCGGCGCCGGAAAGTGCGCGAGCAGGTTGTCGGCGTTGGCCGTGCCGAATCCCCGCAGCAACTCTGCATCGATCGCGTTCGCGCGCGCCTGGTCGACGAGCTTGCCCAGCGCGTCCTGCCAAGGTGGCTTGCCGCCGCGTGGATCCGCGTCCAACGAAAGCCGGCGTGCCACCTGCAGCAGCTCCGACAGTGTGTGTCCCTCGATCACGGTGTCGATGGCCTCGCGCAGCAACTGGCCCGCTCGTGCTTCGTCCAGCACGCGCTGTTCGGTCGGCAGGCCTGCTTCGAACGCAAAGCGCTGCAACAGGCTGCCGCACACACTGTTGACCGTGCCGATGCGCGCCGACCCGACGGCATCGGCGCGCGTGAACTCGCCTTGGCTGATCAGAAAACCGCGCACCCGCTCGCGCAGTTCGGTGGCCGCACGCTTGGTGAATGTCGTCGCCAGCACGCCTGCGGGGCGAACGCGCCCGGCCTGCAACTCGGCGAGCAACAGCTCGGTCAGCCGGTAGGTCTTGCCGCTGCCGGCACCGGCGCTAATGAAGCGGATGTGGGCGCTCATCGGCCAAACTCCCAGCCCGCGAGGTGTCCGTACGGGTTGTAGCGTGCGTCGAGCGGCTCGATGACCATCGCATCCACTGGCGGCGCCGATTCTTCGGTGGCTTCCGTGCCGTCGACCACCAATTCGATGGCGCCCTTGTCGATCTGCGCCCTGCGCCAGCGCCAAGTGGCCTTGGCCTGCTCCCACAGCGCTGCGGTGGCCCCCTCCGCCTGCGACACCAGCCGCGCATCGGGAAACAAGTGATCAGCCGGCGTGAGCAGGTCGCCTTCGCGCAGGATGTAGTAACCCACGGCCGGCCATCGCTTGGAGGCCCGTTCCTGCAGAAACGCATACACCGCCAACTGCAGATGCGAGCCCTGCTCGAGGACCTTGCGGTACTTCGACGTTCCGGCCCATTTCATGTCGATCACCGCCTCGCGGCTGCCGCCAAACGACAGCAACAAGTCGGTGCTGCCGTGCAGCAGGCCCAGTGCAGTCTCCGCCTCGAACTCCTTCTCGGATTCGACCCGCTCGACCTTCGCGGTTTGCAGGTGCGTGTGCAGTCGCAGCAACGATGCCCGGAACCTCAACCGAAAGCCTTCCAGCTCAGATCGCTTGCCAGGCATTCGCAGCACGGCGCCCTCTTCGTCGACGATGGCATCGAGGTTCTGATCGAACCAACGCGCGACCTGCTCCGTCGTCCACTCCAGACTGCCCGCGTGCCCATACAAGCGCTCGACGGCACGGTGCGCCAGTTGGCCCAGCAGGCGGAAGTCGTTCGGCATGTTCAGCAGCGCCGAAGCCTGCAGGCGTGCCGGGTAACGCAACAGCCACTGGTACGGATTGAAGAACAGCGGCTGCAGGCTGCTGTAGGAAACCTTGGCGGGCCACGGAACCACCGTGCCCCCAGGCAGCTGCCACCAACGGCGCAGCGCTGGCAGCGTCTCGTGCTTGACCGGGGTGATTCCGTCCACGGGTCCAGCCGCGAGCACGCTCTCCACGGTCTCAATGGGCAGGTTCTTGTCGAGCAGCCCCTCGACCAACAGCCAGACCGGGTGCACCTCTTG
>ERZ795062.2241-NODE-2241-length-12800-cov-5.995528_pt1 | contig 12800 bp, 13 predicted proteins | sample MGYA00375146_ERZ795062 | MGnify/ENA primary metagenome ERZ795062 (study PRJEB30191, sample SAMN05720281) | activated sludge metagenome | isolation source: Anaerobic digester | place: USA | collected 2015-07-16 ... | reverse complement strand
TTCAATCATTTTTTTCGCTAAGAGATAAGTAGCTTCGGCGTTGCCGAAACCGGCATCGATATCGGCAATAATCGGCACCACGTGGGTTTCGAAATTATCGATTTGGCTTTGGATTTCTTTGGCTTTGGCCGCATCGCCGGCTTCGTTGGCGGCATCCAGCGCGGTAAACAGCAAATCCAGCTCGCGGGCATCGGCCTGGCGCAGGAAGGTGTAGAGCTCTTCAATCAAATCGGACACGCTGGTTTTTTCGTGCATGGATTGATCGGGCAAGGGGCCGAATTGCGAACGCAGGCCGGCAACCATCCAGCCGGAAAGATACAGATAGCGCTTATCGGTGGTTTTTTGGTGTTTTTTGATGGAAATCAGCTTTTGTTGGCCGATAAAACCATGCCAGCAGCCCAGCGATTGGGTGTATTTAGCAGAATCGGCATCGTATTCGGCCATGTCTTTGCGCATGATGGCGGCAGTGTATTTGGCGATATCGAGGCCGGTTTTGAAGCGGTTTTGCAAACGCATGCGGGCAACATATTCCGGCGTGATATCGTGCCAGCTGCTACCTGCTTGTTTTTTCAATTCGGTTGCTTGTTTAATCTCGTCTTGATAGTTAGACATATTACTCTACTCCTTTGTTCTTGCTTGATTTTTGGATGGCCGGCTACGTTTGTAATGCTTTGTAACTCGGTGTAGTCGGAATGTACCCGCTTTTTTCTTTTTTGCCAAGCCCCGCCCGGAAAAGTTTCCGGCTCGTTTATAGATTAAGCAACGCGCCGGCTGCTTGATTTTTGATGTTTTCTCATGATTTTGATTAAAAATGCAGGGCTTTATTGCAAGAAACAACACATTTCCAATATTTATAATTTAATTGCAAGCGCATCAAAAACCCTTTTCCTCATACCGGCCAGCCTTAAACATTTGAAAATTAGGCTTTTTACTTTAACTTGATAATTTAGTATCTATCTTGCAACGGCTGTGGCAGATTTTTCGCCTTGAAGCATTATTCTGATATGATTTATTTTAAAAAGTTATAAATCATTATTTTTAATTAATTTTATAATTTTTATTTCACTAAAATCATTATTCGTTTCGATTGAATGTAATTTAATGCAGGCATATTTGACCCGCATCAAACAGATGCTGGAAACCGCAATTTCGCGTATCATTCGCCCAACCTTTCTTAACAAATCTTAATCCTTTAGCTGCCATGATACGCATTGAAAATCTCTGTCACCGCTATCCCGCTGCGGCCGCTGCCGCGCTGGATAGTGTGTGCCTGACGGTGGCGCAAGGCGAGGCACTCGGCTTGCTCGGCCCCAATGGTGCGGGCAAAACCACGTTGATGTCGCTGCTGGCGGGCTTGCAGCCCGTGCAGCAGGGGCAGATTGTGTTTGACGATCAGCCGCTGGTCGAATTGAGCCGTGCGCAAAAGCAGCGCATTTCGCTGGTGCCGCAAGATTTTGCTTTTTATCCGCTGTTGAGCGTGTGGGAAAACCTGTGTTTTTTCGCCGCGCTTTATGGCGTGAAAGACAAACAACACCTGCGCAACTTGATTAAGCAAACCGATTTGGGCGCACACACGGCCAAGCTGGCGAAAAATCTTTCCGGCGGCCTCAAGCGCCGTTTGAATTTCGCCATTGGCCAGATTAACCGCCCGACGCTGATTTTTTTGGATGAAATCACCGTCGGCATCGACCCCGAATCACGCCGCTTTATCCTCGAAAATGTGGCCGCGCTCACGGCTGAAGGCATCACGGTGATTTACACCTCGCATTATTTGCAGGAAATCGAAACTTTGTGCAGCCAAATCGCCCTGCTCAACCACGGCAGGCTGGTTTATCACGGCGCGCTGGGCGATATTTTGCAGCAAGGCGGGCAGCATATTTTGCGCTTTCAAACCGTGCCGCCGTGCAGCCCGGCGCAGGCGGCGGCCTGGGGCGGCAGCCTGGATGCACAAGGTGCGGTGCAATTGGCCACTGATGAAGCCGGCGCGGCACATATTTGGCAGATGGTGCGGCAGCAAGGCTTTCAGACGGCCTTTTTCCAATTCGGCCACGGCTCGCTGGAAGCTTTTTATCTCGATTTTCTCAACCGGCAGGTAGCGCCATGATGTTTTTACACGCAGTGTATAAAGAATTCCGCCTGCTCGGCCGCGATTTGCACGGCTTGGCGGTGCTGTTTGCTATGCCGATTGCTTTTATGCTGATTATGTCGGTGGCGCTGAGCAAAGATGCCGAGCCGCACGCCGGCGCGCAGATTGCGCTGGCCGGCGCCGCCGCCAATCCGGTGAACGCCGCCTTTGCCCACCAATTGGGTACACACGATATCAAGGTGCAAGAAGCCGCATTGGCCGACACAGGCCGTCTGAAAACCTTGCTGCAACAAGGCGGCTTGGATATGTTGGTGGTCAACCCCAACGCAGAAGCCGCCGCGTTGGCCGATGATGTGCCGCTGCAATTATGGATAAAGCCCGACACCGAGCGTTCGTGGCTGAGCGCCATGCGCGGCATTTTGCAGCAAAGCTACACCCAAACACGCATCAATATGCTGGCCGACCACAACGAAAGCCGCGCCGATGCGCCCGCCGGCCCGCAAGCGCGCCTGCTGCGGCAAAACATCAACGAGGCATTGCAGCAAACCTTCAGCGATATCGACGGCTATCTCAACCAGGCCCAATTTGAAGCAATCTATTTGGGCGGCAGCGGCCAAGCAGTGCAAAAGCCCACTTCGGTGCAGCACAGCGTGCCCGCATGGCTGATTTTCGGCATGTTTTTCATTATGATACCGCTATCCAACGTGATGGCAATGGAGCGCCAAACCAACACGCTCACGCGCTTGCGCATGGCACAGGCTTCTGCCGGCAGCCTGCTTTTGGCCAAGCTTGTGCCTTATTTTCTGATCAACCAACTGCAATTTGCCGGCATGCTTTTGATTGGGCGCTATCTGCTGCCCTTGTTGGGCATTGATGCGTTCACGCTCAGCGGCAGTATTTGGCCTTATGCGCTGCTTTCCTGCGCCATCAGCCTGGCCGCATTGGGCTACGGCCTGCTGGTGAGCGTGCTGGCCAAAACCACCGAGCAGGCCGTGGTGCTGGGCGGCGGCGGCATCATCATTATGGCGGCGCTGGGCGGAATAATGGTGCCCGCTTATGTGATGCCCGACAGCATGCACACCATCAGCCAAATCTCGCCGATGGCTTGGGCTTTGCAGGCATTTCACCAGCTTTTGCTCAACCGCCACGGCTTCGCCCAAGTGCAGCACAGCATGCTGCTGCTGGTTTTATTTGGCGCGGCCTGCCTGCTGCTGGCCGCCGCCGTTTACCGCAAACAACTCAAAACACAGGTAAGATTTTAATGAGCTACACTTTCACCCTCGCTCCCGGCGCGCTCGAAACCGAGCTTAAACGGCTGATTTTGCAGGAAACCGACAAGCTTGATGATTTTGCCCCCGAAGCCATCGGCGATGATGAGCCGCTGTTTGGCGACAGCAGCCGCGTGGCGCTCGATTCGCTGGATGCCCTGCAAATTTCCGTGGCGCTGCAAACGCATTTTCAGGTGCGGCTGCAAGGCGACCGCGAAGTGCGCCGCCACATGCTCAATGTGCGCGACTTAGCCGCCTTTGTGCGCGCCAGCCACAGCGCATGAATATCGCCATACGCGCCGCCACGCTGCAATGCGCCCAAAGCCGCAACGGCCAGATGCACGCTTTTTCCGATTCAGACGGCCTCTATCCGCTGCACACGCCCGCCGCCCCGGCTGAGCGCAGCTTATCTTTCCTCGGCCGGCACATCACCCTGCCCTATTTCAACACCTTTGCCGCCGCCAAGCTCAGCGCAGCCGACCTGTTCGATATTTTGTATCAACACTTATCCCAAGCCGCTTTGCAGGCCGGCTGGCCGTCTGAAAGCCTAGCGAACACCCCGATTTTTATCGGCTCCACCGCTTATCTGATGAGCGAGCGCGAGCAGATGCTGAATCCCGGTTATGTTTCCGAAATCGGCCTCGACACCGGCCGACACAGCCTCACCCATGTGGCCGAACATTTCCATCATCGCTTGGGCAACCCCGATATTTTCAGCTTCGCCACTTCATGCACCTCATCGGCCAATGCGCTTTGCTATGCCGTGAAAATGCTGCGCGCCGGCTGGTGCCAACGCGCGCTGGTACTGGGCTTTGAAAACTTCAACGCCCTCACTTTCGAGCATTTCCACGCCATGGGTCTGCTCGCCGACACGCCCGCCTACACCCCGTTTGCCCAGGCCGGCGGCTTTATCTGCGGTGAAGCCGCCGCCTGCCTGGCCTTGGAATGCGGCAGCGGTGCGGCCACCCTCCGCGGCATCGCCGGCGGCACCGACACCCTCGGCCTCACCCACACCGACAGCGCCGCCGTGAAACGCGTAATGCAGGCTGCGCTCTCTGATGCCGCCGCGCAGCCCGGGCAGATTCGATTGGTGAAAACCCACGGCATCGGCAGCGCTGCGGCAGACGAAGCCGAAGCCGCCGCCCTGCACGCGCTCTTGCCCAACACGCCTCGAGCCGCACTCAAGCCGTTTATCGGCCACACCCTCGGCGCAGCGGCCATCATCGAAACCGCCTTGCTGCTCTCCTGCCTGCACCAAAGTGCGCTGCCGCCGCTGCCTGCTGCCGCCGCTTACGCACAAACCGATGCGCCGCTGGCCGCCCACGGCCTCACGTTAGGCAGCGGCCTTTATCTGATGAATTTTTTCGGCTTTGGCGGCAGCAACACCAGCATCATCTTGGAGCACCGTGCATGAGTGTTTTATTTGTGCAGCAAATCAGCATCCACCACAGCCGCAGCGACGTTGATGAAAAAAGCCTGCGCGCCGCGCTGAAAGCAGATTACGGCTACGACGGCCGCCGCCTCAGCCGCTTCACCCTCAATGCATTGGCCGCCGCCCTGCCGCTAGGGTCTGTTCACCATTCACCCGAGAGCGGCGTGTATCTCGGCGCGCGCTTCAGCTCGCCGGCCAAGTTCGACAATATGCTCGCCACGCTGGCCGAAGGCGGCGCGCCCAAGCCGTTTGACTTCACCGGCAACATCCACAACGCCGCCTGTTTCCACACCGCCCAAGCGCTCGGCCTCTACGGCCCCAGCCTGTTTATGCCGGTTTCCGCTGCGCCCGAATCATGGTCGCAACCGCTGCTTACCGCCTGGCTTGACCTGCAACAAGGCACGGTTGCCGCTGCGCTGGCCGGCTGGTGCAGCGAGCAGAGCAGCCTGCCGCCGCAACACGAAGGCTGCTGCTGGCTGCTGCTTTCTATGCAGCAACAGCCCGGCAGCATCGCCCGCATCCGCATCAGGCCGTCTGAAAGCGGTGATGTGTTTTCAGACGGCCTCTACCATGATGATGCATACCAAACCGCCTGCCGGCTCGCCAAACGCCTGCACGCCAAACAACGCACCCTGCTCGCCGCCGCGCTGGGCCTTGCGATTGAAATAGAGGCCGTCTGAACGCTTCCAGACGGCATTGGCGTCTTGTGCTGACCGCGAATTTTCATGCGTGCGATTGCACTTCGAAAAGCGCGGCGTTTGTACCTATGGCGTTTTTCAGACGGCATCTTCTTATACCAATTTATACCCATCCAAAAAATAAGCTTATACCAATTCAAAAAAGTAAGCTAACAAGGCGGCGAGCCGCAGACAGTACAGATAGTACGGCAAGGCGAGACAACGAAGTTAGGTTATTTTTTTGGATTGGTATTACTGCATTGACTCGCCTTGTCGTGCGTGTGTACGGCCGCAGGCTTCCGCCTTGTAAGCTGACTTTTTTGAATGGGCATTAAATCAGCATAAGGCCGTCTGAAAATATTTTCAGACGGCCTTTAAGAAAAGCTTTTCGATCATAAGAAAAGGCTCAAACACGAATGTTTGAGCCTTAAATTTTGGCTCCCCGACCTGGGCTCGAACCAGGGACCTGCGGATTAACAGTCCGTCGCTCTACCGACTGAGCTATCAGGGAATTGAAGTCGGAATTATATAAATTCGCTTATATTCTGTCAAGGCGGATTACACAATATCCGCAATATGTTTGGCGGCGCGTTTGGCATCCAGCAAAATCAGCCCCAGCTTGCCACCCTCTTTGGCCAAGAGCGCCAAAACCGCATTGCTGCCGGCTTGGCTGAGCAAAATATAACCGCTTTTGCCTTTTACCATCACTTGATCCAGCTCGCCACAGGCCAGCTCTTGCACTGCCCGGTTGCCCAGCGCCAGCAAAGTGGCCGACATCGCGCCGACACGGTCGGCATTCAGATGATTGGGCAGCAAGGTGGCAATCGGCAGCCCATCGGTGGAAATCACCGCAGAAGCCGAGATATCGGTTGAGGTGCTGTTTAAGTCACTCAACACGGAAAGGAGTAATTGTTCGCGCATATTTATTTATTTCCATTTGTGGTTTGACAGGCCGCCATTTAAAGATGGCGCAACCCTCAATAACTGCCATAGCTGGCATACAATATCTTAGTGAGCGTGACAAAAGCTTCTTTATTCAAATCAGGCGTGCCGCCGATCACCAGAATCAATTTGGTTTTACCGATAAACAGCGGGAAAAATGTCAGCTCGCTCTGCCCGCTGGGGTCGCAAATCCCCCAAGCATTGTGGTGGATATACAGATTATTTTTTACCAGCAATTGGTGTTTTTCCCCCAACGCCGCCACTTCGCTGGAAAGCACGCCCACTTCTTCGGCCGTTTCATGATGAAATCCGGCATTGGCAAAATAGAGGCCGTTTTCATCCGAGAGCAAAGCTTTACCCACATTGGAGAGCTCGGCCAACAATTCGGGAATACGCTCTTCCGAGAGATTCATCTCATCTTCATCGCGGCTTTCATCACCATAAAGAAACTCAAGCCGCTGCAAACGGTAAAGCAGGTTGAGTGCGCTGTGTATATCGCTGGTATCGGCCCAAGCCAAAAGCTTTTCGCTGCTGATGGGCTCTGAGCTGCCGGCGCGCAGCAAGCCATAAAGCAACGTGCGGCTGGCGCTGGGCACATTGCTGGAAACCGCATAATACGCCCCAGCCGGTGTGATTTTGGGATATAAATTTGACTGTAAAGAAAGTGTTGAATCCATCTTATACCTCTAAACCCGGATCAATTGAGAACAACATTGCACTAACCAGCTGCTTCACGTCATCTTCGCGACGGGCATCAATTTCGAAAACCGGTACATTAAAATTGTGTTGCGTCAAATATTTTTGGTAAACATCCACCCCCGGCAGGGAGCGGATATCCATTTTGGTAACGCCCACCACCAATGGCGCTGTTTTCAGGAGCTCCTGAAACGCATCTAAAAAGAATTTCAAGTCTTTCAGCGGATTGGTGCGCGTGTTATCCAATAACAACACCAGCCCCATGCTGCCTTTGCTCAAAATTTCCCACATAAAATTAAAACGCTCCTGCCCGGGCGTGCCATACAAGTGCACTTTGATTTCTTCATCCAGGCAAATCACGCCGTAATCCATCGCCACGGTGGTGTAGCCCTTGCGCACCAGCGTCATGTCGGAGGCGCTGGCATCGGTCTGCACCGGCGGCTCATCTGACAAGGCGGTGATGGCGGTGGTTTTGCCCACGCCCACAGGGCCGGTAAAGATAATTTTGTTTTCTTTCATGCCTTTCCCCTATTTGGTGCCAAAGAGCTTGCGCATCAGGCGTTGTAACAATCCGCGCGGCTGCTCTGCCGAGGGGCTCACTGCTTTTTGGGCATCTTTCGCCATCTGATCGTCAGGCACATTGCTGCTGACATTCATGTTGGCGGCCACAGCCGCATCTGCCTGCCCATCGCTGCCGAATTGATCATCGGTGGCCAAAAAGCCGGTTGCCGAAGTGGCGGCCAGATAATTCAGAATATCGGGCATTTCCAGCGGCATCACTTTATACAGAATATTCAGGTTAACCGATGTTTTAGTGAGAAAGGCCGATAAACGCATCGATTCGGGCACCGGTGCCAAACGGGTCAGGTTGGGCCAGCGCTTGAGGGTAAACACCGTTTGCGGCGTCATCGGATAGGCCAAGCGGCCTTGCGCGGTCCAAATCGCCATCTGCCACAAGCACGACATAATGGTCACTTTGGCTTTTTCTTTCCATTGCGGATTATCCGGCACGGCTTTGCACACAACTTGCAGTTTATCGTCCTTGCTGAATTTTTCCAGCTCGCCCGCGCTAACTGTGAGCAAAACGCGCTGAATGCTCGGAAACACGATCAACACCGGCTTGCCGTTGTGCAGCACCGCCACATCCTGATGCCCTTGGCTGGCCGCTTTGAGCGCACCGAGTAAGCCGCGTTGCGGATTGAAGCGGCGGATGGTGGTTTTGCGCACACCGTTGCTGCCGGGCTCTGCTCCGTCTTCAGACGGCATATATTCGGGCACTTCATAAATGTGGCCGCCCTGAGCCAGACTGCGCAAAATGGGAAACAACGTATCGAATTTGATGGGTTTGGCCAAATAAGGCGTGCGCTCTTTCGGCTCGCCGGTTGAAAACATCACCACCGGAATATCGGTGTATTTTTGCTTTAACGCCTGCCAATTCTGCATGCCCTCTTCACTATCGGTATCCACCAGCACCATATCCGGCTGCTCAACCGATTCGGGTGTCACCATTTCATAATTGGTGGTGTTGTGCATCTTAAATGCCATTCGGAAAACGGCATCTTGCTGGTCGCCCATATTTTGCAGCATTACCCTGATGGTTTTTACTTTCGGCAACATATTTTCCATGATTGATTCCCCGGTCATTTAGCACGTTGTCGGTTGACACGCTGCAACAGCTGGCTCATGGCCAGCACCACTTCTTCAGGCAGGCTGTCGACACGCTCGCGCAACAAACGCAAAAATTGTTCCAATCGGGGCCAGTCTTCAGAGCGCTCGTATAGATCAAACAACATGATATACAGCTGAGACTCTTGCGGGTAATGCAAAACCGTTTGCTCCAATGTGCCGATGGCCTGATCCAGCTGGCCATACATCAGCAAAGATTCCACCTCTTTCACCGCCTCTTCGGCAGGCGAAGCGTTTTCACTGATAATGGAGGTGTCTTTTTGAACCAAATCACGGTATTTGGCCTTGATTTGGCGCGATGTGGGTTGCAGATAGCCTTTGGCCAAACCGATTTCGCGCACTTGCTGCTCGCTGGGGCCTTTTTCCAGATCGTCAAACACTTCATGATAGCCCAGGCTGTAGCCCCAGCCCAACATGCGCTCTTTTACCTGGCGGCCATATTGGCCGAGCGAGAAATAGAGCTTCCATAAGTGCTTGGCAAACTGATTCACTTCGTCGTGCTGATAATCGAGCTTGAGCGCATCGATAATCAGGCTGGCGGGCTTGGGTGATTTTTGAATGGCACGGTTGTATTGCAGCAGCGCTGTTTCGTAACCCACTTTGTTTTTCAAAAGCTTGGCACCACGCTCCGGCCGCACAAAACCCATCACCGCGCTCATTTCTTCTTCGCTCACCTCGCCGAAATCCTGCTTGCCGACCACAATCGGCATACGTTTGGCCGCAGTGCTTTCTTTGTGGGCGGCGCCGCCCACGGTCAGCACCGGCTGGGCGGCCACCTCTTCCAAACCGTTTTTCTCGCCGATTTGGCGTGCCACCTCTTGCATGCTCCAGCCCAAGTCCTGCTCGGCCAACACCCGCAAAGGCAGATGATTGGGCTCGATTGCCAGGCCGGCTTTCACATATTCGGCGGTGCTTTCTTTGGAGAGCACGGTTTTGTGCGCGCTCAGTGTGGCGGCGAGCAAATCGAGATTGCCTGCACGCAGACTCAGCCCCACCAGCTCATGCACCAGCTTTTCGGGCGCAGGCGGCGGCAGCTTGCTCAGATAGCCGGCCAAAGAAGCCGCGGCTTTATCTTCATAGCCAAATTGCTTGTAAACTTGATATTCGGTGAGCGGATCAACTTCCTGAGCCGACACGGCCGTGGTCATATTATCGGATGCGCTGCCTTCCCAGCCCCAACCGTGATCATCGTTTTCCGCCACCGACTGATTGATATGCGCTATCCAGTCATCACCCTCGTCTGCAGTTTTCCCCTCTGCAGCGCGGCGCTCCGAAGCCGGCATCTTGGCCGACCGTGCTGTTTTCTTTGCTGCGCCGCCCTGCTTGTAGCGCACAAGCAACAGCACCAGCAGCAAAAGCACCAGCAACACAATTAAAAGTGAATAATTCAAAAGTATCTCCCGATACACGCTAAAAGCAATCAAATTCTGCCGCCATCCCACACCTTTTTGAAATAGGCAGCCTGCAACCAACTCAAACCACGCAGGCCGTAGTGTTTACGGTAAAGCAAACAGAAAGATTAAAGCCAAGGCCTGAAGCCTTCCCCTTTCAATTTAGCATCATAGCATGATTTAACAAAAGTCGTCACATTCAAAACCTTTTCAGACGGCCATATTACACTTACTCAGCCGCCCGCGGCCGGCTGCATACCATTTCAAACCAGCCTATGGTTTCCACATACGCCGTTTGTACAAATATAGTGACATGCAAGAAAAAGTGATACAAACCTGCTCACTATAACGGGTAGGTTGGGTTGTCAAACCCAACGTTTCAGACGGCCTGCGGGCTTGTTGGGTTTTCAACCCAACCTACCTTTTGTGCCACTTTATTATGCATTTCACTATATATTTATGACGCTGGCGGCCATTAAAGTCATAACCTTTCTCCGCCAACACCGCCGCATCGCGGGCAAATGTGGCCGGATTGCACGACACATACACAATACGTTCACAATACGTTGCGGCAAAGCAAATAAGGCTTATGCAGCGTCTGCACCACAGCATAAGCACCGCTGCGCGGCGGATCAAGCAGCATTTTATCCAATTGCGCCACGCTGCAATCGCGCTTGGGTGCATTTCAAACAAATCGGCCGTCTGAAAAGCACACATTGGTTTCACAGCCATATGAAACAGGCATTGTCGCGAGTGTGCCGCACAAACAGCCCGCCCCTCAAAGCCGAACACTTGGGCGCCTTTCTTGTTCATCGGCAACTGCCGCAAAAAATATCCAGCGCGCTTTCAGACGGCCTGCCACATCAGCGGCCACGCTCAGGCGTACACGCCGGCAACAAGCGCCAAGCCCGGCTCTATATTAATGCGCAGCCATGGCGCCGCCACCATACGCTGTTTGTAAGCCACTTGCGCCAAAGGTTCCACTGTTGCGATGTACAGCCGCCGCATGTATCAAAATAGCCACACTCAGAGTGCCGCTGTTACCGCAAGGCGGCCGGCACCGCAGCCGCTTCGGCTTCATCGAATTGCTTTTACGGCACACCATCGTCAAGCCACTGGCGCCAAGAACCAAGCACCACGAATGAAGAGCGTTTTGCCCGCCACTCGAGCCACACCGCGGCCTTCATTATCCATTCCGCCCACCTGTGCCACTGCAAATAATTTGCCCGCCGACTTCATGACTTTCCCTGCCTGCCAACCGTCCGACCGCTTTCAACAGCCGAAAAGCAGATATTTTCGCACAAAACCGCCCATACTGCGGTATGATTTCGAGCTGTTATCATACTGCCCATTTATCAGAAAAATGAAAAATTTAGGATTCGGCCTGCTCGCCCTCGGCATGGGTGCCGCAGCATATGCAAACACACCGCTCCCCGACTTTCCGCCCGTGTCGGAAGGCCAACATGTGGTGATCAACATTCCGCAACAACGTCTTTTTCTCTACACCAACGGCAAGTTCACCAAAGTGTATCCCGTGGCCGTGGGTAAGGCGATGACGCAAACCAATTTGGGCGAACACAAAATCGGCGTGAAAGCGTTTAATCCCACTTGGCATATTCCCCGCAGCATCCAGAAAGAGCGCAACGATGGCGTGAAAACCATTCCGCCCGGCCCCAATAATCCGCTGGGTCCCGTGTTTGTGCGCATGGGCGAACCCAAGCTCGGCCTCGGCATTCACGGCACCAACGCACCCAGCAGCGTGCCCGGCGTGCGCAGCCACGGCTGTGTGCGCATGAAGTCGCCCGATGCCATGGAATTTGCCAAAACCATCACCACCGGCTCGCCCGCTTCGGTGATTTACCAAATGGCCGCGCTCAATGTGGATGCCAACAACAATTTGTGGCTGGCCGCCTACCGCGACCCTTATAACCAGAAAAACCTCGACACCGCCGCCTTGCGTAAAAGCATCGCAGCTTGGGCAAAAGCGCACGGCAAAACGGTGAACACCAAGCGCATCGATGCCGTGCTGAAAAACCGCTCCGGCACCATTAACTGCCTCACCTGCGCCGCCGGCGTTAAAGTGAAAGGCCCTTTGAAATCGGTGGCCTGGACCAGCGGCTCAGCCGGCTACACCCAGCCCAAAGCCATCCCCAAACCTGCGCCGGTTCGGGATGAAGTGCTGCCCCCGGGCAGCGAAATCGAAGTGGATGAAGAAGCCACCAAGCCGGAAGCCGCTACTGCCGCACCTGCACAACCGGCACCGGAAAGCGCCGCTTCTGCCGCTTCGCAACCGGCCGCTTCATCAGCTCCCGTACCAAGCGGCGATCCGACTGAAAACCTGTTTTAATACCCATTCAAATAAATAAGCCATTATAAATATTAAAAAAAGGCCGTCTGAAACTTTTTCAGACGGCCTTTTGCCATCAGCATGATTTATCGACATGCAAACACACCTTAAATCATATGCTGCAGGATGCCCATTCAAAAAAGCAAGCTGCAAGCAATGCAATAACCGCAAGGCAATACAACGCGGTAAGCTTATTTTTGGCTTAGTATGATTTTATGGTTTATACCATTTAAAATAAATAATCTATAATAAAGCCCATTCACAAGCCACCAGCG
>ERZ795062.2239-NODE-2239-length-12810-cov-5.925833_pt1 | contig 12810 bp, 13 predicted proteins | sample MGYA00375146_ERZ795062 | MGnify/ENA primary metagenome ERZ795062 (study PRJEB30191, sample SAMN05720281) | activated sludge metagenome | isolation source: Anaerobic digester | place: USA | collected 2015-07-16 ... | reverse complement strand
GGCGGGTGCCGCGGTCGGTCAGATGGAGCAGGCGTGGTGGTTCCCGGCGGTCGCCGCTGTCGAGGGCGGTGAACCCTCGGTGCTGCTGGCCGACCGTTCGTTGCCGGGCTCGTTCATCGTCGATGCGACCGGCCGTCGCTTCGTCAACGAGGCGCTCGACTACATGAGTTTCGGCCAGCAGGTGTTGCGGCGCGAGCGTGACGGCGACCCGGTCGGGGAGATGTGGATCGTGTTCGACCAGCGCTATCGCAACAGCTACGTCTTCGCCGGCGGTCTGTTCCCGCGTCAGCCGCTTCCGGAGTCGTGGTTCCACGAAGGGATCGCGCACACCGCCGACAACCCGCGCGACCTCGCTCTGTCCATGGGAGTCGACGAGCTGGCGTTGTCCGAGACGTTCAAGTCATTCAACGCGTCGGCCGATCTGGGGATCGATCATGCCTTCTCGCGGGGGGCGAGTGCCTACGATCGCTACTACGGCGATCCGACGATCACCCCGAATCCGAACCTGCGTGCCGTGCGCGACGGTGCGTTGTACGCGGTGCGCATGGTCCTCAGCGACCTCGGCACGTGCGGCGGACTGGTTGCCGACGACCACGCGCGCGTGCTGCGCGAGGACGGTTCGTCCATTGCCGGGCTGTACGCCATCGGCAACACGGCGGCGAACGCCTTCGGCACGACCTATCCCGGGGCGGGGGCGACCATCGGCCAGGGACTGGTGTTCGGATACATCGCCGCCCGAGACGCAGTGACACGCAACTGATCCGACACCCATCGGCCGGCCCGACCTGACCGGTCGGAGCCAGCCGATGTAGTCGACGGCAGGGTGGTGTCAGTCGTTGGTGCTGCCGGTGCCGGCGAGGACGCATCGAGTCCCGGAGAAGATCGTCGGCATGCACTTATTGCAATGGATGCACAGCGATCTGGCGTGGTGGTCCTTGGCGATCCGGTTGATCAGGTCCGGTTCCCGAAGCAGAGCGCGTGCCATCGCCACGTACTCGAATCCCTCCGCCATCGCCCGATCCATATCCTCTTTGTCGGTCACCCCGCCGAGAAGGATCAGCGGCATCTCTACGGCGTCGCGGATCTGTCGCGCCTGCTCGAGCATGAAGAGGTCCTGGTACGGGTACTCGCGGATGAAGTACTTGCCGAACATCTTTATGCCGGCCCGCATGACCGGAGGCATGATCGCGCCGAACTCCGCGAGCGGCGCCTCACCCTTGAACAGGTACATCGGATTGAGAAGTGAACTGCCGATGGTCAACTCGATCGCGTCGAGATTGCCGTCCTCTTCGAGCCAGCGTGCCACCGTGATCGCCTCGTCGAGCCAGAACCCGCCGGGGACACCGTCGTCCATGTTCAGTTTGGCGAGGACGGCGATGTTGTTGCCGGCTGCACGACGAACCTCGGCCGCGGTCTCGCGGAGCAGACGCGCGCGATTCTCGAGGCTGCCGCCGTAGCGGTCGTCGCGGTGGTTGAGGTTCGGGCTGAGGAACGAACTGGCGAAGTAGTTATGCCCGAAGTGAATCTCGACCGCGTCGAATCCCGATTCGATCGCGAGACTCGTGGCGTCACCGTGGGCGAGACGAATGCGTTCGATGTCGGCGAGGGTGGCCGCCTGCACCATCCGAGCGCCCATCGGGCTGAAACGACGCGAGGAGGAGAGCGCGGGATGGCCGGTCGACTTCGAGTTGGCGACCGGTCCGGCATGCCCGATCTGGGCGGAGGCCGCCGCGCCATGCGAATGGACCGCGTCTGTCAGCGCGCGCAGACCGGGCACCGCCTCCGGGCGCATCCACAATTGGTCGGCCTCGGTTCGACCTTCCGGTGCGACCGCGCAATACGCGACCGTGGTCATACCGACGCCGCCGGCGGCAACCGCCCGGTGGAATTCGATCAGGTCGTCACTCACGAGCGCACCGGGCGACATGTGCTCGAAAGTCGCGGATTTGATGATTCTGTTGCGCATGTTGATCGGTCCGAGTCGGGCTGGTGCCAGTACGTCCGGCGGGAGGGAGATGGTCATGGGGCAGACGCTATGAGCAGCGAATCCTGTTGACCAGGGGCATCTCCTGCTGAGTGGTCATGTGGTCCGGCCGCCGTCCGAACAACCCTCCCGTCCATCGGGAAGGAGACATCGCCCGCACACCCTGAGCACCTATGGTCGTCGTCACAACAATCTCCATCGAGGAGGCGAGATGGCAGCGACAACAACAACGACGGCGTCGTCCGGGGCGAGCATGCCCGTCGTCGATCCGGCACAGATGCGCGATGTCCTCGGGCACTTCGCAACCGGGGTGGTGGCCATCACCGGCCTCGATGCCGATTCGGGAGCCCCGACGGGTCTGGCCGCCAACTCGTTCACCTCGGTCTCCCTCGACCCTCCGCTGGTTGCCTTCTGCGTGGCGCGGACGAGTACCTCGTGGCCTCGCCTGCGGGCGGTGGGCGAGTACACGGTCAACATCCTCTCCGGTGGGCAGGAGCATGTCTGTCGGCAGCTGTCGGCTCGCGGCGATGAGAAGTTCCGGGGTCTGAGCTGGAACCCGTCGCCCTGCGGCGCACCCGTCCTCGACGAGTGTCTCGCCTGGATGGAAGCAGAACTCGAGGTCGAACACCCTGCCGGAGACCATACGATCGTCGTTTCCCGGCTACGTCACCTGCACGCATCCGACCTGGCGCCCCTGGTCTTCTTCCGAGGCGCCTACGGCGGCGTGGCACATTCGACGATCCAGGAGTGATCCGATGGCGATGCAGCAGCTGAACTGCCATGCGTGCGGGCGCGGAGTTCTGGTCGAGAAGTATAGCGCCGCACACACATCCATCCAGTGGATGTCGAATGCCGAAGAGTGCCCGTTGATCGCGGCCGGTCACCACGGCTTCGGCAGTCTGGCGCGGCGATGCGAGGAGTTGCGCCGAACCATCGACGATGCGGTCGCATCGCACAAACTCTGTGAGTCGCAGATCGAACTGCCGGTCGGCGCGGCGATCCCGCGCCTGCACTGAGAGTTGAACCGAACAGTTTCAACCCCGAACAGTTTCAACCCCGAACAGTTTCAACCCCGAACAGTTTCACCGAGGAGACATGAGCACATCCGTGGCCACCGCACCCGCCCTGCGCGAATTGCAGACCGAGCACGGTGTGCTCCGGTACCGGGAGGCCGGCGACGGACCTCCGTTGCTGTTGCTGCACGGTTCGGGCCCCGGCGTCACCGGATGGCGCAATTTCGGCGGAAACCTGTCCAGGTTCGCCCGGCACTTCCGGACCTTCATCCTGGAGTTCCCCGGGTTCGGTGTCAGTGACGAGTTCGACGACCCGCATCCGATGCTGTCGGCCCGCAAGGCCGTCCCGCTGTTCCTCGACGGGCTGGGGCTCGACCGGGTGTCGATCGTCGGGAATTCCATGGGTGGGGGCGTAGCGATCGACGTGGCGATCAATCACCCACAACGGGTGGATCGGCTGGTGACCATCGGCGGCATCGGTGGCAACCTGTACAGCCCGTTCCCCGGCGAGGGCATCAAGTTGCTCAGCGAGTTCACCGACAATCCGACGCGCGAGCGGCTTGTCGCGTGGCTGCATTCGATGGTCTACGACCCGTCGCTGGTCACCGACGAGTTGATCGAGGAACGCTGGGCGCAGGCCACCGACCCGGCGACCCTGGCCGGCGCCCGCCGCATGTACGGTGGGGCCGCACTCGAGCGGATGGTTGCTGCGCAGCGCGCCTCGACCGAACCTCCGCAGTGGGCGCACATGCGCAAGGTGCAGGTGCCGACGCTGGTCACCTGGGGTCGCGACGACCGGGTCAGTCCGGTCGACATGTCCATCATCCCGATGCGCATGCTGCCGCGCGGTGAGGTCCACATCTTCCCCGACTGCGGCCACTGGGTGATGATCGAGCAGCGCGAGGCTTTCGAGTCGGCGGTCCTGGCATTCCTGACGCGCTGATCACCGCCCGCGCCGGACGGTCGTCTCGTCGACCTGGCCGATGACCTCGGCCGAGAACCACTCCAAGTAGTCCAGATACTCCGCGACGGAGCCGATCTCGCGTGGCCGGCGAATCGTGGTGCGGGTGACTCCGGCGTCGGCGTAGGCGCCACAGTAGTCGGTGATCCTACGGCGCTTGGTGAAAGGCACTCCCAGTGCGGCGAACTCGGCGTCGGCATGTCCGACCCCGACGGAGAGGTTGACCCGACCGCCGGACAGTACGTCGATGGTCAGACTGATCGGCTCCTGCCAGCTCGCCGTTCCACGCGATCGATGTATCTGAATCCCGACGTGTAATCCAATTCGGCATCGCTGTCGGGTCCGGTCCAATGGGTGGCCTGCCCATAGGTCTCACAGCGGGCGACGTCCCCGCCGATCTCGATGAGTTGCTGGCCGATCAGATGCTGGGTCAGCGGATAGACGGACAGGACGCGTTCCAACCACGCGATGTAGTCCTCGACATAGCCGTCGAATCCGGTGTGACGTCCACCGCACCGGGGTGGTAGCAGGTGCGCAGCAGATCGAAGTCGCGTCGATCGATCGCACGGCAGTATCGGGCGACGACGTCGCAGATCGCCTGCCGGTCCAGCAGGTCGCGGAGCTGTTCGTTCATGACTCCGACGCCGATCAGGAAGGAGTCATGGTCATGTCGGCGGGAGACCAGATCGCCCTCATCGAGGTGATGTGGCCGGTCTGGTCAAAGGTCATCACATCGATGGGCTCCACCACGACGGTGGCCTGCGGCAGGTTGGTGGTCACCCGAAAATGGAAGGCCGCGGTGGTTCCGGATATGCGCAACGTCAGCAGTTCGGCGTGCGCGTCGACGTTGTCGAGACCGCGGTAGAAGTCGGTGATCTCGGCCCGGCCGGTTCGCGTGGGCGACCCGGCCGGGTCCTCGAGCGTGGCGTCGATCGCATAGAGCTCGGCGATCTGCGACGAGGACGCCGTACCGATTCGGTCGAGATAGGTGATCACGGCGGCCCGGATCCGGTCGCTCAAGTCGGGTGTGGCAGTCATGGTCAGGATTCCACCAGGCACCGACCGTTTCGGGTCCGCCGGTGGCCACTGGGAGGGAGGTCCACCTCCCCGGGTGCTACACCTGGCGTTCGACCAGTGGCAGCGAAATCGGAACGGCCGCCGGTGTGGCCAGCGGGCAGCGGGTGCCGGTGAAGATGCTTGCGGCGCACTGGTTGCAGTGAATGCACAGCGAGCGGGTGGCCGAGTCCTTCTCGATACGGTGGATCAGGTCCGGCTCGCGCAGGAGTGCCCGCGCCATCGCGACGAAGTCGAAGCCGTCGCTCATGGCCGACGTCATCCCGTCGAGGTCGGTGATCCCGCCGAGCAGAACCAGCGGCATCGACAGTGTGTCGCGGAACTGTCGGGCGTAGTCGCGGAAGTAGAGCGGTTCGTACGGATACTTCTTGAACACCGCGCTGCCGAACAGTTTCATGCCGAGTTTGACGATCCCGGTCTGTGTCTGCGCCATCTCCCGCACCGGCACATCCCCGCGGAACAGGTACATGGGGTTCGAGAGCGACGAACCTCCGGTGAGTTCGAGGGCGTCGAGATGCCCGTCGCTCTCGATCATCTGGCCGACCTGGAGCGATTCGTCGAGCCAGAGGCCACCGGGAACACCGTCGGCCATGTTCAGTTTGGCGAGCACGGCGATCTCGCCGTCGGCCGCCTCCGCGACCGCGGAGAGGATGCGGCGAGGGAACTCGGCGCGGTTGGCCAGGGAGCCGCCCCAGCGGTCGCGACGCCTGTTGATCGACGGGCTCAGGAACGAACTCGCCAGATAGTTGTGCCCCATATGCACTTCGACGGCGTCGAACCCCACCTCTTTGGCGTATCGGACGGCCTGGCCGTGAGCATCGATGATCCGTGCGATGTCGTCGTCGGTGGCGGCCCGGTCGAAGCTCATCGACAGCGGGTTCGGGCGCGACGACGGGGACAGCGAGGGCAGCCCGGTCGAACGCGAGTTGGCTACCGGGCCGGCATGCCCGATCTGGGCGGACACCTTGGCGCCGGTAGCGTGCACGGCGTCGGTCAGGTCGCGCAGGCCGGGCAATGCCTCACGCCGCCAATAGATCTGATCGCGTTCGGTGCGGCCCTCCGGGGCGACTGCGAGGTAGGCGACGGTGGTCATCCCGACGCCGCCGGCACCCACCGCGACGTGGAAGTCGATCAGTTTCCGGCTGACGAGTGCGCCGGGTGTCGCACCCTCGAAGGTGGCCGACTTGATCACCCGGTTGCGGAGTTCGATGGGCCCGAGGCGGGCGGGTGCGAGGGGATCGGTGGTCGGTGAGGGGGGACGCGGATCTGTTGTGCGAGTGGACATCGACTTTCTTCTCCCGGGCTGTGGATGGAATAGGTCTGGGGGATAGGGCAGGTCTGGGGGATAGATCAGGCCCGGGGCGGGTGGGGGAGGTGTATGTCGATCCAGCGCAACACCTCGTCGACGGCGTCGGCCGGATCGCCCACGTCGGTTTCGGCCCACTCGCGCAGGGCGGCGAACGCGGCGGCCTCGTAGGTTGCTCCGAGAGCACGGCACACGCCGGCAGGGGCATCGAGGCGTGCGGAGATGAACGCGGCGATCTCCTCGATCCAGGGCAAGTGCGCGCGAGGGGCCATCGCGGCCAGTTCCGGTTCACTCAGCATCAATCGCAACCACGACCTGCTCAGGCCCGGCATGAACGGACGATGGGTCACCGACTCGACCACCGCGGTGCGGATCGCGTCGGCGACGGAGGCAGACGCGGGTGCCGCAGCGAGTGACGCGCGGAGCCGTTCGGTGGCCGGGGCCACGCCGTGCCAGGCGATCGCGTGCTTCGACGGGTAGTGCCGCATCAGGGTACGGGCGCTGATTCCGGTGGCCTCGGCCAGGTCTGCCCAACTGGTGGCGGCGAAGCCCTTCTCGTTCCAGAGTTCGAACGCCGCACCGACCACCGCCTCGGCGTCGAGGACGCTGGGCCGCCCGCGCCCACGTCGCACCACCGGCGCCGGGCCGTCGGCGTCGTGTCGCGTGGATGCAGCGAACATGAATCAAGCTGACCATTTTTGTCGTAGTGTGTCAAATATCGACGGAAAGTTGCATCGCCGAACGACGGTTGAGATAGGAGTGTCTGGAGATGGGTGTGTACGCGGTTACCGGGTCGGCCTCGGGAATGGGTCTGGAGGTGGTGGAAAAGCTTAGAGCACAGGGCAATACGGTGATCGGTGTGGATATCAGGGAAGCCGATGTCGTCGCGGATCTCTCCACCTCGACCGGCCGGGCGTCGGCGATCTCAGCTGTGCTGGACGCATGCGGCGGCCGGCTCGACGGTGCAGTCCTGGCGGCGGGCCTCGGTCCGTCGCCAGGAAAGGATCGTCTGCAGATGATCGCCGAGGTCAACTACCTGGGCGTGGTCGAGCTACTCGAAGGATGGCAGCCCGCTCTGGCGGCGGCGGAGTCGGCAAAGGTGGTCGTCTTCTCCAGCAACTCGACCACCACCGTGCCGGCCGTACCCGCTCGTACCTTGAAGGCCTACCGCGACCGTGACATCGAGAAGGTTCTCAAGTCGATCCGCATCTTCGGAAAGAGCGCGCCTGCCATCGCCTACGCGGGATCCAAGATCGCGGTCAGCCGATGGGTGCGCCGAACGGCGGTGACCGCAAACTGGGCGGGCCGCGGCATCCGGCTCAATGCCATCGCGCCGGGAGCGATCCTCACCCCGTTGCTCGAAGAGCAGCTGTCCACGCCTGCGGAAGCCAAGGCGATCCGCAGCTTCCCGGTGCCGATCGGCGGCTTCGGCGATGCCGGACAGCTGGCGGATTGGGTGATCTTCATGCTGTCCGACGCGGCGAGCTTCCTGTGCGGGAGTGTCGTCTTCGTCGACGGCGGTTCCGATGCCTACTTCCGCGCCGACGACTGGCCGAGCGCGGTCAAGCTCCGGCACATCGTCGGCTATCTCCGGAGGTTCCGGGGCTTTACGCCGTATCGGTAGTGGTCGCCACCTGCGCCTGACACCGTCATCGCGGTCATGCGTCCGGTTGTCGCGCATGACCGCTGGGTGGGACGAGAGACCTGCCCGGCCTGCTCCCGGCCCTAATCTGAGTTCAGCGGATCCGGGTGCGGCAGTCCGCACAGCTTGGGCGCCGAACATTCGTACGGGTCATCGGCTGCGGTGCCAACTTCTGTCGTCGTTCCCCAAACTAGAACAAGTTCCTATGACGTGATCTTGCCCGGCGCCGCGACCCGCGCCATCGACATCGATACCGGCGATCACTTCGTTGCCGAGTTCGCCGGACTCGGCAGCGTAACAATAGATTTCGAATAGACAAAGCGGGATTTCGAATAACAAGCGTTGGGCTTCCCAACAAACAACAGGAGGCGTAGGTGGCAGCCAAGCTGACCGCAGCGATCATCGGGTCGGGCAACATCGGCACCGATTTGATGTACAAGCTGGAACGATCCGAGGTGATCGAGCCGCGCTGGATGGTGGGTATCGACGCCGACTCCGAGGGCATGAAGCGGGCGGCCGATCATGGCCTGATCACCATGAGCGGCGGGGCTGACGAACTGCTCGGATCCAGTGAGAAGCCTGACTTCATCTTCGAGGCCACGTCAGCCTACGTGCATCGAGAGTACGCGCCGAGATATCAGGAGGCCGGCATCACCGCCGTCGACCTGACCCCGGCCGCGGTGGGGCCCGCAGTGGTGCCGCCGGCCAATCTGCGCGAGCACCTCGACGCGCCGAACACCAACATGATCACCTGCGGCGGTCAGGCGACGATCCCGATGGTGCACGCGGTGAGTTCGGTTGTGCCAGTGCCGTATGCGGAGATCGTGGCCTCGGTGGCGTCAGTGTCCGCGGGGCCGGGCACGCGAGCGAACATCGACGAGTTCACCCGCACGACCTCGAGGGGCGTCGAGACCATTGGTGGCGCGCAACGCGGCAAGGCGATCATCATTCTCAACCCGGCCGAACCGCCGATGATCATGCGCGACACCATTTTCTGCGCCATTCCCGAGGACGCCGACACCGATGCGATCGCTGCGTCGATCCACAAGCGGGAAAAGGAGATCCAGCAGTACGTGCCGGGGTATCGGCTCCTGCAGGACCCGCAGTTCGATCCGCCGAGCGTCCTCAACGGCGGCCATGCCCGCGTCTCGATCTTCGTCGAGGTCGAGGGTGCCGGAGACTTCCTGCCCCCGTACGCGGGCAACCTCGACATCATGACCGCCGCCGCCACCAAGGTCGGCGAGGAAATCGCGAAACAGAAGCTGGGAGCGTCGGTATGACCACCGCACAATCGGACCTGATGGCCAACGCGCGCAAGTACTCCGACACTCTTGACATCCGGGTCACCGACTCGTCACTGCGCGACGGTAGTCACCACAAACGTCATCAGTTCACAGAGGACGAGGTCCGCTCGATCGTGGGCGCCCTCGACGATGCCGGTGTGCCGGTCATCGAGGTCACTCATGGCGACGGTCTCGGTGGGTCGTCGTTCAACTATGGATTCTCGAAAACCCCCGAGCAGTTACTGATCAAGGCCGCCGCGGAGACCGCGAAGCGGGCCAAGATCGCGTTCCTGATGCTGCCGGGCCTCGGGACCAAGGACGACATCCGCGCCGCGCAGGACAACGGCGGACAGATATGCCGCATCGCCACCCACTGCACCGAGGCCGACGTGTCCATCCAGCACTTCGGACTCGCCCGCGACCTCGGGCTCGAGACCGTCGGCTTCCTGATGATGAGCCACTCGCAGCCACCGGAGAAACTCGCCGGACAGGCCCGGATCATGGCCGACGCCGGGTGTCAGTGCGTGTATGTCGTGGACTCGGCCGGAGCATTGGTGCTCGAAGACGTGTCCGATCGGGTCGCCGCCGTACGCGCGGAACTCGGCGACGACGCCCAGGTCGGATTCCACGGACACGAGAACCTCGACATCGCGATCGCCAACTCGATCCACGCGGTCCGGGCCGGCGCCCAGCAGGTCGACGGTTCGATCCGCAGATTTGGTGCGGGCGCGGGCAATACGCCGACCGAGGCCTTTGTCGGTGTCTGCGACAAGCTCGGCATCACCACGGGTATCGACTTCATGAAGATCGCCGACGCCGCCCAGGACGTGGTCCGGCCTGCGATGCCCAGCGAGTGCCTCGTCGACCGTTCGGCAATGATGATGGGCTACGCCGGCTGCTATTCGTCGTTCCTCAAGCACGCCGAGGGACATGCCGAGCGGTACAACGTGTCGGCGGCCGAGATCCTTATCGAGGCCGGCAATCGCAAACTGGTTGGTGGGCAAGAGGATCAGCTCATCGACATCGCGCTGGAGCTGAAGAAGAAGCAGGATGCCGGCATCGTGCCTCCTGTGTCCCGCGTGCTGTGAGCAAGGCTGCCCTTAGCTACTCTACTCAGCCCGGATCCGTTTCCGGGTAAGCCATAGAACCATCCGCCGTAGACCACCGAACGCCTCAGCGGCAAGCTCACCGGAATCTCCGCCGACCGTAATCTGCTGCTCGCCATCGGTCCCGACGAGCAGGTGTACAGCCACGACACGCCGAACGGCGATCTGAATCCCGGCCGGTGGACGTGGGGTTGGGGCCCGTACTTCTGGTTGGGTTCGGAGGCGCGGCTGCCGTCGGGCCCGATGCCCGGCTCCGCTTCCTCGGTACGTGCTGGGATCTGACCCTGAACGGGAAACCGGAACGCCCCGATGATGTTTCGCACGTCATCGTGGGTGAGCTCGCCGGCAGGCTGTCCGGGATCGTGAACGACGGGCGCGACCCGGGTGAGTGCCTGGCCAAGTAGCGGCCGACGATGAGGACCATGCACCGCTGGTGGGGCGGTGGCGCCTACGGCCGGCGGTTCTTGGGATTCTGTGGATGCGAGAGAAGCGACTCATCTGCATTTCCGGGGATGCGAGGAGCAATCCCCGAAAATCTTGCGGGGTATCGGACGAAAACGCTTCATCGTCGGCTCGGCAAAACCGCAGGTCAAGCGGGTAAGGGCGAGCCCTTTGACCTTGCCCGCGGTGATCTGGGTGACGTACTTTTGAGGGGATAAATGGCTGTGGGAGAGCCATGAATCGTATCCCGGTTGCCGACGATCACTGGCCGTGGCGCATTGTGTCGGAAAGTGCGGCCGGTCCAGCCACAGCAATCCGCGAACTTTCAAGGAGCGACGACCATGTCGACCGAGACGCCCTACATCATCACACAGGACGAAGCCAAGGTGTTCTACGAGGGTCCCGAGCTCTGCCGGGAGTACTTCCGCAACGACAAAATGTGGTTCGGCACCTCCACGGTGCAGCCGGGCGACACGGGCGATGTGGACCCGGGACACGCGGGTACCTGGGAGGTCTTCTTCTGCGTCTCGGGCGAGGGTTACCTCGACGACGGTGCCAACGAGTACTTTCTCAAGGAGGGCGACGCCTGGGCCGTGCCGGCGACCATCCCGCACCGCATTCACAACCGCAGTTCGGCACCGGTCGTCATGGCCTGGGCGGGTGGCCCCACGCTCCCGTCGGAGAAGTGATTTCGCACGTCGACCTGATCGAACCGGGTTCGCCGCCGCACTCTCCGAAGGGCGGCGGCGAACATCTTCTGCGCGAGGACTATTCGGCGGAGGCCTCGGCGCGCGTGCGGAGGGTGTCCAGCACGTCCGAGGGCACGGCGATCTCGGCGAGCGGGGTCTCGCGCGCGGTGCCCGGTGTGCGGACGCCCTGTTCCCCCAGCCGGGTCACGTGCGCGTCCGTGCGGCCGACGAAGTCGTTCCCGAGCTTGTCGACGTCGATCGCGAGGAGGAACATCCCGACGCCGGGGTTCTCCGTTCCCGAGTCCCACGCCGGCGCGTCGATCGACCACGTGCCGCCCGACATGCCGGCGAGCAGTTCGACCATCCACGCGATGTTCGCGCCCTTGTAGCCGCCGAACGGGAGCAGTGCCCCGTCGAGGGCCGCGGCGGCGTCGGTGGTCGGCCGGCCGGTGGCGTCGATCGCCCAGCCCTCGGGGATGCCCTGGCCCTTCGCCGCGGCTTCGCGGACGGCCACGTACGCCACGGCGCTGGAGGGCTGATCGACGGTCAGGACCTGCCCGCCGGTCCGTGGGAAGGAGTACGACAACGGATTGGTGCCGAGCACGCGGCCGGTCCCGGGGGCGGTCGCCAGGAACGCATTGGAGTTGATGGCGCCGAGCGCTACGAGGCCCTCGGCGCAGAGACGCTCGGTGAACCACCCGAGCTGGCCGCCGGCGAACGCTCCGGACTGCACGAACATCGCCACGCCTGCGGACCTGGCGGTGGCGACGAGATCGTCGAAAGCCGCGTCGAATCCGGTGTGGAAAGTGCCGCCCCTGGCCTCACACGCGAGTATCCCGGGCGCGAGGCGCCGGACCTCGGGCACTGCGGCGGGGTCGAGGCGGCCATCGTCGATCGCGTGCAGGTAGTCGAGCAGATGTGCGACGCCGACGCCGCGCATCCCGCGGTCCTCGGCGAACAGCGCGGCGTCTACCAGCAGTGCCGCCGTGGTCTCCGATGCCCCGGACCCGCGCAGCGCGCCGAGTGCGAGCCGGGCGATCTCCTCGCGCGGAACCTGTACATCAGGCGCTGTGGTCATGTACTGATCTCTCCTTCACTGTGATTCGTGGTCTGCGGGGGATTCGTGGTCTGTGGGGGCGATGCGGTGCCGCCGGTGGGGTCGGAGTACAAGATCTCGCACCTGGCCCGGACGATCTCCAGAGCCTCCGCGACGACCGGGTGGTTCGACGCGCCCCGCCGGGTCGCGGCCACGATCCTGCGCGCCGGCACGGGCTCCCCGGACAGGCGGATCCGGGTCACGGACCATTCCGG
>ERZ795062.2235-NODE-2235-length-12820-cov-28.960674_pt1 | contig 12820 bp, 9 predicted proteins | sample MGYA00375146_ERZ795062 | MGnify/ENA primary metagenome ERZ795062 (study PRJEB30191, sample SAMN05720281) | activated sludge metagenome | isolation source: Anaerobic digester | place: USA | collected 2015-07-16 ... | reverse complement strand
ATTGTATAAGTCTGTCTCTCATAAAGTCCAGCACTTTCTTAGCAAAACGCTGTCCCTTTTCGGTCCCAATGTCTGTTCCAAGGAGGTTTAAGCATGCTTCATTCATACCAATGAGGCCGATGGTGGAGAAGTGGTTTTTCCAGTAACCACCGAACGTATTTTTAATATCCTTTAAGTAGAACTTTGTATAAGGATAAAGTCCCTGCTCTGTGAACCGCTCTAGCACCTTTCTCTTTATTTCCAAGCTGTTCTTGGCTAAGTCCATCATCTTTGCCAAAGCTTCAAAAAACTCTTCTTCGCTGTGGCACAAATACCCCAATCTGGGCAGATTTATGGTGACTACGCCTATGCTTCCTGTTTTTGGATTAGCTCCGAACAACCCTCCGCCTTTTCTTTCCAGCTTCTGCGTATTAATACGCAGACGGCAGCACATGGATCTCACATCTTCAGGTTTCATATCGGAGTTGATGAAGTTGGAGAAATAGGGTATACCGTACTTTGCAGTGATCTCCCACAGAAGTTCCATGTTCTCATTGTCCCAGTCAAAGTCCTTAGTGATGTTGTAGGTGGGAATGGGGAATGTGAAAGGTCTTCCTTTGGCATCACCCTCCAACATGACTTCCAAGAAAGCTTTGTTAAGCATGTCCATCTCTTTTTGGAAGTCGCCGTAAACGGCATCTTGAAACTCACCGCCAATGACCACGGGTTGATTTGCCAGGTGTTTTGGAGGTGTCAGGTCCAAAGTAATGTTGGTGAAAGGAGTTTGAAAGCCAACACGTGTGGGTACGTTAACGTTGAAAAGGAACTCCTGCATGGCCTGTTTTACATCTTTGTAAGAAAGGCCGTCGTATCTGATAAAGGGTGCAAGCAGCGTGTCGAAGTTGGAAAAGGCTTGAGCGCCAGCAGCTTCACCCTGCAGGGTGTAGAAGAAATTGACCACTTGCCCCAGGGCACTGCGAAAATGCTTGGCTGGCTTACTTTCCACTTTACCTGAGTCAGCGCCCTTGAATCCATAACGAAGCAGGTCGATTAAATCCCATCCCACACAGTAAACTGAAAGAGTGCCCAGATCATGTATGTGGAAATCTCCATTCAAGTGCGCTTGCCTGATTTCCTTGGGATAAATTCTGTTTAACCAGTAAATCTTGCTAATCTCTGATGAGATGTAGTTGTTTAGCCCCTGTAAGGAGAACGACATATTACTGTTTTCGTTTACCTGCCAATCCAGGCGGTTCAGGTACTGATCCACTAAGTCGGAGTTAGCCTTGGAGACGATTTCTCTTATTCTGGCGTGCTCTTCCCTGTAAACGATGTAAGCCTTTGCCGTCTTTAAATATGGTGAAGTTATGAGCACTTCTTCCACAATGTCCTGTATTTGTTCAACTGAGGGAATATCATCCTTGATCATTCCTTGTGCCAGGCTGAGCACCTTAATTGTTAGCTTTTTTGCTACTTCTCTGTCGAACTCACCCGTGGCTTGCCCGGCTTTGGCTATGGCATTCGTTATTCTTTCTGCATCAAAAGGCACAATTCGGCCATCTCTTTTCCTTATGTTCTCAAACATAAAACAATACCTCCTTGGATAACTCCTCGCATAAGTTGCCAGTTCAGTTCTAAGTGCTTTTTAGGGATTGTTCCCTCACCTACACGTATTATTCCTTAGTTGAAAACAAAGTAGTGCATGCTTCTATTCTAAGCTCAGGGTATTAGGTTGCGCAACTCTTTAGCGGCATTTGTTATGTCCTTCTGAGAAATTACTGCTGAAATCACTGCTACGCCAACAGCTCCGCTTTCCAAGGCTATGTGAACGTTTTCTTTATTAACGCCGCCTATGGCCACGCAGGGTATGGACGTAACTGCACATATTTGCCTGAGCATGTCCAGTCCAATAGTTTTTGCGTCTGGCTTACTACCAGTACCAAATACGTCCCCCACACCGAGATAATCTGCACCTCCATTTTCAGCTTCCTTAGCCTCCTGAGCGTTAGTTGCGGAGATGCCAACTATGAAGGAAGGGGGAACTATCTTTTTAGCTGCCTGCAGGGGCAGGTCTTCTTGACCCAAATGAACTCCGTCTGCTTCTGCCGCCAAAGCGATGTCCAACCGGTCGTTTACAATAAAAAGTACGTTGTTTTCTTTGCAGATTTCTCTTATGACAAGTGCCATCTCGTAGTATTCCCGTGAACTCATTTCTTTGTCACGCAGTTGTATGGCAGTAGCACCCCCAGCAATGGCAAGGCGTGCCTGATCAGGCAAAGATACACCGTTACCCAACTTCCTGTCCAATATGACATACAGCTTCAATTTTTCTGTTAGCTGCTCTTTAGTAATCATTTTTTCTTTATTCCTCCTCAAGTATTTTCCACTCTGGGAATTTAAAGTTACGCGGATTGGATGTTATCTCGTAAACGACGTCGAACATGTTAATGCGAAAAGTTCCAGGACCCTTGGAACGTTTGGCGGCTTCTTCTGATGCAGCTCCCATCAAGGACAGCGCTGCCATAGCGGCTGGCAAGGGATCCACCACCGATGCGCATGCCGCCATGAGTGTACCAACCCAACAGCCCGAACCAGAAATTTTTGTAAGCCATTCATGACCGCTTTCAAGGCTATATACTTTTGTACCATCTGAAACAAAGTCAATGGCACCGGTGGCTGCGGCAATACAGTCATATTTGCTCGCTACTGTTCTTACCGCCTGCGCGGTTTTTGGCGAGCTCACAGCATCCACGCCCTTTATTTCAGCTTTTTCTCCAGCCAGAAGCGATATCTCAGCGCTGTTGCCTTTTATGATTGAAAAAGCATGCGTTGACAGAAGTTCTCCCACAAGGCTGCAAAGCAGCGTTGTGGCTCCGTATCCTACGGGATCCAACACGGCTGGTTTGTCCATCTTTTTGGCACAAGCAGCTGCAATGAAGAAAGCATTCATCGTCTCTTTCGACAGTGTGCCAGTATTGATGAGGATGGCATTCGCACTTGCCACAAAATCTTCTACTTGGCGAGGTTCGTTGGACATAACAGGTGAAGCACCCATGGCTAACGTAAGATGTGCCTGCTCTGCCATGGCTACCATATTTGTCATGTGATAAATAAGTGGCTTTGTAGAAACTACTTTTTCCAGTATGTTCGAAACATCCAAGTTGCTTACGTGGTTCATGATATTCCTCCTTTCCTTGCCACAATTGTATTTTTCATTTCAGCCAGTCAACGTCAAAGACGTGACCAACACAGCCGTAGCCTTTTCCTCCTTTGAACCGATGTTCGATTCCAAGCCGGGTGTAATCAATGGCTCTTCCGACGGCCTCTATTGTGTCTGTACCAGCTGCGAGCTCAGCTGCCATGGCTGAAGAGAGCGTGCATCCAGTACCGTGATGATCGTCGGTTTCTATACGGTTGTGTTCGAAAGCAAAGAATCTCCCTTCATAGTAGAGAATGTCAACTAATGACGCATTTTTTAAATGTCCACCCTTAATAAGCACTCCTTTGGGGCCAAGGCTGGAGATCGCTTTCGCCGCTACCTTCATCTGATCAACTGATTCTATCGTTATGTTACTGAGTTTTTCTGCTTCGGGTATGTTGGGAGTAACGATGAATGCTAAAGGGAGTAGCTCTTGTTTTAACGCATCCACTGCATCTCCAAAAATGAGTGAGTCACCGCTTTGGGCGACCATCACCGGGTCGACGACGATTTTTTCTACATGGTAATCCCTCAAAGCTTTTGCCACTTCCACAATGGTTTCCTCTCTGGAAAGCATCCCAGTTTTAACAGCACCTACGGGAAAATCTCCCAGAACAGCGTCTATCTGGGCTCTTATCTCGTTCGGTGGGACATCGAATACGCTGTGTACGCCTGTGCTGTTCTGTGCGGTTACGGCAGTCACAGCTACGGTTCCAAACACTTTAAGATGCAGAAACGTGGCCAAATCGGCTTCAATACCTGCACCGCCGCCCGAATCGCTACCGGCAATGGTCATGGCAATGCCCCTGTATTCCACTATTGTCACCTCCGAATATGCAAACCCATTATGCTTTTATTGTCCAACACAAACAGTATCTTTTCAAGCTTAAGTAGTCTTTTCTGCTCTTACAACGACAAATGATCCTTTGCCGTAACCAGGCTTCGGTTTTTCTACTTGCTCGCCTTCTGCGGTATCTGGAAATACTGTCTGACAGAAGGACAGGTTCTTGAAGCCGGCTGCCTGCAACAGGTTGGTTATTTCCTCCACGGAGTAAAAGGTGGCTTCCTTGTAAAATACATCTTCGTTTTTGCGCTGCTCATACATTTTGCCGATGGTGCTGTTCTTGTCGATGAAGGCAATGATAATGGAACCCCCTGGTTTTAGCACCCTATACGCTTCACTCAACGCTTTTCCCACGTCGTTGAGGAAGCATATGACAGTGACCATCAAAACAAAATCAAAGGAACTGTCTTCGAAAGGAAGCGCCTCAGCCATGCCTTCCGCTACTTCAATGCCCCGCTTGCGAGCCAAGGAACCCATGCTCTTGGATGGCTCCAGACCCAGCTTTATGCCAAGCTGTGATGCAAACCTGCCTGTGCCCACACCAATCTCAATACCCGTGCCACCCTTAGGCAGCATCCTCTTTACTGCTTCCAGTTCGCTGAGGTACACGAGCTCGTTTTCATCAAACCAAGCGTCGTATTCCTTTGCATGCTTTTCAAACGGCGCAATCTTTTTCATATTCATGTGATTGATTCTCCCTCTTTAAAAAGCTTTCTTAGGTAAGCCTAAGCTGCTTCCCCAGGCACTTTCTGCTCCACGTTTCTCATCATAAGGAGAGCTGCTATGAGGAATGGCACTGTTATGGCGATCTGTACCAGGAATGTTGCCACGGTGAGGTTGCCACTTGCTCCTGCTTGTGTACTGCTCATCATTTTCGAAAGTGCCTCTGGTGAAAGGATGGCGTAGAAAATGAAGGAGGCGAAATCTATTAAACCATGGATTATGGAAGGAGCTATCAGGTTTTTGCTGAGAACATAGATAGCAGCCAGGTAAAGACCTATCATGAATGCTTGTATGACGTTAGCAAAGACTGGGAGGAAGTTTGGGTTCATTACAAGGTTGAAAAAATGTGCCAATGCAAAAATGGCTGAAGACCACAGCATGGCTTTCTTGCTGCCATCTTTAACTCCAAGTAGTTTCACGTTTATGGCGTTTAGCACAAATCCACGAACCAGTATTTCCTCAAGAAGACCTGTCGTCAGTGCAGAAAAAAGCACTATGAGCACATGTAACGGGTTTGGACTGACGAATAATGTTTTATCTTGTCCCATGTAATTTAGGCTAAACAACAGCCCAGCGAATATGTAAGCAAGCCAACCGAGTTTAAGCCCTTTCCACAAGGTCTTACTGGTAAATTCGTCTTTGTAAAACAAGTGGTTCCTTTTCATGATCCATATGACAAGCAAAGAAAGAACCATCTGCACAGCTCCCGTGGACAAACAGTATTCCATTAAATAGCCTTGAGCTATTCTATCTGCAAAAAGGTTCTGCAAAATGGAGCTGGCTGCCCCCAAAGCCAAAAAGACGATCAACGTAATCAGCACTATGTACCCGTAGCTTCTTTCTGTCAACGCTTTCACCTTCCTTTTGCAAGCTTCTGCATAAACCCACTGACACTCATACACATTATGGCCCTTTTGGCTAGTATTGTTGAGCGGCATATAGCTGGTTGAGGTGAAGCAAGGGAGTAGGAAACGGAGCTTCACATGGTAGTTCATTGTCGCTGATCGGCAGAAGAAACCGCTCAAAGGTCCACGAAAAGTATTTGGATGAGCGCGGTCACCAAAAACTATTAGCAGAGCACCGTTCTTTGCGCATTGTTCAATATAGCCTGTTATTCTTGCAAAGTTCATATCCGTGTTGGCACTTACACAGTTCACTACAAGGGCAGCTTTCATTCGATTTCATTTCGCAGCTTAATGATAGTCCCAGAATCGCACGCTCAATGCGGGTAATTCTTGGCGGTTACTCACTTTTCGTGTTTATGTGGTTTCATATGCAGCTGGAGTGCAGTTTCTTCTAAGAAAAAGATTAATTGTTTTGTTAAATCATGATTCCTGAGTTTAAGCGAAGATTTTCACTTATCTTAATGTTAAAATGCGGACGTATGGTTATAAATATGAGTGGCATATATTTGCGTGAGAATGTGACAAAGTTAAGGAAACAGAAGTTCATGCTTAGTTGCCAATCTTGTGTATAAAAAGGAGGGAAAAATGAGTACGACAGTTTATGTAATTGGTCTAATAGTAGCCATTTGCATGATACTTCTCAATATTGACGACGTTATTTGGGATATTGGCTATCACTTTATTGTTAGACGTCAAAGAAAGGAAGAAAGATTGCCCATTGCAATGTTGGACGATTTACCTCCTAAGCTATTGGCAATTGTGATAGCCGCTTGGCATGAAGAGAATGTTCTTGGGCAAGTAATCGACCACATGATAGCCACGGTTCATTATCCGAGATCCATGTACCGTGTGTTTTTAGGTGTTTACCCAAATGATCCCGCGACCATTGAAGTGGCTGAAAAACTGGCGCAAAAGTATGAAAATGTCCAAGTGGTCATAAATCCAAAACCCGGTCCCACCTCAAAAGCACAAAACCTGAACCACATAATTGATTCACTTCATGATTTTGAAAAAGAGCACTTTTGCAGATTTGCTGCGGTGACAGTGCATGATTCAGAGGACGTTGTCCACCCGTATGAGTTCAAGGTTACGAATTTCTTGGTGGACCAGTATGATGCTCTGCAATTCCCAGTATTTCCACTTCAAAAAAAGCCCAGTTGGAAGAACTTCTTTAGCGAGATCACATCTGGGACTTACGCGGATGAATTTGCTGAAAACCATTACAGGTACATGGTCATGAGGAGTAGCACACAGGCAGTCGTTCCTTCGGCTGGAACCGGTTTTGTCATATCAAGAACAGTGTTTGATTATTACAAAAACAAACCACTATTTACAGAAGGTAGTTTGACTGAAGATTACAAATTTTCTGTGGATTTAGCAAAGCATGGTTTCAACGTTCACTACGTACTCGAGAAAGTGCCGCGCCTTTTAAACACCGGGAAGCTCAAATGGGATTACGTGGCCACACGCAGTTTGTTCCCAAAAACCTTTGGTGCCGCAGTCAAACAGAAAACACGCTGGATTTACGGTATTACCATGCAGTCCTTACATATCAGGGATATTTTTTCCAAGGAGAATAAACTTAATCTTGTTCAGAGATGGGCGTTATATAAAGATTGGAAAAGCAAATTTGTGAACATACTGGTATTGCCTGCCTACATAATCCTTGTTTATTTCTTGGTTTCTCTTTTTGTTCCGCTACCAGCTGTTTATCCCATGTGGTCTTTGTCTTGGTGGCTTTCTTTAGGCCTCACCTTTGTCATGCTTTATAAACAGTTTATGAGGGGCTTAGCTGTCTACCATGTTTACGGTCTTAGAAGCATGATAGCAGCATGTTTAGTCCCGCCAGTTCTTCCGTTGAGGTTAATCTGGGGCAACCTGATCAACTTCACAGCAACGGCCAAAGCTTGGAGTTGGTATTTCTTTGGAGTGGGTACTGGAAAAGCCAAACAGACGAGCATAAAGTGGAATAAAACCGAACACGAATTTTTGGAACAACATGTTCTTTACACCTACTACAGGAATTTGGGAGACGTATTGCTGGAAAAGCAGTACATTGAGCCAAAAGCTCTGCAGAAAGCTCTCGAGAAGGCACATGCAGAGAATAAGCGACTGGGTGAGGTACTTTTGGAAAATGGCTACGTGAATGAGGAAATGCTCGCCCGGTCCTTAGCTGCAAGCACACATAAGCTGTTTGTCAAGGATATTCATGTGTATGATCCAAAACTGCCTAAAGAGTTTGATACAAGCAAGATGGTGGCAGGGCTATTTTACCCTCTGATGAAGCTTGACAACAGCTGCGTTGTTGCTGAAACAGTGTTTTCAGATCCGGAGTCGTATCGCTGTGAGTTGGATGACACTCACAAAATTCACACAGTCTATACCACAACTAAGCAAATACAAAATGCTTGCGCGGGCAATCTGCAACTAAACCCCAGGGATCAGCAGTTCTCGATGCGTGTTAGGAATTTGCTTAACGAGGGTGTAATAACCTGGGAGCAAGCAGTTATCGCTTTGGAAAACAGAGATTTTGCTTTTGATGTGCTTGAGTACATGGGCGTTGGGCTAACTGTTGCTTAGGTCAAGGGGGAAGCAATAAAACCTAATGATGAAGCCGTTTATGTTGCTTTCTTAGTTTTTTGTGAACCTCATCAGCAGCTAATTTGCCTGTGAGAATACATGTGGGTATCCCTGATGATCCAAAGGTCCATTGTCCTGCCTGATAAAGACCTTTGAAGGGCGTAAAGACAGCTTTTGCAATCTTGTCCAGATTTGTTTCACACGGTAGTACTGTGTTTGTAAATGCCCAACCAGTAATTGCACCTTCAGAATTTCCAGTGATACGTTCAATGCTTAATGGTGTAGAACAATTGCTAAACAGTACTTTTGTTTTTATTCCAGGAAAAACCGAGCTATCAAGGGTATCAAGGAAGGTTCTTTCACATTGTTCTTTGAACTCGGAGTACCAACCTTGTAAATCTGCAACCTTTGCAACGTCATAGTCTGTTAGACAATTTACAATTAGACCGGTTTTGTTTGGTGGTGCCAATGATGGATCTCTAAGTGCTGGGCAGGATATTTCATAAGTAGTGTGTTTAAAATAGTCGCTGATCCACTGCATGATTACGTCTTTTTGGTGCACTTGAGGATGATGTAATGAGAGTAACAACGCAAGAACCTACCAAAACCAAAGGTATGACCACGACCATTTCGCATGTGGTGCTTCTGGACTCTATTCTGAGGAAAGATGCTTTAACTAGATTTCGTGATATTGTTCACACCTAGCAATTTCCGTCCAGCACCTTATCTGATAAATCAGCCCATTTCTTTAAATCTTTGTTGCTCTGTAAAACTTTTAAAACTTGAGGATCCTCTTTGTATAATGACTGTCTATATTTAACTCCTATTCCCATAAAAGGCACAGAAAAAACGCTAAGCAGTTTGATGTTTTTCTGTTGAGTAGCTAGTTGTAGCCATTCTTTTCCACTCTCTAATGGGAAAAGTATATCGTAGGCCCTAAGGGCATTAGGTATTTCTGCTACGGGAATGCCTGTCTTTTTCGAAAGAAGTGCAAATTCTTGATCTTCATAGTCTTCAAGTATAAAACCACCAAATACCCACAAAAACCATTGCCAAAAGATGGGATATCTTTTGAGGCTATCGGGGTCAGTTTTATTCTTAAGCTTTTTTATCCGCCGCTTGAATGTGTGTGTAAGCTTATTCTCGTCACTTTTATCTGGATTAAGAATGTAGTCTACAGCGTTTTTCAGTATAGCTAACCTGGCTCTGTTCTCGATGTACGTTGATACATTGATATCTGTGCATTCACATCCGTAATATGTTTTCGCATAGATCTGTTCAGGAATAACTTTCACATCATCTGAAAATAAACCTCCGCATAGAACATTACCGACCCTAGCAGAAATATGACGGAATTCACGTTTGCTATATGTTTTAAATAAACTGTTTATTCTTTCTATATTATTACCTAAAAAGAAGATGTCGTTATTAACCTGGAAGTAATAGTTTAGCAAGGGGTTGACGTAAGGCTTTGTTTTTTTATGAGAATTAGAATCTCGTTTTTCCCTTTGTAGGTGTCCTATGATCTTGCGTTCAGTCTGATATGCGCATTCCCAAACTTCCACATCGCACTGGTTTATGTTCCCTAGGGAAAGTTTATCGTGGACTAGAGTGGTAGAAACCTGATCTATGACCACAATTCCCAGTTGTTTTCCAACTTTTTTTACCTTCTTTAAAGAACCTATATTCCCTTTACTTATGTAAGCCCCCTCTTTAACACCAAGGTAGTCCATCCAGCCCCTTACTTTGAAAAGGCACTTAATAACCGGGTCTTCAGTTTCCTCACAGTTAGTTTTGGCATTTTTAACTGCATTGCCTGATTTTATCTCCCAAAGTTTTAGTTCTGGTTTTTCCTTAGAGTAATTCGTGGTAACAATATCTAGTTCTAAGACGTTCTTACGTTCAATATTCTTCTCCACGTAATATCGTCTAGTGGATTGCAGATTAGCTGCAATATAATCTTCGTAATCCTTCCCCATTGGATCATTGCCTAAGGAAGACATTTCCACCCCTTCTTTTCAGAAAACTTCGGACAGTTTCATGCTTGCAGTATAGCATACTTTATGCGGTTTGATTGTCAATATTTTCTCATTTATCCCATAATGGCACAAAAACTCTAACAATGGGGGCTGAACAGTTAGCTTATAGTTTGTATCTAAGTGCGAAGTATAGCAGCGACGGGCACTTGTTTGCCTTTTTGCAAGTAAGCTTACATTTCTTATTTCTAACACGAAAAGCTTTACGCTTTAGCATTCATGGCATTTATCGTATGTTGTGTTTTACATGCTGTCTCATAATGATGGAACAATCGAACATGAAACAACGACGTTACATTCCAAAAATATCTTTTCGTAGGAGCTTGTATGTATCGGTTTCAGGTGTTATTAGAGGCACCATAGCATTCTTTAGGAAAATCACCTTATCAGAGCTGGCGTTTTTCAAATTTAGTATGCGTATAAGATCAGGAATTAAATAACTTGCTGCCCTTTTTAAATCATCTGGTGGTTTCCCACTCATTGACGCCTTTGCCATTGCCTTTTCCTTTGCTGCTTTTACGTTGATAAATTTATTCTTCTTGTTGCAAACATTGCATAGTTTTTCAAGAATATCATCAGCTAACAAGTAAGACTCCAACGTTCGGAGGCTTAGCACCCGTATGCCCTGTTTTTGTAGCCTTTCTTTGTCTTTAGGCTCTTTATTATCTCTATCAATTAACCCAATTACCTTATAAGGAAGGTTTAGAGACTTGAACGCTTTCGAGAACAAAACCTTCTCGGATTCCACAGCCGTTGACGAACCAACAGAGCAAAATACTGCATTTGGGAATTCTTGAGAGAAAATTCTGTTGTAACACTCTTCGTCGAAATTCTTATTTCCCTTGCCAGCGGGGTCACCTTCACAAAGTATTAGAAAGTTATCAGTCTCCAGGTTGATGGCCATCGGGTCTTTAGTTTTAAGGTTTTTTCTTTTGTTGCAGTTATAAGTTATTCTGGCATCTCCTCTTGCGAGTTTTATAGCTTCTAGACATAAGATAGTAGACATGGTTTCTGGTATGCCGTCAATATGCCAGTACCCTTTATTAGCTTGTTGATTTAAAAGCCAATCCATAGATTCTCTGACATACTCTTTGTAGCCAACTGGTTTTGCAGTACATAGTGCTGTAAGTGCCAAACATGTGGAAAAAATGTCCCCGTTGTGGTCTTCAGGCGTCAACGGCCATGCTCCAGTGCTTAGTCTGGAACTTTTTAGTAAAGTTAAAGCATTTGTGAAAATATCCTGGTTTAGGTATGCAGGAGAAATGCGATTCCATGAAAATGCAATAATGCTGGCCAAGGGAATGTACACGGATTCTGTGCTTTCAAGTTGAAATAGCCATGGTTTGTACGGATGAATGTCTCCCACACAAACTCGCTCAAGTAAAGCATCTATACCTGCTTTAGTAGACTTTTCCAATAGTAGATCCGATCTCGAAAAATAGAATAAAGGTGCTGCTAAGTGAAGTTGATCGATGTCAGTTTGATAAAACGTAGATGCCTCGTAGGCGTATTGATCTTCCCATAGTGCAAAATCTTGCAATTCAAACCACTCAATGATTCTGAAAAACATTGGTGTCAAGAAATCTTCTTCGTTATCAAAACCGACAAGTAAATCAGGAAGGTAATTTGCTTGACTGCAGATGTTGTTTATTTCCTCCATAGATAAGTTGCCTTCTTTGGCTTTGCTGATGAGTTTCTTTTTCCATTTGTTGAGTGAATGCTCCTCAGCTATTGATTTACATATCGCTTTTCTCCAAAGATCAGATAGCTCTTCCTTGGAAATCAGTGATTCTCCTTGACTTTTAAAATATATAAAAGCCTCCATATCACCGTCACTTACGGGGTTCAGTGCAATAGAGTACAACCAAGCTTCAGCCTTTTCGACACTGCTTTTTTGAGAAAAAATGGTTTTTTCGAGCTGCTGTGCTGTATTATTAAGTTCTGATACGAGGTCTGTGTACAGTGATTCGTCTTTGAGTACGGGCTCAGAATATGTATCCAAGAGCGTTTCAAGTTCGGATTTGAGCTCATCGAGATTCAGAAAGCTATTTAGCCTTGGTCCTACTGTAGATTTAGATATTACTTTAGATGCTGAATTGATTAGCGCCAAGTATTCGTTAGGGCTTAAGAAACTTGCTTCTGCTGCTAAATACCATATGGTATATAAATTCCTAAGACCGCCTGTCTCTATGAGTTGGCTGATTTCGACTTCTTTCATGTTTGTCTTCACATTCATTATATTCCTCAGGAATAAAATGCGTTTTACATTGCTCTTGTTGTTTCTCGTAAAGTCATTTCTCGTTATGAGTGTAGCGGAACTTTTTGCCACTTGTCATAAATGGAACGAAGCAGCAGATCAAGGTAGGTAAGGGCTTTTTCTTTCATGTCAGTAGGAACTCCATAGTATGCTTCGGCTATGCCTCCAGTTATGGCTGCCAAAGTATCGCTATCGCCACCAATGGATATGGCATTGCGGATGGCGTCATCGAAGGACGTGGATTCGAGGAATGCTTCAATAGCTTGTGGCACCGTGCCTTGGCATGTTTCGTCGAAC
>ERZ795062.2234-NODE-2234-length-12823-cov-19.271930_pt1 | contig 12823 bp, 8 predicted proteins | sample MGYA00375146_ERZ795062 | MGnify/ENA primary metagenome ERZ795062 (study PRJEB30191, sample SAMN05720281) | activated sludge metagenome | isolation source: Anaerobic digester | place: USA | collected 2015-07-16 ... | reverse complement strand
CGACCGAACATAATTATGTGGGTGTGAAATGTGGTATTATGGATCAGTTTATTTCACTTTTTGGAAAAAAAGGTCATCTGGTGCGATTGGACTGCAAAACAATGGAATACAAATATTTTCCGTTTGATCCTCAAGGCTACAGGCTTGTTTTGTTAGATACACAGGTAAAGCATGAATTAGCTTCATCGGCGTATAACAAACGTCGTGAATCATGCGAACGTGTTGCTGCTGCTATTCGCAAAAATCATTCCGAGGTGGAATTTCTTCGTGACGCTAATATGGATATGCTTAATGAGGTCAAAAACGATATTTCGGAAGAAGATTATAAACGAGCTAAATATGTAATTGAGGAAACGCAGCGTGTACTGGATGTTTCAGAAGCACTTGAAAAAGGGGACTATGAAACGGTTGGCAAGAAAATGTACGAAACACACGAAGGAATGAGTAAGTTATACGAGGTTAGTTGCGAAGAGCTTGATTTTCTTAACGATATTGCCAAAAAAAATGGTGTAACAGGCTCACGTGTTATGGGAGGTGGGTTTGGAGGTTGCACCATTAACCTGGTAAAAGACGAATTGCACGATAAATTTATTGAAGATGCCAAAGCACAATTCAAAACTAAATTTGGTTATGAGCCAAAAGTTTATGATGTTGTTATCAGCGACGGTGCACGTAAATTATAATTATTAAGCCAATTATGAGAGGGGTTGAAAGTTTATGAAAAATTTTTTAACCCCTCTTTTTTCAATTTTTATATTACCTATACCTATACCTATGATGAATACAACTTTTTATTTGGAGAATGCTACTTTTTTGATCGCAGTAGATTGTATTATTTTTGGTTTTAAGAATAAAGAACTCCATATTTTGCTCACGCGTCGCCCTATGGAACCACTTAAAGGAGAGTGGTCTTTGATGGGAGGATTTGTGGAAGAAAATGAAAGTCTGCACGAAGCTGCGGAGAGAGTTCTTTATCAATATACTCAACAAAAAGGGATATACATGGAGCAGGTGAAGGCTTATGGGGAAGTAAATCGTGATACAGGTGGTCGGGTAATTTCAGTGGCTTTCTATGCGTTGGTGAGATTGGAAGAATTCGATACGAGTTTGGCAGCAAAATATGATGCACGATGGGTAAATATACGCGAACTCCCTTTGCTTGTTTTTGATCATAATCAAATGGTAGATGATGCATTGACGCTGCTTCGATACAAAGTTTCCATGCAACCGATTATTTTTCATTTTTTCGATAAAAAATTCACGTTACCGGCTTTACAAGATCTTTATGAAGCTATTTATCAGACACCTATCGATAAACGGAATTTTCGAAAAAAGATCCTTTCTATGAATATTCTAGATAAACAAGAAGAAAAAGACAAGTCTTCATCTAAGCGTGGAGCATATTATTATGTTTTTAATAAGAAAAAATACGAAGCGTTTTTGCGTGAAGGCAAGCGATTTTCTTTATAATCGTGAAATTACTTTTTTTAGAATTTTTTTTCTACCTTTGTGCCCTAATATCAGACAATAATCAATTTAAAAAATAAAAATACGCACTATGTATCGAGGCAAACCTGTGCGATTAATCCTTGAAAATGGAATGATCTTTCAGGGAAAATCGTTTGGTGCAGAAAAGGCAACATCGGGAGAAGTAGTTTTTAATACCGCAATGGTTGGTTATCCCGAGAGTTTGACAGATCCATCATACGAAGGGCAAATTCTTACCTTCACTTATCCAATAATCGGAAATTACGGCGTCCCTCCAAACAGCGAGACTAACGGAATTTCCGATTTTTTTGAATCCGATCGTATTCATGTAAGGGGAATTATTGTGCAAGATTATTCGCATGAATATTCTCATTGGAATGCGACAAAAAGTTTGGGCGATTGGATGCAAGAAGAAAATATACCGGGAATTTATGGAATCGACACACGCATGTTGACGAAAATACTTCGTGACAAGGGATCCATGTTGGGGAAAATTGTGTATGATGAAGAAAATGAAGTGGAATATTATGATCCTTCAAGTGAAAATCTTGTAGACAAGGTCAGTTGTAAGGAAATTATCGAATATAATTACGGGGAAAAGAAGGTGGTTTTGGTGGATTGTGGCGTTAAGCTAAGTATCGTGAGAGAGCTTATCAAGCAGAAAGTTAATCTGATTCGTGTGCCTTGGGATTATGATTTTAATCAAATAGACTATGATGGTCTTTTTATTTCCAATGGACCCGGGAACCCCGATTATTGTGAGATTACAGTTGATCATATTCGTAAAGCAATGAAATTGGATAAACCGATTTTTGGCATTGGTATGGGAAATTATCTTCTCGCGAAAGCTGCGGGAGCCAAAATATATAAAATGAAATATGGCCATCGTGGTCTTAATCAACCGGTGCGTAAAGTAGGTACGAACGTTTGTTATATTACTTCTCAAAATCATGGTTATGCTGTAGATCAAGATTTTCTTGACGATGATTGGGAACCCTACTTTGTAAACATGAACGATGGAACCAACGAAGGCATTCGACATAAAACAAAACCATTCTATTCGGTGCAGTTTCATCCTGAAGCAGCTGCCGGACCGACGGATACCTTGTTCTTTTTTCAGGATTTTGTAAAAATGCTGTAGTTTTTCAATATAAACTAAAAAGATTTTAAATAATAGCTCATAAAGAAAAGGGAAAAATAAAAGATGATAAATACAACCAATCACTCTATCGATGAGGAATTTGCTTTAGAGTCTGCAAATCTTCCCCAAAGGGATTTAAGCATTTGCAGAGTTCTTCTTTTAGGTTCCGGCGCTTTGAAAATCGGTGAAGCAGGGGAGTTTGATTATTCAGGTTCTCAAGCCTTAAAAGCATTGCGCGAAGAAGGAATCGAAACGATATTAATAAATCCTAATATTGCTACGGTACAAACTTCGGAAGGTTCTGCAGACAAGATTTATTTCTTACCTATCACGCCATATTTTGTAGAAAAAGTAATTGCTCGTGAACGTCCCGACGGTATTTTACTTTCCTTTGGCGGTCAGACAGCCCTGAATTGCGGAGTTGCTTTGTATGAAAGTGGAGTACTTGATAAATATAACGTTAAGGTTTTGGGAACACCTGTACAGGCTATTATGGAAACAGAAGATCGTGATCTGTTTGTGAAAAAATTGGATCAGATTGGGGTAAAAACCATTAAAAGCATAGCAGTAAATACAGTTGATGATGCTTTAAAGGCTGCGCATACTCTTGGATATCCGATTATTGTACGTGCAGCTTATGCCCTCGGCGGATTAGGATCGGGTTTTTGCAATAACGATGAAGAATTGAAAGCGCTTGCAGGAAAAGCATTCTCCTATTCCAATCAATTGCTGATCGAAAAATCATTGAAAGGTTGGAAAGAGATCGAATATGAGGTGGTGCGCGATAAATACGATAATTGCATTACGGTTTGCAATATGGAAAATTTTGATCCTCTAGGTATTCATACAGGAGAAAGTATTGTTGTGGCACCATCCCAGACACTTACTAATTCGGAATATCAAAAATTGCGTGAATTAGCCATTCGTATTATCCGTCATATTGGCATTATTGGTGAATGCAATGTGCAATTTGCACTCGATCCCGAATCGGAAGATTATCGGGTAATAGAAGTGAATGCCCGCCTTAGTCGATCATCGGCTTTAGCTTCTAAAGCAACAGGATATCCGTTGGCTTTTGTGGCAACAAAACTGGGTTTAGGTTACGGACTTTTTGATCTAAAAAATTCGGTTACAAAATCTACCGGTGCATTCTTTGAACCTGCTTTGGATTATATCGTAGTAAAAATTCCACGATGGGACTTGGGAAAATTCAATGGTGTTTCCAAAGAGATTGGATCGAGCATGAAATCGGTTGGCGAAATCATGGCAATTGGGCGTACTTTTGAGGAAGCTATTCAAAAGGGGCTTCGCATGATTGGGCTGGGTATGCATGGTTTTGTTGAAAATAAAGAACTGAAGATCGATGATATAGATAAAGCTCTTCATGAGCCTACCGATCAACGTATTTTTGTTATTAGTAAGGCTTTTCGTAAAGGTTATACCGTAGATCAGATTCACGACCTGACAAAAATCGATAAATGGTTCCTTTATAAATTATGTCATATTATCGAAATAGCGGAGGAATTGGAAAAATTAACCCCCGAGTCGATTGATTTTCAAAAAGACAAGAATCCCGGTTTCGATGAATTATTGAAATTAGCAAAGCAGAAGGGTTTTTCCGATTTTCAGATTGCGCGTGCTATTTGGAAAGATAAAATGGATGAAGAGAGCCAAAGAATTATTCGAAGCTACCGGAAAAAACTGGGTATTGTACCGGTTGTGAAGCAGATTGATACACTGGCGGCAGAATATCCTGCACAAACAAATTATTTGTACTTGACATACAATGGTATGGAACACGATATCGAATATGTAGATGATCGCCGTTCTGTAATTGTGCTGGGGTCGGGTGCTTATCGCATTGGCTCTTCGGTAGAATTCGATTGGTGTTCGGTGAGTGCGCTGAATACGGTTCGTAAAGAAGGTTATCGTTCAGTGATGATTAATTATAATCCTGAAACAGTTTCTACCGATTACGATATGTGCGATCGTCTTTATTTCGATGAGCTTACTTTTGAACGGGTAATGGATATTGTTGAGCTTGAGAATCCTTATGGCGTTATCATTTCTGTTGGAGGACAGATTCCTAATAATCTAGCTGTACGTTTGGATAATGCAGGGGTGAACATTTTGGGTACACCGGCAAAAAGCATTGATAATGCCGAAAATCGTCATAAATTTTCCAGTATGTTAGATGAACTTCATATCGATCAACCTCGTTGGCGCGAACTGACTTCGTTGGAAGATATTTATCAGTTTGTAGAAGAGGTTGGGTATCCGGTGTTGGTTCGTCCTTCTTATGTGCTTTCTGGTGCTGCCATGAACGTATGTTCCAATGACGAAGAGTTGGAAAACTTTCTTCAGCTTGCGGCCGACGTTTCCAAAAAGTATCCGGTGGTGGTGAGTTCGTTCGTTCAGAATGCAAAAGAAATCGAGTTCGATGCGGTTGCTGATAAAGGGGAGATAATCACTTATGCCATTTCGGAACATGTTGAATATGCCGGAGTACACTCAGGAGATGCTACCATTCAGTTTCCCCCTCAACGGCTGTACGTAGAAACTGCCAGGAGAATTAAAAAGATTTCGCGTCAAATTGCAAAGGCATTGAATATATCCGGGCCGTTCAATATTCAATATTTAGCGAAAGACAACCATATCATGGTTATCGAATGTAATCTTCGTGCCTCTCGCTCATTCCCTTTTGTATCGAAAGTTCTGAAGATTAATTTCATTGAACTTGCAACGAAAATAATGCTAGGGCTGAAAGTGGAGAAACCCAACAAAAGTGCTTTCGATTTGGATTATGTTGGGATCAAAGCTTCGCAATTTTCTTTTTCGCGGCTACAAAAAGCCGATCCCGTTTTAGGGGTGGATATGGCCTCCACAGGGGAAGTAGGATGTCTTGGTGATGATTTTTATAAAGCATTGCTTACGGCAATGCTGTCTGTAGGATATACGATTCCGAAGAAAAATGTATTGTTTTCTACAGGACCGGCCAAATCGAAGGCCGATTTATTGGATTCGGCAAGATTACTTTATGAAAAAGGATATAATTTATATGCAACTGCAGGATCACAAAAGTTTCTCGAAGAAAATGGAATTCCAGCAACCTTGGTTTATTGGCCGAGCGACAATCAAAGCCCTAGTGCAGTTGAACTCATTCAAAACAGAGAGATTGATTTGATAGTAAATATTCCTAAAAACTTAACACCAAGGGAATTGAGAAACGGTTATTATATTCGTCGTGCTGCTATCGATTTTAACGTGCCTCTTATTACAAATACTCGTTTGGCGAGTGCCTTTATTCATGCTTTTTGTCAAATAGATCTTGATGATATTGAGATAAAACGTTGGGATGAATATGTATAAGTTTTAAACTCTTTGTTCGTGTAGTTTATCCGCCTCCCGGTTTTTTGATCGGGCAAAAAAAATCGATAATAATAAATCTAAATATGATGGATAGGGGAATGGTTAAAAATTTTTTAGATGCTTTGCAAGCTACGTGGGGTGAGGTGCGCAAACACGATTACGATATAGTTATCTTGCCGTGGGGATCTATCGAACCACATAATTACCACTTACCGTATCTTACTGATTGTTACCTTTCTTATGGGATAGCATTAGATAGTGCAAATGCGGCTTTTGAAAAAGCAGGGGTCAACAGTATGGTTCTGCCACCAATATATTTGGGCTCACAAAATCCGGGACAATGGAATCTACCGTTTTGTATTCATACTCGTACTGAAACACAAAAGGCCGTTTTATCGGACATCGTGGATTCCCTGTATCTGCAAAATTTTCATAAGCTGGTTATTGTTAACGGACATGGCGGAAATTCGTTTAAAGCCCTGATTCGCGATATGGCACGAACTTATCCGGACTTTTGTATTGTTCTGGTTGATTGGTATGATATAGTCCCGAAAGATGATTTTTTTGAAGAAAGCCTTGATGAACATGCCGGGGAACAAGAGACTTCGGTAATGCTTCATTATTTTCCTCATCTGGTGAAAATGGAGGAGGCAGGCAATGGGAGCACAAAGCCTATCAAAATAGAATCATTGAATAAAAAGACAGGTTGGATGCCCCGTAATTGGTCGGAAGTTACGGAAGATACCGGTATTGGAAATCCCAAAAAGTCTACTGCTGAAAAAGGGGAAAGATATGCAGAGGAAGTAGTTTCACGCATTGTCGATTTGCTCATCGAACTGAAAGATTTTAAGGTGAAATGATAAATAGGAAAAGTTTTTTTAGTGTTTCAGAGAAAAATAAGATAAGTTTGTAACGAGCAATGATCTTAAAAGAAAAACGTTCCGGAAAATTGCGTTAATTGATTGCAAAAATCCCAAAATAATAAATAATGACAAAATTATTATGAGTAAACAAAGAGAGAAACTTTTTACTGATTTCCCACCCATTTCTACCGAAGAATGGATGAAGAAAATCATTGCAGACCTCAAAGGTGTTGATTTTCAAAAAAAAATGGTATGGAAAACAAATGAAGGTTTTAATGTAAATCCTTTTTACCGTGCCGAGGATATTGTGGATTTAAAATGGACTGACAATTTGCCCGGCCAATTTCCATATGTAAGGGGTACAAAAAAGGATAATGTATGGTATGTTCGGCGAGAAATAGAGGTAAATGATTTTCACGTCGCTAATCAAGAAGCTGTTTCGTTGCTGAAAAGAGGAGTAAATTCTTTAGGATTTCACATTCACAAAAAGGACATAACTCCGGAAGATATTGCGCTTTTATTACACGATATTGCTCCCGATAAAATTGAATTGAATTTTAGAACAACCAGAGGCAATGAAATTGAATTGGCGCGTATCGTTGTTGATTATATACAGGAATTGAATTTGGATCCGATGGAATGTTTCGGTTCCATTGAATATGATCCTTTCCGTATCATGCTTCAAGAAGGTCGTGATAATCCAGATTGGGAGAATGAAATAGTGGATATTGTTAAGATGACAACTCCACTCCCTCGCTATCGAGCAATTTTGGTTAGTGGCAATCGGTTTTCCGATGCCGGCGCTTATCTCTATCAGGAGCTCGGTTTCAGCCTTTCTCAAGGGAACGAGGTGTTGAATAAGCTTATCGAAAAGGGCATAGAGCCTGAGGTTGCAGCAAAAAAAATAAAATTTGATCTTGGCGTGAGCTCCAATTATTTTATGGAAATTGCCAAATTTCGTGCAGCCAGATGGTTATGGGCAGAAATTGTAAATGCATATCAGCCATCTTGTACGCATGATTGTTCCAATAAAGCAGAAGAAGGTACTTGTCGGTGCGCAGCAAAGATGAATATTCATGCTGTTACTGCAAAGTTTAACCAGACGTTGTATGATCCTTATGTAAACATGCTGCGTACACAGACCGAGGCTATGTCTGCCATAATTGGCATGGTAGACTCGCTGACAGTGCGTCCGTTTGATGAAACTTTTGAATTTCCTACCGAATTTGCTCATCGTATTGCTGTAAATCAGCAATTATTATTGAAAGAAGAATCGCATTTCGATAAAATAACCGATCCGTCGGCCGGGTCCTACTATATTGAGAATCTTACAGGTGCTCTAGCAGAACAGGCATGGAAACTTTTTCTTGAAATCGATGAAAAAGGTTTTTATGAAGCATCGAGGGCAGGTACTGTTCAGGATGCAGTGAATGCGTCGGCTGAAGCTCGTTTTAAGGCTCTTTCCAACAGAAAAGAAATCTTGGTGGGAACGAATCAATATCCCAATTTCAATGAAACGATGGCTGATAAACTTCAGGAAAATTTTTCAAATGAGTGCTTAGGTGGCAAAGAGGAAACGTCTCTTAAAAAATTGAATGCAAATCGTCTTGCCGAATCTTTCAATAGGTTGCGTTTAGCTACAGAAAAAAGTGGAAAACGACCGAAAGTATTCATGTTGACCATTGGAAATTTGGCTATGCGTCTTGCTCGTTCACAATTTTCGGGTAATTTCTTTGCCTGCGCAGGTTATGAAATTATCGACAATCTTGGTTTTGATACCCTAGAAGAAGGTGTTGAAGCTGCTCGAGAGAAAAATGCCGATATTGTTGTTCTTTGTTCAAGTGATGAAGAATATGCAACATTTGCGCCTCAAGCTTTTGATTTGTTGAAGGATGGAAAAGAAATTTTTGTGGTTGCCGGTGCCCCAAAATGCATGGACGAATTAAAAGAAAAAGGCATCGAGCATTTTATTCACATCCGAAGCAACGTATTGGAAACATTAAAAATGTTCAATTCATTGTTGGGGATAGCATAAAATAAAAGATGGACAAAGAAAGAAAAATAAAAGATTGGATTATTGCTACGCGACCGTGGTCATTCCCTGCTTCCACCATGCCGGCATTAGTAACCATTTCTTATATTTATTTTTTGAAAAACAGGATACCGGCTGAAATTAATTGGTGGTATGGAATATTGGCATTCATCGGTGCTTGCATTTTTCAAGCAAGTGGAAATCTAATTGGCGATTATTTCGATTTCAAGTATGGTGTTGATCGAAAAGAGTCTTTTGGTTCGAGTCGTATGTTGGTAGATGAGATTTTCCCACCCAAGACCATCTTGAATTATGGGTTTGTGATGCTGGCTATCGGCATTGGGTTGGGATTGTTTCTCTTTGTTCATACCGGGGTCGATTTGCTTTGGATTGGTGCTATTGGTGTTTTAGCAACTTTCTTTTATTATAAATTGAAGTTTGTTGCTTTGGGCGATCTGGTAATTTTTATTGTTTACGGACCACTGATTGGTTTGGGTACAGCTTTTGTAATGACCAATCAATTAATGTGGAATGTTGTTTTGCTCAATATTCCAATCGCCTTTTTAGTGGTTAATATTTTGCATGCCAATAATATGCGAGATATTCGTGACGACAGTAAAGCCTATATCAGAACGCATGCCATGGCTTTGGGGATGAAGGGGGCAAAGGTTCAATACCTTTTTCTAGCTGTTGGAGCTTACCTTGGGGTGGTGTTGATGGTTGTTTTCGGCATGATCCATCCTTTGGCTCTTATCGTTTTTCTTTCTTTGCCTATTGAACTGAAGAACATAAAACAAGTAAGAAAAGCTGAGGTCGAAAATCCTGAATTGATTAAAGATTTGGATGCAAACTCGGCTCAATTGGTTTTAATATTCAGCTTGTTGTTTGCTCTAGCAAACTTTGTTGCCGCCGGATTATGAAAAGAGTAATTTTTGCTGTCATTGTAGCTGCTGTATTTTGGTTCGTGATGTTTTCGCCATGGACGAGAGATCATGTCAATTTTTGGGTTACAATGGCATGTGCAGGAGTTACTCTGATACTGATGAGTGCGTTTTGGGGGAGAGATTTTAAAAATCAATTTTCTTTCTCCATGAAAGATATCCTTATTGGCGTGGGTTCGGCGGTGGTATTGTACGGGGTATTTTATCTAGGTGATTTTTTTTCTAAGTTGCTTTTCGATTTTGCCCAAGATCAAGTGGCAAATATTTACCTTCTTAAAGAAGGAGAAAACGAATGGCATCTTGCTTTGCTACTCATCTTGCTGATTGGTCCTGCCGAAGAAATTTTTTGGCGCGGCTACATTCAACGCATGTTAGAGCCAAAATATGGTGTATGGGCAGCATTGGTTATCACCGTATTGGTTTATACTTTAGTACATATTTGGTCGTTTAATTTTATGCTTATTATGTCTGCCCTGGTTTGCGGTGCATTTTGGGGTTTACTTTATACGTATAAAAAAAATCTGGCAACACTGATAATTTCTCATGCTTTGTGGGATGTGTCGGTGTTTGTCTTGTTTCCGATTATCTGAAATGTTTGGTACTTTCCGAAGAGAAAATAACCGAGAGTTGCTAAATAGAGTCAGATAAATTATGAGATCATTGAATAATAATTAGAAAAACTCTTTTTTTAAGAGGAAGATAAGATAAGATTTATGAAACCGAATTTCAAAAACATTGACATTAAATCGGTCGGATTTGCAACTACTAACGTAGCAGAGTGGGCCGAGAAAAATGAAATTAAAGCCGATTGGCTTACACCGGAACAAATTCCGGTAAAACCCGTGTATACAAAAGAAGATCTTGAGGATATGGAGCATTTGAATTATGCTGCAGGTATTCCCCCTTTTCTTCGCGGACCATATTCTACAATGTATGTGGTGCGTCCATGGACAATTCGCCAGTATGCAGGTTTTTCTACTGCAGAAGAATCCAATGCTTTTTATCGTCGGAGTTTGGCGGCCGGACAAAAAGGTTTGTCTGTCGCTTTTGATTTACCTACACATCGCGGTTATGATGCCGACAACGAACGTGTGGTTGGCGATGTGGGCAAGGCAGGCGTGTCCATCTGTTCGGTAGAAGACATGAAGATATTGTTTGAAGGCATTCCCTTGAACAAAATGTCCGTTTCGATGACAATGAACGGCGCTGTTCTTCCGATACTTGCTTTTTATATTGTTGCCGCACAAGAACAAGGTGCTAAGCTTGAGGGATTGAGCGGAACCATTCAAAATGATATTCTGAAAGAATTTATGGTGCGTAACACCTATATTTATCCGCCCGATTTTTCGATGCGGATCATTGCCGATATTTTTGCCTATACTTCCAAAAATATGCCGAAGTTTAATTCCATCTCTATCTCGGGTTATCATATGCAAGAAGCCGGAGCAACAGCGGATATCGAATTGGCTTATACATTGGCTGACGGTATAGAATATTTGCGTACAGGTATCAATGCCGGAATTGATATCGACTCGTTTGCTCCGCGTCTTTCATTTTTCTGGGGTATCGGGATGAACCATTTTATGGAAATTGCAAAGATGCGTGCTGCGCGTATGCTCTGGGCTAAGATTGTGAAAAGTTTCGGGGCTAAGAATCCCAAATCGATGGCCTTGCGTACGCACTCTCAAACGTCGGGTTGGTCGCTTACCGCACAAGATCCTTATAATAATGTCGGGCGTACGTGTATCGAGGCTATGGCAGCTGCTTTGGGCCATACCCAGTCGCTGCATACCAATGCATTGGACGAGGCTATTTCGTTACCAACCGATTTTTCTGCCCGGATTGCACGAAATACCCAAATCTATCTTCAGGAGGAAACCTATATTACCAAACAAATTGATCCGTGGGCAGGATCTTATTACGTGGAAACACTTACCAACGAATTGGCTCATCGCGCTTGGGAACATATTCAGGAAATTGAAAAATTGGGAGGGATGGCTAAAGCCATTGAAACAGGGCTTCCCAAAATGCGGATAGAGGAAGCGGCTGCACGTATTCAGGCTCGCATCGATTCGGGAATTCAGAAGATTATTGGTGTTAATGTATACTGTCTCGATCAGGAAGAACCTATCGATATTTTGGAAGTTGATAATACGGAAGTACGTAAACGACAGATTGAAAGATTAAACCATTTGAGAGCCACTCGTGATAATGAGGCGGTTAAGAAGGCATTGGATGCCATTACCAAATGTGTGGAAACCAAAGAGGGCAATCTGTTGGAATTATCGATTGAAGCAGCACGTGTTCGCGCTACGTTGGGCGAAATTTCGTATGCTTGTGAAAAAGTTGTAGGGCGTTATAATGCAGTTGTAAAAACCATTTCAGGAGTGTATTTATCAGAAGCAAAAGGAGATGCATTGCTCCAGGAAGCACGTGATCTCACAGACAAATTTGCCAAAAAGGAAGGCCGTAGGCCAAGAATTATGGTAGCAAAAATGGGTCAAGATGGGCATGATCGTGGCGCTAAAGTAGTGGCAACAGGTTATGCCGATTGTGGCTTTGATGTGGATATGGGACCTTTGTTTCAAACACCTGCCGAGGCTGCTCGTCAAGCAGTGGAAAATGATGTTCATGTTTTGGGTGTTTCTTCGTTGGCCGGTGGTCACAAAACGTTGGTTCCCCAAGTAATTGAAGAGTTGAAGAGACTTGGCCGTTCCGATATCATTGTAATTGCCGGTGGAGTTATTCCTCCACAGGATTACGATTTTCTTTACAAAGCGGGTGTGGCAGCTATTTTTGGTCCCGGTACACCGGTAACAAAATCGGCATGCGAAATTATGCGCATTTTGTTGGAAGAAAATTAAAAGGGTGTTTTAATTTTATTGAAACCGTCTCTGTGAGCATAAAAATTCTGGAGACGGTTTTTTGATTATACTCCCGAAATGATTTTCCAAATTGCTTCTACAAAGTAAGGAGCATCATTGAGAGA
>ERZ795062.2233-NODE-2233-length-12827-cov-3.972909_pt1 | contig 12827 bp, 15 predicted proteins | sample MGYA00375146_ERZ795062 | MGnify/ENA primary metagenome ERZ795062 (study PRJEB30191, sample SAMN05720281) | activated sludge metagenome | isolation source: Anaerobic digester | place: USA | collected 2015-07-16 ... | reverse complement strand
CTCTCGCTGCCGCCATGACCTTGCTGGCCATGCCCGGGGCGAGCGCCCAGACCGGCGACTCCACCGCCCACTCGTACCCCGGATGGGGACAGACCTACTCGGCGGCAGACCTGGTGAAGCAGATCACCGACAACGCCGGCAAGAACATGGTCGACCCCACCAAGCCGCTCTTCCCGAGCAAGGGCATGAGGTTCAGCACCCCGGACAACTCCGGGGCCAGTGACCCGTCCCTGTTCGACCCGAACGACCCGTACGGCGACAGCAAGTGGTTCCCGAAGCCCGGCGCTGCCAAGGCGTCCGATGGCAAGTGCACCGTCGCCCAGGAGATCGTCAAGCGCGACGTCGTCGGAGCGCAGCTCGCCGCAGACGGCTGCACCGTCGTCGCCGGGAAGCTCTACGACCCGAGCGCAGGCTCCTTCATCGACGTCGCCAAGCAGAACACGCCACCTGTCGTCGTCCCCATCGTCGGCGCCGAGTACGCCTACGGCCGCGGCGGCGCCTACCTCGACGCCAACGCCCGAGCAGCCCTGATGAACGACCCGCTCAACCTGATCGCCGTGCCGAACTACGGTCACGAGGTCTATGGGCAGGGCCTGCTCAGCACGCCCAGCGAGAACGAGGACGGCACCTACACGCCCAACATGGACATGAACGGGTACATGCCCTCGGACCAGACGCTCAAGGAGGCGTACGTCCTGCGCTTCCTGCAGGTCATGATGAAGCACGGGCTCGCCCTGGAGCCGACCACCGTCGAGCGGCTGCAGATCCACGCCAAGGGGTTCACGACCACGGTCGACACCAGCGCAGCCGGCGTCAGCAAGCTCGCCAAGGGATCCTTCGCGAGCACCGTGCCCAACGTGCAGCTCCCGAGCGTGCAGCCCACGGCAGCCCCGTCCACGAGCCCTTCCGGGAAGACGGAGACGTCGCCGACTGCGTCGCCGACCAAGACTGACAGCAATGAGGCAGGAGGGCTCTCGCCCGTCCTGATCATCGGAGTGCTGGCGTCCCTGGCCACTGCTGGAGCAGTGTTCATCTACGTCCTCTCGACACGCAAGAAGGCGCGGCAGTAGCCGCGCCGGGTGATCCCCTGCCGTCCATCGGACGCCAACGGGGACATCACCGACCACCTGGAGAAGGGGGTCCCGCTCACGCGGGGCCCCCTTCTGCTCGTCGTGGGTTCCCCACGCCACGAAGCCATTCGAATCGAGGAGATCGACATGCCTCATGTCGACGCCGCTGACGCGGCAACGAAGAAGAGCAAGAGCGAGATCCAGGAGGATCGGATCATCCGCTCGGCTGTCACCGAGCTGACCGAGGCTGGGTTCACGATCGCCGTCCACAACGGCGAGCACCTGTCCCTGGCGCCCAGCACGGACGTCAGAGCCGTCCTCACGGCGCTGCGCGCCACTGACTCGGACATGCTCATCGCTGACCACCCCGTCCAGCAGAATCGCGGGACCCTCCTGCTGGTCTACGGCAACGACCCCTACGAAGTCATCGCCGACTACAGCATCAGCATCGAGGCTCATCTGCAGAAGGCCCTCGCCATCGCCCGGGAGATCGAAGAGATGTGCTGACCGGTGGCCGCTCCATGGCCATTCGAGACCCACTTATGGACACTTCCGGTCGCCTTGGCGCCCTTCTTGCCGACAGCTCTCGCAACGTCCTAGACTAGCGAGACCGCCTCCTGGGGAAGCAGCGATTCGTCCTCGAATCCCAGTCGAAACACCATCCCACACGGTTCGACTGCGGCCGACGAAGACGCGCTTGACACAGGCGACGCACCAGAAGAAAGGCCACCCACATGGCTGTCCCACTGAACGAGGTCATCGCCACTCAAACGGCGTCATACCTCAGCGGCATCGACCCTGCGAATCCGCCGAGCCCTCGCACCATCGAGAGTGACCTACTGGCCCGAGTGAACGACCAACTGGAGATCGAGAACCTCGCCCACCATCGCAAGAATCAGCAGCCGTACCTGAAGACGCTGAACCACTTCCAGATCTCCGCCGTCCTGATGCACCTGCACAACATCTGCAGGATCGCTCCTGCTGGCAAGAACACCGACGCCGACTACGACCTCGTCGCCATGTACATGAACGACGGCCCCGACGCCGGCATCTACGTCACCTCCGAGGACACCTTCCGCTCCATCGCCCGTCAGTACAACAACAGTCTGACCACGAACGAGTTCCGCGAGATCCTCGCAGCGATCAAGGACGCAGCCCCGCGCAAGTATCGCTGCCAGGAGCGGGACCTCATCGCCGTCAACAACGGCATCTTCGACTACGAAGCCAAGCGGCTGCTTCCGTTCACGCCTGAGAAGGTCTTCCTGTCGAAGAGTCGAGTGGACTACGTCCCCGGCGCACCCTCTCCGGTGATCGTGCACCCTGTCGACAAGACCTCCTGGGAGGTCGAGGAGTGGATGAACACGCTCTCCGACGATCCCGAGGTGGTCGAGCTGCTCTGGGAGATCCTCGGCGCGATCATCCGACCGCACGTGCGCTGGAACAAGAGCGCCTGGTTCTACTCGGTCAAGGGCAACAACGGCAAGGGCACGCTCTGCGAACTGATGCGCAACCTGTGCGGTCCGACCAGCTACGCATCGATCCCGATCGCTGACTTCGGCAAGGACTTCCTGCTGGAGCCTCTCACCAGGGCGTCCGCGATCATCGTCGACGAGAACGACGTCGGCACGTTCATCGACCGCGCTGCCAACCTCAAGGCGGTGATCACGAACGACGTCATCTCGATCAACCGGAAGTTCAAGACGCCGATCGCCTACCAGTTCTACGGCTTCATGGTGCAGTGCCTCAACGAGTTCCCTCGGATCAAGGACAAGTCGGAGTCGTTCTACCGGCGCCAACTGTTCGTCCCCTTCGAGAAGAACTTCGCCGGCATCGAGCGTCGCTACATCAAGAGCGACTACCTCTCTCGTCCCGAAGTGCTGCAGTACGTCCTCCACCGCGTGCTGCACATGGACTACTACGTGCTCAGCGAACCAGCGGCCTGCGTCGACGTCCTCGACGACTACAAGGGCTTCAACGACCCAGTGCGTGCCTTCTGGGCCGAGCACTCGGAGCTGTTCGTCTGGGATCTGCTGCCCTTCGGATTCCTGTACGACCTGTACAAGAGCTGGTTCTCGTCGAACAGCCCGTCGGGCTCGCCCGTGGGCAAGCACACGTTCATCACCGATCTGATCAACATCATCGACGGTGACGAGACCTGGTACTGCACCAACCGGAGCCTCAAGGTGCGACCGGCGCAGCGAATGGCGGCTCCCGAGCCGCTCATCGCGCAGTACTCACTCGACGCCTGGATGAACCCGATGGCGCGAGGCAGCAACGACATCAACAAGAAGTGCCTGCCGATCCTCGCGCCCAACTACACCGGCATCCTGCGCTACGACTCCAATCCAGGGATCGTCGGCGTGATCGCCGACTCCGAAGAGGACTCGGACCACGAAGATGATGCAGCAGGAGGTGCGTGATGAGCACTCACCACGCACCGCCCCTCGCGCCGAATGCATCGACACCCAAGGAGACCCCCATGCTGAGGATCGCCACCGATGGCGGATGCTGGCCCAACCCCGGCCCTGGCGGCTGGGCCTGGGTCGACGAGCACGGCAACTACGAGGCCGGGGCCTTTCGCCAGGGCACCAACAACACCGCAGAGCTCACCGCCCTGAAGATGGCGCTGCTGGCTCACCCGGACGTGCCGATCGAGATCGAGTTCGACTCTCAGTACGCGGCCTACTCGGTCACCCAGTGGGGACCGAGCTGGCGAGCCAAGGGTCTGACCGGCAAGGCGAACATGGAGCTGATCTACGAGATCATCGACATCGTCGAGGCCCGGCCCTCGCGAGCTCGGATCAAGTGGACCCACGTGCGGGGCCACACCGGTCACCCGCTCAACGAGACGGCTGACGCCCTCGCCTCCAAGATGACCAAGCTGAATGCCGAGCACCGCGAGAGCGGTGTCACTGCGATGGAGCAGCCCAAGGTTCGAGCGCCTCGCAAGAAGGGCCCATCGAAGAGGCGGCGCGAGGAGCACGGTGTCGCCGAGCCGGTGCCGGGCGCTTGCTCCCACGAAGGCTGCAACAGCACTTACGCCGACCACCACTGGGGCCACAAGGCGGCCCAGCGAGACGGATGGTTCTTCCAGAAGAACGGCCACAGCTGGTGCCCGCAGCACGTCCCCTCCTGGGTCGGCGAATGGCGAGCCAGCAAGTCTCGCGGCGAAGGCGCCCAGTCATGACCGCGCTGCACCTCGCCGGTCAGATCGTCCTGCTCGGACGACGCAGCCTCGAAGACGTCCACGTCACCGGCGGAGTGACCCCCGCCGGCCAGCAGATGACCGTCTGCGGACTGCTCATCACAGCCGCAGACACGATCCCGACCCAACGCACCATCAAGAGCCGCAAGGAGCCGTATCGAACCGGCTGCCAGCGGTGCACCCGTCACGTCCAGCAGCTCCGGATCGCCCAGGAGCGCGCACGAAGCTGCGCAGGGTCCTCCGCCGAAGCCACTGCATAGATCGACCAGCCACACAGACCAGAAGGGCCACGACATGATCATCCAGACCTACCGCGTGCTGACTCGCGAACCAGGGCCTCACCCCGAGGTCGGTCGTCACGTGCCGACGAGGACCCACTACGTGAAGGCCGACACGCTCGTCGACGCCTGCGTCGCTGCGAACTCCACCGTCGGGCCCAACGAAGTCATCATGGAGATCTCCCTGTCGCGCCCCGAGATCAGCGTCTCCGACGCCGAGCTCGCCAAGGAGATCGAGGACTGGTTCATCGCCAATGGCTGGGACCAGGAGGACATCGACGACGTCGGGTCCTACGACGGCTACGACATCGAGTCCTACGAGAGCTGCATCAAGGACGTCGTCACCGCCCTGAACGACTCGGGCATCGTGCCCGGTCTGGCGATCTCCATGATCGCCGACAGCGACGGCTACAACATGATCGAGCTGTACGGCTTCGACGGAAGGTACCGCTCCTGCGGCGCCGAACTGAAGCATCTGACCGATGACCGACAGGCAGTCGGCATGGCATCGCTGCTGAGCATCGCCCAGTCCCTCATCGCCTACGCCAACAGCCTTCGCTGAGACCAAGGAGACACCATGAACGACACCAGCTTCCCCGGCGCCGAGAACGTCCCCGTCAGCAGGCCCGACCCGCGACCCACCACCGCCGACGTCGTCACTCGCGCCGCCTCCATCGATCGCGGCGACCTGCAGAACGTCACCAAGTCGCTCATCGACGAGACGCTGCGGCGCCAGGACGCCCTCAACGCTGCCGAGGACGAAGAGGCTCGCCTCTGGTTCGCCACCAAGGTGCTCGACGTCGTCGAGCGCTACCCCGCTGCCAAGTCGATCGACGTGGTCGACTGGGAGGACGAGGTCGAAGAGGGTCAGCCGTTCGACGTCGATCTCCAGGGGATCTACGACGAGCACGACGAGCTCATCGCCGACATCGGAGGCCAGAGCGGCGCCATCTCGATCCGGCACCACTGGGTCCTCGACGACCTGCGCGTCGACCCCGAGGGCGCAGACGGCAACAAGTACGACAGCCGGCACAGGATCAGCGTCGCCAAGGCGATCGCATGGATCGAAGAGCTGCTCGCCGAGCGGCTCTGACCAGAGAAGCAGAGAGGAGGCGGGCGATGAGCATCGCAAGCACCGAGAAGCAGACCCTGCTGCGGGCGGCGTGGATCGCTGTCACCAGCAGCAGGGGTCCCCACTTCGCGAGCACCCCCGCGCTCGACTACAAGATCGGCGTCCTCGTCGCCTGCCTCTCCGCTTGGATCGCGACCCGAGCCTCCGCTCGTGGTGACCAGCACGGAGCGAACCACGCGATGCTCTCGTGGGCCACCAGACACTCCAACCACGACCCCAGCCTGTGCGAGCTCTCGCACCGCAAGATCGGCACCACAGCCGTGAACCAGATGCATGCCGCCGTGTGCGGCGATGCGGTCCCCGTGCTGATCAGCACCGAGAAGAAGGAGGCACTCTGATGCCCAAGCTCCACAAGAAGGTCCAGGTGACGTCGGCGAACGCGATGTTCACCTTCTACGACATCGAGTCGCTGGCCAACGTCTTCACCCTCTGTTCGTTCACCCCGCGCACCAATGCGCTCGAAGTGTTCTACCTCGTCGAGGAGAACAGCGCCATCGACCAGCTGCTCAAGGAGGCCGGCGGGCTCAACGGCTGGGAGGCAGGACGCCGGATCGTCGAGGCCAACCCCGCCTACTCCGGTCGCCCGAACATCACCTTCTACGACCTGGCCACCTTCGAGGCCAACGTCGTGCTGGCGCGCACCTTCGGCCTGTCCAATGCCAACCCGGTCAACGACCCGAAGGCAGTGTCGAACTACGACGACGCGTTCCGCCCCGTCTGCGACACTGACCCCCAGTACGACCCGATCGAGAAGCACCCGTACCTCGCTGGCTACAACTCGTACAACTACGACACCACCATGCTGGCTGCGTACTTCATGGAGGCCTTCGCCGAGATCGTCGCAGGTCGGCCCTTCGGGCGCGTGTCGCCGGCCAAGATGCGCCAGCACAACGACCAGCTCTTCACCGAGCAGTACAAGGGATACATGCCCAAGTACCTGACCGAGGGCATGATCGCCGGCGGGCAGGGATGGGACGCGCCGGCCAACCGGATCCGTCAGGCCATGATCGACTCCGGCCGCCACCTCGACGTGGCCCGCCTGAACGAGAAGCAGCAGCGCGTCGGCCTCAAGCGGCTCCTCGGCATGCTCGGACGTCAGATCCTGGAGAGCGAACAGCTCGGGGGCCACAACGCCGTCGTCAAGACGATCGACCAGCTCTACGACCTGCTCGCCTACAACGTCTCCGATGTCGTCAACCTCGACAAGCTCTTCCAGCACCCGACCTACGCGGCCGCCTTCGACCTGAAGAAGGCGCTGATGGACGAGTACCCGGAGACCGTGTACCAGAACAAGCGCGGCACCCATGAACCGGACATCAAGCCCTGGCGCGTGCGCCGCGGCCGGATCAACATCGACTCGTCCTCGGCGAAGTTCGTCGGCGTGGTCCTGAGTCCCTACGGCGAGCTCAAGGACATCGAGCACGTCTCGTTCATGTATCCGAGCGAGAAGGTCGCCAAGGAGCGCGGCATCGAGCGCGTCAACGTGCTCGACGAGAGCAGGAAGTTCTTCCACGACAACATCGGCGACCCTGAGGCTCGCCGTCAGTTCGAGCTCGTCTACCAGTACTACAAGACGATCGAGGGCAAGAACTTCAACAGCTCGGAGAGCTATGCCACCCGGTTCCCCAAGAACCCGGTGCACGTGCTCGCCGACATGCCCAAGAGCCCGAACAACCTGCCCTACTTCAGGGCCGACGGGTCGGCCACGTCGTGCTTCGCCACGTTCTCCACCGGCGGCATCCACGGCGCCGAGGCAGACCTCACGGCCTTCGCGACCGACCTCGACGAATACGTCACGGAGGTCTCGATGATCGCCGCGACCAAGGCCGCCTACAGCGATCCCGCTCAGTTCCTGATCGACGCCAAGGCCCAGGCCGGCAACGTGACCATGTCCGACGGCACCACTTTGGACATCCGTCGCGTGATGACCGGGGTCACCACGGGCCGGCTCTCGTACAAGAAGATCAACAAGAACACCGAGCAGGAGACTGCCGATCTGATCGAGCTGGCCGAGTCCCTGTACCCGGACCCGGCCGACCTGTTCGCGCTCGCCAACCTGAAGACCAGCCTGATGACGCTTCCTGACGGCACGATCGTGGACTGGAAGAGGGTGCTGTCCAACACCACGCTGAAGAACGCCGCCTTCCGCGACGAGCCTCAGCGGAGGATGCCGTCCCTCTTCGTGGAGAAGCCGGACGGATCGACCCGTCTGCACCCGAAGTACGTCTTCACCAGTGCCGACGAGGCGATCCACGAGGACTTCGCCAGCTACTATCCGTTGCTCCTGTCCAACATGAGCGCCTTCTACAACCCAGAGCTGGGCGAGGACCGCTACCTCAAGCTGTTCCACCAGAAGGAGTCGCTCGGCAAGGAGATGAAGGCTCCTGGCCTGGCCCCCGAGGACAAGCAGCGGTTGGGCATCTCGCGCAACGGAGTCAAGCTGCTGCTCAACGCAGCCTCTGGCGCCGGAGACGCCAACCACAACACGCCGATCCGGATGAACAACCAGATCATCTCGATGCGAATCATCGGTCAGCTGTTCAGCTGGCGCGTCGGCCAGGCGCAGACGCTGGCCGGTGCACGAATCATCTCCACCAACACCGACGGCCTGTACTCGGTCCTGGACGAGGAGACGAACAACCGCGTGCTCGCCGAGCAGGCAGCGGTCATCAACGTCGAGATCGAGCCGGAGGCCATGATCCTGGTCAGCAAGGATTCCAACAACCGGTTGGAGCTCAAGCGGATCGGGGACAAGCCCTGGGAGACCAAGGTCATCGGCGCATCGGGCGGCTCGCTGAGCTGCTTCAAGGGGCCCAACCCAGAGAAGAGCCTGGCGCACCCGGCGATCATGGACTACGCCCTGGCTGAGTATCTGCGTCTCATCGCTGGGAAGTACCAGCCCGACTGGGCCGACCAGCCGATCGCGATGGACGCTCCGTACGACCACCGTCTCGGCAGGATGATCATCCAGAAGGCCCTCAACGAGTTCGACTCCGTGCACGCCGCGATGATGTTCCAGAACATCATCGCAGCCTCGATCGGGTCGATCACCTACCCCTTCGCCTCGGACGCCAGTCCGGGCGACGAGGCCCTCGAAGAGGACGCCGATGGAGCGCTCGACGTGTCCAAGATGGTCAACCCGCGCGCACTCCAGCAGTACAACCGGGTGTTCGTCGTCCGAGACGGCGTGCTCGGCGCTGTGCACCTGCACAACGCCGGCGCCTGGAAGATCACCGCAGCCAGTGCCGCGAAGCGTCACCGGGACGGCAGCAGGCCACGGGACATCAACCCCGTGGCTCGCGAGATCCTGTTCGCCAACGGGCTCACGCTGAAGTCCTTCGACGTGACGCACAACTCCATGACGATGCTCCCGAACGATCAGGACATCGCCGTGCGCAAGATCAGCGGCATCGACCCGAACTGGCACATGCTGATCCTCAATCGGGATCTCTACAGCATGGACCCGCAGCATCTCCAGATGCTGCTCAACTGCCTCGACCTCGACGTGTACAACGACATGGTCGCCAACGCGTTCGAGGCGAACTGGCGCAACAAGGACCATGGCCAGAACTCCGACGCCGAAGGCGGCGACGAGGTCGAGCAGGACTGATCACCATCCGATGCAGCAGGCGCTCTCCCAGCGAGGGCGCCTGCTGCGCCTGACGAACCAACCAGGAGGCGACATGCTCAGCGGAGCCATGATGCACGCCATGGGCGACTGCACACCAGAACTGAGCTGCGGCTGCCTGCAGCCCAGGACCGACCACCGCGCCAAGGCCGAGGCGATCCTCGAAGAGCACGGCTCGCCCAACGATCCACACGGCCGAGCGATCGCTCACGCGCTCATCGCCATCCACGATCTGCTCGCGCAGCGACTTCCCACCGCAAGACCTTCTCGACGTCGTCGTCGTGGACTGGGGCTCTGAAGCATGGGCAAGCCGGAGGCCATCATCGAGAAGCACCTCGTCGCTCAGTGCACCAAGTTCTCGATCATGTGCCTGAAGTTCGTCTCGCACGGGAACAACGGGGTGCCGGACCGAATCCTCATCGGCCACGGCCAGACGATCTTCGTCGAGACCAAGGGCGTCGAGAGCGGCCCGCGCCGCCTCCAGCGAAAGGTCATCGCCCAGATGATCGCTCACGGAGCTGATGTGCGCGTGGTCCACACCAAGGAACAGGTCGACGAGCTCATCGTCGAGATGATCAAGAACAAGAACCGAGGAGACTGACGTGGCCACCTACCCGCCGCACCCGCTCTACAAGCAGCTGCCGATCATCCCCGGCGATCACGCCTTCAACATCATGACCGAGGCCATCGGCCTCGTCATCGAATGGCCGAAGGAACAGCTCAAGAAGCTAGCTGACGGAGAGCTCGACGGTGATGACGTCTCGATCAAGGCCCGAGACCTCAAGATGCTTCTCGACCAGATCTCCCAGGAGCTTGGCGTCGATGTCGTCGAATACCTCTTGCGACCAGGACGCGATGCGGAGCGCTGCAAGACCAAGACCCCCATGCCCGAGAAGCTCCCTGTCAGGAGCAACCTCGGACTCGACCCGAACTTTTGGGAGTGACCCATGATCGACAACAACAAGAGCCAGGCGGACATCGCTGACCAGGTGCCCAACACCAACTGCCTCGAAGGCATTCGCTGCCCGCGGTGCGGATCGACCCGCAAGTTCGAGATCCTCGCCGAGTGCGTCGTCGTCTTCGTCGACAACGGCTCCGACGAGGCCGGCAGCTTCGCCTGGGGCGACGACGCCTCCATCGAGTGCATGGAGTGCCACGAGACCGGGACCGTCGCCGACTTCAAGGCCCCCGAGGAGATCTCCTGCCGCGAGTGCGGCGAGCCCGTGTTCATCTCCACCGAAGGCACCGCCCACCACTGGACCACCTCCACCGATCCCTATGGGGACGCCGCGGGATACGTCGACCACGACGCTGACGCCGATCATGTCGCGATCCCCGATATCGACGACGAGACGCCTCTCCCCGCCGCCACGAACGATGCCTGCATCCTCACCGGCGCCCAGCACGAAGATCCGGACGACTGCACGACGCACCCTCACGAGAGCAACGTCATCGAGGTCATGCCCGAGCAGCTTCGCGGCGGCGAGACCATCATCCGCGACGCCGGTGGCGCACTGGTCGTCTCTGGCGAGGTCTACGAGTCGAGCATCGTGAAGGGCTGCTATGCCGTCGAGAACGAGTTCGGAACCCTCTACCTCGACGCTGAGCTGCCCATTCGCATCCTGAGCGACGACTGACGCATGCCCAAGCAGCTCATCGTCCCTGGGCACGGCCTCGTCGCCGAAGGCGCTCCTTTCAAGATGGACCCCCGCGGGGAGCCCGTCAGGATCAAGTGGAACTCCACTGCTGGACCCGGCAGAGCCTTGTGCTCATGCGCCCTGATCTCACCAGAGCTCAGCACTGCAGCCGCCCGGAAGCGCTGGCACGAGACCCACAAGCTGAACGTCCTCGACGCCACCGACGCCAGCGGCAGCGCCGCCATCGACCCGAAGAAGGATCAGACCCATGGCTGACTACCTCGCCACAGCGCGCACCAACTCGTTCCGCATCAAGAGCCTCGATGCGTTCAAGAAGGATCTCGACCGTCACGGCATCCAGCATGGCTCGTGGACCGACCGGGCCATGGGCCTGATCATCGACGACGGCCCAGACAACCAGCCCGAAGGCTCCATCGAGCTGTTCTCCAGCGACGACCACGGGACGTGGCCGGCGTTCGGATGCGAGATCGCCGACATCTACGACCGCATCAGCGGCACCGGTGCCACCTGTGTCCGATTCACGGCCCCTGAGGACAGCACCGATGCCCTCCCCGAGGAGAAGCTCTGCTTGAACTGCGACGCCGCCGAGTCCGAGCACGACGTCGATCTCGATCCGGAGGACTACTACGTCTTCGATCTGCCCGCTCTCGTCTCGCGGCACCTCGTCGACGGAGACGTCGCGGTCTTCCTGGAGGTCGGTGCCGCCAAGATGTGCTACCTCGGCGGCATCGCGTACGCCATCAACTCCAAGGGCGAGTCCGAGATGGTCGACCTCGACGACATCTACGCCAAGGCTGCTCACCTCGGCACCACCGTCACTCGGGCTCACTCCTGAACCAGACAGCTCTCCCCATCAGCACCACGAATCAACTCACAGACAAGGACCCACATGGGCACCATCATCTTCGTCGCCATCATGCTGCTCATCGCAGCAGCGCTCATCCTCTCCGCCAAGTCCGTCCAGAAGGCCGTCACCGGAAACCCGGAGCGCAACGACTCCATCATCGGCAAGGGCATGAGGATCGGAGGCAGCGTGCTCGCAGCGATCGCGCTTTTCACCCTCGGCATGTCGATGTTCACCATCGTCCCGACCAAGCAGGTCGGCATCCCCGTGGCCTTCGGCAAGCCTGGCGACGCCCTGGGCAACGGCCTGCACCTCAAGGCTCCCTGGGTGAACATCATCGAGATGGACGCGACCGTCCAGCCGCTCGACGCCACCGGCGAGAAGGCCACGATCGCCAAGGACGCCGACAAGTCGGACGTCTACGTGCACAACAACGTGCGCTGGTCGATCAAGGAGGAGAGCGCCAGCTCGCTCTACGTCGACTACAAGGAGTTCGACAAGATCGGCGACCTGCTCGTGCAGCCCAACCTGCGCGGAGCCGTCGCCGACGTGATGAGCACGTACAAGCCGCTGGAGCCCAACCAGCCGACCAACGACGAGCTCAGCACCAAGATCAAGACCAGCCTGCAGGAGAAGGTCGGCAACCGGATCACGATCCACTCGGTCAGCATCACCCTGCTTGACTTCAGCGAGGCAACCAAGAACCGGATCAATGCTCTCAACATCGAGCGCGGCAACACGGCCATCGCTGCCCAGAAGGCACAGACGGCCGAGAAGGAGGCCGCAGCCAACAAGATGCTGGCCGAGTCGGTGAGCAAGGACCCAAACGTCCTCGTCTCCAAGTGCCTCGACCTGATCGGCGAGGGCAAGAGCCTGCCCGCCGGCTTCCAGTGCTGGCCCGGCAACGTCGATGGCCAGTCGGTCATCGTCAACGGACAGGCCGCCAAGCCCTGATCGAAACCTCACGGGCGACCTGGCTCACAGGCCGCCCGTGAGCGGATCGACAACCACA
>ERZ795062.2232-NODE-2232-length-12827-cov-8.113530_pt1 | contig 12827 bp, 9 predicted proteins | sample MGYA00375146_ERZ795062 | MGnify/ENA primary metagenome ERZ795062 (study PRJEB30191, sample SAMN05720281) | activated sludge metagenome | isolation source: Anaerobic digester | place: USA | collected 2015-07-16 ... | reverse complement strand
AGGTTTCGACCTTGGCCCGCTCCACGTCAGTCAACGTCTCGGGGAGTTTGTCCATTGTGGAGGCGATGATCCCCGCACTCCGGCTAGAGACGTCACCGGCATCGAACGCCGCCCTGGTCGCAGCAAGCCCTTCACCAGCCAGAGAGGTCGCCAAGACCACGTCCCGCGCCGCGTCAGCACCCGTAGCGTGGGTCGCTGACGCGACCCACGCCGAGGTCGAGGAATGTCCGGTCCGGCGATGCACCTGCTGCAGGTCAGCCCGAGCGACCAACGCCAGCCGCAGGGCTTCCACCCGGCGAGCGATCCGCTCCACCTCACCGATATCCGCCGCACCCACGAGCACAGCAGCAGCAGGGTCAGCCAGCCGGGCGTGGACCTGGTCCACGAACGCATGCAACGCCCCCGTCGACACCCCCACCACGACAGCCGACCCAAGCGAAGGCGACCCACCCCGCGACACCGCGCCACACGGCATACCGCCGCCTGGCTGCGCATCCGTGGGAGTGATCGTCATAGGACAAGCGTACTACGACGAGTGTCCGAATGCAACGGTTATCGAGTTCCTATGTAGGGTTATTCTTGCGACCGGAGGACGTCGCACCCAGTGGTATCGAAGGGCACGCTAGGCGAGTGCGACTCAGCTGGTGCGCGGGCGGCATACCCGCAACAGCACCAGCCCGGCGAGCAGCACGGCGAAGGCGACCCCTGGCGTCACTTCGCCCACGAGGAAGAACTGCGGCCGGTTGCCGAGGATGTCGACGCCCGTGATCGACACCATGAGCACGCCGAAGACAGTGACGAGGACGGCCAGCACCGCGACGGCGTCGGGCCAGGCGCGGGTTTCGGCCCGTATGCCGTCCGCTCCCCGCCCAGCCCCCGGTCGGTCGAAGCGCAGGAAGATCGCGATCAGGGCAGCGGTGGGCGCCAGCAGCACGAGCACCCACAGCGGCCGGGTCCACCACCACACCGCGCTTGCCGGCTCGGGCAGCGCGACCCCGAGGACACGGGCCACCACGAGCGTGGCGAGCAGAGCCGTGAGATGCCAGAGGAAGGCCGTCATCGCCAGGCCCCCGGCCCGGACCACCCAGCGCCACACGCCAGGGCGGGACAGCCAGGCGTTCATCGGGCGCCGCACCCAGGCGGCCAGCCCGATGAGGACCAGGCCCTGAGCGAGCAGGGCAGCGGTCGGCGGAGCCATGTTGGAGACCTCGGCCCCGGGCAGGCCCACCATCGAGAGCGGATAGGGGCCGATCCACAGCGCGACCGCGAAGCCCACCGCAGCGGCCCCGGCGAGCAGCGGCCCGGTGCGAGCACCCAGCCGACCGTCACGCCACAGGAAGCCGGCCTGGTGCACGGCGAGCCAGACCAGGGCGAAGTTGAGGTTGCCGAGGATGCCGACCCCGAGCGCGAACCGCACGACATCGACCAAGACCGCGGCCACGACGAGGACGACAAGGGCGGTCCACCCGGACCGTTGGTGCCAGCGATACGTCGCCGGTGCGAAGGCCCCGATGCCCAGGTAGATGCCGACGAACCACAGCAGCTGCGGCACCATGACCAACGCATTGACCAGCAGCGGAGCCTGGCCGGCGGCACCTCGGGTAGCGCCGCTGAGGTGGGCGATCAGGCCCAGGCCGACCCACACGCCGAGGAAGACCAGTGTGGGCCGCAGCAGCCGGCGCGCGCGGGACCGGACGAACACGGCATACCGGCCTCGCTCCGACCCACCGCGACGAGCCATCCCCGCCAGCGTGTGCCCGTGCGCGACGCCACCGACCAGGAAGAACAGCGGCATGACCTGCAGCACCCAGGTGATGGGTTGCAGCGCGGGCACCAGCGCGAGGACATTGCCGATCGTGCCGTCGGAACCGACGGTGACCATGAACCAATGCCCGAGCATGACGACCAGCAGCGAGCCGGCGCGGATCGCATCGGCCCAGCGGTCGCGGTCTGGCGGCGTCGCGGCGACGATGTCCCCGACGCTCGTGGTTGCGTGGTTTCCCCTGGTCACGGCGCCTACTGTCGCACAGCGCACCGACACCCCGAGAACAAGGGGCCGGTATGCCGTGGCAGGCCACGGTCTGCCGCCGTGCAGGCGCCGGTATGCCGTTACAGGCGGCGGTCGCGCAACACCGGAAAGGCGGCGCGAGTCTGCGCGATGACATTGAGGTCGACCTCGACCGCGAGGATCTCCTCGTCCTCCCCCGCCTCCGCCGCGACCTCACCGGTGGGCAATACGACGACCGACCGGCCGCCCATCCGGACGCCCGCGTGGGTGCCGGCGGTGTTGCAGGCGATCATGAGGCACTGATTCTCGACGGCCCGGGCTCGCGCGAGCAGCGACCAGTGGACCACCCGAGCGGCAGGCCAGGCGGCCGGCACGACGAACACCTCTGCCCCGGCGTCGAGTTGGCGCCGATACAGCTCGGGGAAGCGCAGGTCGTAGCACGTGGACAACCCGCAGGTGGACAACCCGACAGGCTCACCGGCCGCGCCGGACCCGCTGAGCGGCAGGTCGACGACCGCCACCTCGGACCCGGCCTCCAGGAGGGAGGGCTCGCCCTCGGCGAAGCCGAACCGGTGGATCTTGCGATAGACCGACGCCAACTGCCCCGCGCGATCAAAGACCAGCGAGGTGTTCCACAACCGCTTGCCTTCCGGGCCGGTCTCGACGCTGCGCTCGATGATCGACCCGGCGTGCAGCACCACCCCAGCCTCGCGGGCCGCCGCGGCCATCGCCATGGCGACCTCGCCGTCGGTCGGCTCGGCGCGCTCGGCCCAGCTCCGGTAACCGAACCCGCTCGGCGCCCAGAGCTCGGGCAGCACGACCAGATCCCGTCCCGCCTGCTCGCGCACCAACCGCGCGGCCCGCTGGACCCGGTCGGCGACCGACTCGTCGTCGGTGTACCCCAGCTGGATGAGAGAGATCCGCACGATGCTCATACCCGAGTGTCCCCCACCGAGGCCGTCTCAGGATTGGGCAGCGGCGTCGACCTGGGCTTTCACCGCGGTGGCGAAAGCGAGCCGTTCGGCATCCGTGGCCGACAGCGACAGCGGCGCGGTGACGTCGACGTTGCCGTATTTCACCTCGAGCCACTCGGTGTCCTCGTCGTCGATCCAGCTGCGGGTTTCGACCCCCTCGATCACCTCGATGTCGAGCTCGTCGTAGCCGGTCAGTCCCTTCGCTCGGGCCTTGGCGAAGCAACCATCCTCATCGGTGCGGTCCTTGAGGTTGCTCGCGGGGCTGTCGAAGAGCAACGCATAGGCCGGGTCGAGGTCCACAGTCTGCATGGCCGTGGAGGTGATGTAGCCCTTGCGCGCCTTGGCCAAGGCATCGCACTCGGGGATGCCCTTGATTTCGCTCGGTTGGTAGCTCACGTTGACCGAATCGGTGAAGGTGCCGCTGAGCGTGCCGAGCTTTCCAGCCTGGACGATCTTGCGGAACTGAGCCTTGGTCAGGGTCGGACCGGTGAGGATGAGGCTGTTGCTGGGTGCCGGACCCGCGGTCGGTGCCGTTGCGGCGGCGGAGGTCTGGGTGGGGCGGGGGCTCGGGGCGGTGATGGACTTGGTCGGCACGGGCGCGGAGGAAGCTGTCGGCTTGGCGCCGGCGACCACGTCGGCCACCAGCCCGCGCACGACGATGAACCCGCCGACGAGCAGGGCCAGCACTACACCGACGATCCCCAGGATCAGCGGGGTCTTGCTCTTGCGCGGGGTGTCCGTCGGATGCCCCCCACCCGGGTATGCCGTTCCACCCTGGTATGCCGGTCCGCCGGGGTAGGTGCCTGGCGCGGAAGGAGGCGGGGACGGGAAGGGGGCCGACGGCATACCGGCTGGTGTTGCGCTTGTCGGGCCGGCACCGGCAGACGCGCCCCACGGGCTACCGGCCTGCGGAATCGGCGGCACCGGCGACATGGGCTGGCCAGGAGCGGGCGGCGGAGACCACGGCGGAGCGCTCTGCGCAGGGGTAGGGGGCGCAACGGTGGTGGGCAACGCCGCCGTGGGTGTCGTCGGGAGCGGCATCGTCGGCGCGTGCCCCATCGGCCCGGTCCAGCTGCCCTCGGGTGCGGTGGCCGGTTCACCGTCCGGGCCGACCCAGAACTGCCAGCCCTCGGGAGCCGGCGGCCAGGCGGGATCGGGCGACCACCCTGCCGCGGGACGGAACCCCTCGGGAGCCGGGGGCCATCCGGGTGGCGCGACGAAGGTGGGCGGCTGCGACGTCACTGCGGGTTCCTTTCGTGGCGGTCGAGGGCGCGGCGCTCCGCGGCCTCTTGCCGAGCATCCTGCTGGGCCAACAACGCGAGTTGCTCGTTGTAGGCCACCAGGTCGGCGTCGCCGTCACGGTCGGCCTGCCGGTCGTGCCGACGCGCCTCCGCGTCGTCGGACTTGACCCACGCGAGGACGACGAGCAGGGCGAGGAAGAGGGACGGGAAGTCACCAATGCCCCAGGCAATCGTGCCACCCATCGACTGATCGGTGAGGACATCAGGCACCCACGGAACGGCGATCCGTTCGAAGAAGCCGCCGGCCAGCAAGGCGTTGGTCGACTGCATCGCCACTCCGAAGAAGGCGTGGAACGAGATCGTCACGAAGAGGATGACCAGCCGCAGCGACGGCGCCCACTTGCGCGGGCCGGGGTCGACGCCGACGAGGACCATCGCGAAGAGATACCCGGCGAGCAGGAAGTGGATGATCATGAAGACGTGCCCGGTGTGGGTCGTCAACGCGAGCTCGAAGAGCGGCGTGTAATAGAAGATCACCAGGCTGAACGCGAAGTTGATCGACGCGACCACCGGATTGGCCCACGCCGCAAGGTATTTCGAGTGCACCAGGCCGAGGATGATCTCGCGCGGACCATAGGTGCCGTCTTTGCGGTGCGGCGCCACCCGCACGACGAGGGTGATCGGGGCGGCCAGCACGAGGAAGACCGGCACGAGCATCGCCACCGACATGTGCAGGATCATGTGCCACGAGAACGAGAACCGGCCATAGACACCGGGGGCGCCACAGGTGGTCCAGATGAAGGTGCCCCAGCCGAGCACCCACATGATGGTGCGGCCGATCGACCACCGGTCACCGCGCCGGTGTAAGCGCACCACAGCCCCGACATACAGGGCGATCGCCACGACTGCGACCGTGCCCCAGAGGTAGTCCCAGCGCCACATGGTGAGCCACGAGGTGGCCGTCGGCGCCGGCGGCATGGGGTAGTTGGTCAGGGCTTCGGCCAGCGTTTCCGGTTGCGGACGCACCTTGTTGGGGTTGCCGGTGCGGGCCAGGGCCGTCGCGACGCCGACCGTCGCGCCCATGACGAGCAGCTCGACGAGCACGAGCCGCACGAAGGTCGACACCCGCCCGGGCTCGGCCCGCAGCTTGGCCACGACCGCACGACGCTGCTGCCAACCGATCGCACCGAGGATCACCAGGGCGGCCACCTTGGCCAGGATGAGTGCCCCGTATGCCGTGCCGAGGTCTCCCAGCCCCTGCATCCGCACGGCGGCACTCACCACTCCGGACAGGCCGACAGTGAGCAACGCCCAGCCGGCGATGACGGAGTAGCGCTCGACGACGACGGGCAGCCATTTGCCGAGGGTGGGCCGCAGGATGGTGACAGCGGCCAGGCCGCCGACCCAGGCGACCGTGCCGACCAGGTGGAACAGCAACGCATTGACGGCGGTCTCGTGCTCCAGCGTGCTGGCGGCATGGCCGGCCAGGGCCAACGGGAAAAGCGCTGTGAGAGAGACGATTCCGGACCACAGGCTGGCTAGTCGGGTGCTGGAGCTGGCCGCGATGGTGACCGCGATGGCCACCAGCAGCGCACTGATGAGCCCTTCACGTAACGGCTCGATGGACCAGACGAACGCGCGGAACTGCACGAAGAAGCCCTGGCTGCCCACCGGCATACCGGCAATGTCTGCGAAGCCGAGCACGACGCCGACCAGACCCGCGACGATCCACACGATGCCGGCGACGATGCCGAGCCGGCTGCCCTTGGCCAGGGCATCGGACGCGCGGTCGGGCACCGTGCAGGCGGTCATGACGAACAGGCCGATGCAGGCCGCTGCGGCCAGGTCGTGGACGGCTCGAACCAGGGGCAGTCCCCACCGGACCACACTGCCGGGATCGTCGAGGCCGGCGACGGCGGGTGTGGCGGCCCCGCCGACCATCGCGGAGCCGATGACCGCGACGACGGCGGCCAGCGTGGCGAGGGCGAGCGGGAGGACTGGGGAACCGTGGGCAGAGCGCGCGGCCGGGACGGAAGTGGCCATAGGTCAACCTTAGGGACTCCGGGGCGGGCCGCAGGGCGCGGGTCGTGCGGCGCTAGATTGACGTATGCCGCTCTCGCCGCCCGTTCCCACCGATCTCCCGGCCCTCGTCAACGCCTTCGAGCAGACCTTGCGGGCGGTGCTCTCGCTCGGACAGGGCTGCCGCGCCGACGATTTCGGGGTTGCGACGGAGTGCCCGGGCTGGACGGTGCAAGATCAGCTGGCCCACGTGAGCTCGATCGAGGTGGCCATCGCGGGCGGGTCCGAGCCTCCCGAGGTGCCGGATCTGCCGCACGTGCTCAACCATTTCGGCCGCTACATGGAGCGCGGGGTCGCCGAGCGGCGCTGGTGGTCGGGGCATGGGGTCGTCGACGAGCTGGCCGACGCCATCGACCGCCGAATGGCTGCGCTGCGGGCGCCCGGCCTCACCGCTGACACCCCGGTCACCCTGCCGCTGTCGATCTCCTTGCCCGCGAGCACCCTGGGCGAACTCATGGTCCTGCGCACGCGCGACGTCTGGGCGCACGAGCAGGACCTGCGGGTCGCCCTCGGGCGGCCCGGCGGGCTCGACACGGTCGGTGCGGCGATCTTCACCCAGACGATGTTCCGGTCGCTGGGTCTGCTGGCCTCGCGGGTGGCGAAGGTGCCGGCCAGCGAAGTGGTCGTGCTGGAGTCGACCGGGCCGGTGGTGGGCGTCGCGGGCACCCGGATCGGGGTGCGCGACGACGGCAAGCCGTTGGGTGTGGCGTTGTCCGAGGCGGAGATCGACGCACTGCGGCCATCCGCTGGGTCCGCCGATGGTGCGGGCGAGGCGGCTCAGTCGGCTCAGCCGGCTCAGCCGGCCGGGGTCACGTGGATCTCGATGGACACCGAGTCACTCACCCGCCGCGGCGCGGGTCGCCGTTCGGTCGAGGCAACCCGGTATGCCGTGTCCGGCGACCCCGCGATCGCGCACGCTGTCGTCGAAGCCCTCGTCATCACCCCCTGACCGGACTCCGCCACAGAAGGATCGCGATCCATGCACGTGGGTGCCGGCGCAACGCGCCCCAGGTGCACGGATCGCGATCTTCGCGGGTGGCCTGAAGGCCTCGCCTCAGTGGCCCATTGCGGGTGGGGCGAAGTCGTCGGCCTCCTCGCCGGCTGCACCGGTGGGGGCGCTTTCGTCGCGGTGGTCCGGACCTCCGGCACGAGCCTTCTGGAAAGAGGCAGCCGAGCGCAGTTCGACGTGCGGCAGGAACAGCGAGGCGATGAACGCGAAGACGAGCAGGACCGAGGCCACGAGGAAGACCGTCGCCATCGCATCGGAGAAGCCCACGAGGAAGGGGCGGGCCAGTCGCGGGTCGATGAGGTTGAGGAACGACGAGTCGTTGAGCGCATTGCCGAAACCACTGGCAGCGTCACCCGTGGCTGCCCCCGCCTTCATCTGCGAGATGAACGCCTGGTTGGCTGCCGCGTCGCCGACCGGTGAGCGCAGCGCGGCCTGGAAATCGGCCTGGGGCGCGAGCACCCGGAACGACTCACCGATCTTGTCCTTGGCGCTGGAGAACAGCAGCGACAGGAAGATCGCCGTGCCCAGGGTGCCGCCGATCTGTCGGGTGAAGGTCGCCGACGAGGTGGCCACGCCGATGTCGCGCAGCGGGACGGCATTCTGGATCGCCAGGGTCAGCGGCTGGAAGTTGAAGCCCAGACCCATCCCGAAGAACACCATGACAATCATCGACTGCCACAGCGGGGTGTCGGCGGTGACGAAGTGGAAGACGAACAGCGACACCACGAGCAGGGCGGCACCCATGATCGGGTAACGGCGGTAGCGACCGGTGCGCGAGATGAGCTGACCGGACAGGATCGAGCCGAACATGATGCCCAGGGTCATCGGCAGCAGCTGCAGGCCGGCCTGGGTGGCGGTGGCGCCCTTGACGATCTGCAGGTAGAGCGGCAGCGCAGCCAGGCCGCCGAACATCCCCATGCCGATGAAGATCGACCCGATCGAGGCCCACGCGACGGTGCGGTTGGTGAACAGCCGCAGCGGGATGAGCGCCTCTTCCCCCATCGACCGCTCGATGAACCACCCGGCGACGAACCCGACCAGCCCGATGGCGTAGCAGATGAGCGCCGTGGACGAGGTCCAGCCCCACTCGCGACCCTGCTCGGCGACGATGAGCAGCGGCACGACGGCGACCGTCAGCGCGACCGCGCCCCACCAGTCGATCCGGTGGTCGAGCCGGTGGTGGTGCAGGTGCAGGGTGCGGGTGACGACGAAGAGCGCGGCCACGGCGATCGGGACGTTGACGAGGAACACCCACCGCCACCCGTCGATGCCGAGAATCGTGTCGGCGCCGGCGAAGAACCCACCGATGACCGGCCCGAGGACGCTCGAGGAGCCGAAGACGGCCAGGAAGTAGCCCTGATACTTGGCCCGCTCGCGCGGCGGCACGATGTCACCGATGATCGCCAGCGCGAGCGAGAAGAGCCCGCCGGCGCCGATGCCCTGCACCGCACGGAAGGCGGCCAGCGACGGGATCGACCAGGCCAGGGTGCACAGCATCGACCCGATGGTGAAAATCGTGATGGCGGCGATGAAGAACTGCTTGCGCCCGTAGATGTCGGACAGCTTCCCGTAGAGCGGGGTCGCGATCGTCGAGGTGATGAGGTATGCCGTCGTGACCCACGCCTGCGCGGACAACCCCTGCAGGTGGTCGGCGATGACCCGCATCGCGGAGGCGACGATGGTCTGGTCGAGGGCCGCGAGGAACATCCCCATCATCAGCCCGATGAGGATGGTGACGATCTGTTTGTGGGTCAGCGGTTCATCCCGTGACACGGGCACTGCGGTGGCGGACATGACTCTCCTCGAACGGCATACGGTCTGGCAGGTGCAGGTGGTGGGAACGGCTGGTACTGCTGCGGACCCCACCGATCGGCCCCCTCGATGGGGCGGACCGGCGGGTGCGGTGCTGCTCAGTGCGGGCGGGGCTCGACGTCGGCAGGGGCGTCGGTGCGGGCCCGGGTGGCTTCCAGGTCATCGGCGAAGCGGGTGACATCGCCGGCGAAGCGGGCCAGTTCCTCCGGCGTCCAGCCGGCCAGGACGCGACCCAGCCATGCCCCCCGAGTCGCGGTCATCCGGTCGACAACCGCACGGCCGGTGTCGGTGAGGCTGAGCACGGCGACTCGGCCGTCGTGCGGGTCGGCCTCCTTGGCGATGACGCCGAGTGCGGTGAGGTGGCTCACCTGACGGCTGACCGTCGAAACCTCCACGTGGATGCAGCCGGCCAGGTCGGAGACCCTCTTGCTGCCGTCGGCGAGGTTGTTGAGCACCGCGAAATGGGTGGCGTCGACTCCCGGCATGGGCGCCGGCGCGTGCTGTTTGAGCGCCGCGAAGAGCTTGCCGACGCGGATGAACTCGGCCGCGAGCCGGGCCGTGGCCTCGGTCGGGTCGAGCGGTTGCGCGTGGGACGGCATCGGAGCAGGGCTTCTTTCGCGGGGGCGCGGGGAGATGGTTGTTTGCAGCACGCAACTGTATGCCGGTGGGTCGGCATTCCCCAAACCGCCGGTCAACCTCGGCACGGCTCCCTCGGCTTCCCTCGGTCCAGGTCCGCGAGTCGACACCCTGTCGAGTTTCCTCGCCCTATCCCGGCAGGGAAACCCGACATTGTGTCAACTCGCGGGAACCGCGGGCTCCGAGTCGGCCGCCGAGGCGGCACGTTCAGCGCGGAGGATCCGCCCGAAGAACGCCGACGAGAGCACGACGGCGATCAACCCGGCGGCGACGGGCACGGCATACCCCGCGTGTGGGCCGAGGTGCTCGACGGCCCAGCCGCCTGCGGCCGCCCCGGTGGAGATGCCGACGAGAATGCCGGTGACCGCAACAGCCATGCCCTCGGTGACCAGTGCCTGGGGCACCAACTGCTGACTCAACGACATGGCGGTGATGAGCATCGGCGCGGTCGCACATCCGGCCACCAACATGACGACGGCGAGCCCGCGCAGGTCGGTGACGAAGAGGGCCGGCGCCTCCAAGAGGAACATGCCCAGCGCGGCATACCGCAAGCGATGGCTGAGCGAGATCCGAAAAACCTTGGCGCCGAAGGCGATTCCCGCGATCGTCGACCCGAGGGCGAAGAGCGCGAGGATCACCGAGGAGAAGCTCTGCTGCCCGGCCTCCTTCGACACGGCAACGGCCACCACCTCGTTGGAGCCGAAGATCACCCCGACCATGGTGAGCACGGCAGCGACGACGAACATCCCGGGGCGAGCGACGGCATACCCGTCGGGTCGGTCGTGGTGCGGGACGACGGGAGGTTCGGTCGCGCGCGCGCCCACGAAGGCGACCATGCCGACGAGGTAGAGGACATAGGCGACGAGCAGCCCGGCCTCAGGGAACCACACCGTCGACAGCACGATGCCCAGCACCGGCCCGAGCACGAAGGACGCCTCGTCCATGACCTGCTCGAAGGACATCGCCGTGTGCAGCGTGTCGGGCTCGGCCGCGAAGACGTGCGCCCAACGCGCCCGCGACAGCGGACCCATCTCGGGCAGGATCGCCGACAGGCCATAGGCGAGGAAAAGCGTCCACGCCGGCGCCCCGGTCCACGACAGCACCACGGTGGCGAAACCGCACAGGGTCGACCAGACCGCGAACGGCAGCACGATCCGCCGCTGCCCGAACCGATCGACCAGCCGCCCGAGGATCGGCCCGGCCGCGGCGAGGACGAGCACGGCCACCGCGGTGATGGCGCCGGCCAGGCTGAACGACCCGCGCCGGGAGGACACCATGACGATGATCGACACCCCGAACATCGCGCCACCGATCCGCGCGAGCGCCCCGCCTGCGATGAAGGCCAGCGCTCCCGGGACGCGCAGCAGCGGACGGTAGGCGGAAAGCATCAGGACAGGGTATGCCGTGCGGCCGCACCCCCGCGCCACGAGTCAGATCCGACCGAACTGACATCAGTACCCTGACTTTTTGTACATCAGAAGCCTGACTTTTTGTACATCAGAACCCCGACCAAATGTACATTAGAGGCATGGAGTACCTCCCCCGCCTCCTCGACGCCCGCTTCGATGACCTGGTCGCGGCTCTCCCCGCGGTGTCCATCATCGGTCCGCGCGCCTCGGGGAAGTCGACCACGGCCCGACGGCACGCCGCCGAAGTCGTCCACCTGGACCGCGAGGCGGAGGCCTTAGCCTTCCGGGCCGACCCCGACAGCGCCATCGCCCACCTCGACGCTCCCGCCCTGCTCGACGAGTGGCAGATGGTGCCGGAGGTGCTGGGGGCCATCACACGTCGGGTCGATGAAGACGCACGACCGGGCCAGTTCATTCTCACCGGCAGCGCCCGCGCTCACCTCGATGTGGCGACCTGGCCCGGCACCGGACGTCTGGTCAGCATGTGGCTCGGGCCGCTCGTCCAGCGCGAGTTGTGCGGCCGGACGGCCGACGCGCACTTCCTCGATGTGTTGGCCGATCACGATCCGCGGATCTTCCTCGACGCGGGCCGGCAGGCAGACACCCTCGCTCTCGGCGACTACCTCGAGTTGGCTCTCCGCGGAGGTTTCCCGGACCCAGCCCTGCGCCTCACCGGCGTGGCTCGCGATGCCTGGCTGGACTCCTATCTCGGCCAAGTACTCGACCGAGATGCCGCCATGGTCGGCAATGTCAGAGACATCGCCTCGCTGCGCAGGCTGCTGGAGTTCGAAGCCCTGATGACGGCTGGAGTCTTCACCGAAATGACCGTCGCCCAAGCCGCCGGCGTCGATCGGCGCACCATCACGGCATACCAAGGCCTGTTGGTCGACCTCGGAATCCTGGACCTCCTCCCCGCGTGGCAGAGCAATCGGGTGTCGCGGCTGGTCCAAATGCCCAAGCATCACCTCACCGACACTGGCCTTGCGGCGGCTGCGCTGCGCCTCGATCAGCGTGGGGTCCTGCGGGACGGTCGACTGCTGGGCGGGTTGCTCGAGTCGTTCGTGGCGATGCAACTGCGGGCGGAAGTGACGGTCGCCAGGACCCGCCCGCGGCTGTTTCACCTGCGCGACAAGGGCGGCACACACGAGGTGGACATCGTCATCGAGTACGGCGGCGGCCGCGTCGCCGGTATCGAAGTCAAGGCCACCTCCGCCCCGAAGGGGCCCGATGGCCAGCACCTCGCATGGCTCCGCGATCGCCTTGGTGATCGCTTCATTGGCGGGGTGGTCCTGCACACCGGCCAAGCTCGGGTCCCCTTGGGCGATCGGGTGGTCGCCCTCCCCATCTCAGATCTGTGGGCGTCGCGCTGACCCTTCCCGTGTGCTTGGGTCCGACGCAGACCGGTATGCCGTCCGCTCGGGTGAGCGGACGGCATACCGGCCGGGGAGAGAGCTACTGGGTCCAGGTGTTGTTGCGCCAGGTACCTGACCACGAGCTGTTGCTGGCGTCGCTGTCGAGGGAGGGCGCGGGGGTCGAGACGAGCTGCTCGGACACGGCGAGTGTCGACTTGCGGGTGGCGAAGACCATCATCCCGAGTTGGCGCCCCGCCGCGACGCCGACCGTCGTGCGGTAGCGGAAGACCTGGGTCGCACCCGGCGC
>ERZ795062.2230-NODE-2230-length-12831-cov-5.389950_pt1 | contig 12831 bp, 10 predicted proteins | sample MGYA00375146_ERZ795062 | MGnify/ENA primary metagenome ERZ795062 (study PRJEB30191, sample SAMN05720281) | activated sludge metagenome | isolation source: Anaerobic digester | place: USA | collected 2015-07-16 ... | reverse complement strand
TACGACGGCGGCGAGCTGGTGATTCAGGATACCGCCGGCCCGCGCAGCATCAAGCTGATAGCGGGTGATGCGGTCATCTATCCGGGCACGACGCTGCATCAGGTAATGCCAGTGACGCGCGGCTACCGGTTGGCCTGCTTCTTCTGGATCGAAAGCATGGTACGTGACATTGAGCAGCGCCGGCTGCTGCACGACCTCGACAACACCATCATCAGCCTGCGCAACGAGCAAGGCGAAACGCCTGCAGCAATCGCGCTGACCGGCACCTATCACAACCTGCTGCGCATGTGGGCAGACACCTAGAACCATGTCGGCTTTTGAAGACCCTCCGGCTCCGCTGTTCAACCGTACTGTCATGGTCACCGTTGCAGTGGTGGCGTTTCATGCTGTCGCGCTGTGGCTGCTGCAAACCGGATTGCTGCGTCGCGCCGTCGAGTTGGTAGTGCCGGCAGAAGTAATCGCCGAATTCGTGGAGCCACCGCGTCCCAAAGACGAGCCTCCGCCTCCGCCACCTGCACTTGCTCAGAAACCGCAGCCAGTTGCGCCAGCGCCGAGGCTTGCCGCGATTGCCGATCCAACCCCTACCCCCAATGCGCCGGTCGGCGTGATCGACCCGCCACCGGCACCCTTGCCGCCAATCGCGGCGCCCATTGCTCCGGCACCGCCCGCGCCAGTTGCCATCCCGCCAGCACCACCCGCAGCGCCTGCAATCCAGTTGCCCTCCAGCGATGCCGACTATCTGCAGAACCCGAAGCCGCCGTATCCGCCGATGAGCAAAAGGCTCAACGAACAGGGCACCGTCGTGATGCGGGTGCTGATCGGCGCCGACGGCCAGCCGCAGAAAGCAGAAATTCGCAAGTCCAGCGGCTTCGAACGCCTCGACCGCTCGGCCGCCGAAACCGTCATGAAGTGGCGTTACGTGCCAGGCAAACGCGCAGGCGTCGCCGAGGCGATGTGGTTCAACGTGCCAATCAACTTTGTTCTCGAATAACCTTCAACCTCTCTGCACATCTATCGCATGGAATCTCAATTCGGCCTCATCAACATGTGGCACCAGGGCGACATCGTCACCCGCATGGTCGCCCTCTTCCTGCTTGCCATGTCGCTGGCCTCGTGGATTGTCATCATTGTCAAGGCACTGGCGATCACCCGCTACAAGAAACTCGCCCGCAACAGCAATGCGTTCTGGCACTCCGATGACTTCGCGTCGGGCGTCACAGCGCTTGGCCCGCAGACTGACAATCCGCTGCGCATGCTGGCGTTGGAAGGCCAGGAGGCCACAGTTCACCACCGCAACACCAAGCCTCAACTGCACGACACGCTTGACCTGTCCGACTGGGTCACACGCTGCCTGAAGAACTCGCTCGACGAATTCACAGCGAAGCTGCAATCGGGTCTGGCGATCCTCGCCTCGGTGGGCTCCACCGCGCCCTTCGTTGGACTGTTCGGCACGGTCTGGGGCATCTATCACGCGCTGCTCTCGATCGGCAGCAGTGGCCAGGCCACCATCGACCGCGTCGCCGGCCCCATTGGCGAAGCGTTGATCATGACCGCTCTCGGCCTCGCTGTGGCAATCCCCGCGGTGCTTGGTTACAACGCGCTGGTGCGTGGCAACAAGGCAGTGCTTGCCAAACTGAACAGTTTTGCGCACGACCTGCACGCGCACTTCGTTACCGGTGCGCGAGTACAGGCGCAGCGCCCGGGAACGGCGGCGTCTACTGTCGTCGCGATGAAACGAACCTGAGGCGACGACCATGTCTTTCGGAACCCAGGACGAAATCGACGATGTGATGAACGAGATCAACATGACGCCGCTGGTCGACGTCATGCTGGTGCTGCTGATCATCTTCATCATCACGGTGCCGGTGATGAAACACGCCGTCAACATTGATCTGCCGCGCGCCAGCAATCAGCGTGAGGAAAGCCGGCCTGAGACGGTCCGCCTGTCGGTGGACGCGCAAGGCGCCTACTACTGGAACGAGCAGCGTGTGGACGACTCGGCACTTCCGGACCTGCTGCGCGAGGCGTCGGGCCGCAAACCGCAGCCGGACCTGCACATTCGCGGTGACAAAGCAGTACGCTACGAGCGTGTCGCTGAAGCGATGGCGGCTGCGCAGCGGGCCGGGCTCAAAAAAATTGGCTTCATCACCGAACCGAAACGCTGACCGGTCTCGTCGTTACGGCGGACGCGGCCGCCGAATCGGGTGGATGTTGGCGCGGATTACGAGCAGTTCAGGACGGCGGTGATGACTTTGCCGGCACTGTCGAGCACAAGGATGCTTGCCGACTGCCCTTTCAGCATTTTCCACTTGCCATCGGAGACGAAACCAACATCAATGTTGACCCCGTCGGCAGCGATGACCGTCGATATCTGCGGGATGGACGAGGTAGCGATATAGGGTGCCGTGCCACCGCTGATGGTGAAGCGACCGCTGCTGCTGGTGCAATAGGTGCTGACCAGATCGGCCGACATGCTGAGCGACGGCGGCGACAGTGCAAGATCAGCTGTCGCTGCAGGACGCGTGGCAGAACCCGGTGTAATTGCGTGCGAGGCTGTCGCCGTTGCGCCAGTCGCATCCGTCACGGTCACGATACTGCTGGTCGCCGAGCAAGTGGTGCTGGCAGCGTTGCTGACGGTGAAACGGCCGCCCGCGCGGGCAACTGTCACCCCGGCGCCGGGTGATGCCTGGGTTGTACCGTCACCGAGAATCAACGTGCTGCCCGAAGCCAGCGACACGGCATACGGCGCCGTGCCGCCATTGACACCGTACTCGCGGGTTACCGCCGGGCACTCGGACGCGTAGTAGCTGAACTGCCCGCCCGTGGTGGGCACCACACTCAGCGCCGACTTGTTGTCTGTCTGCTTGAGCACGGTAATCCAGGTGTCAATGCGATGGGTGCTGACAGTATCGGTAGCACGCAGGAATGCAGCTTCGGAGGTCACTTCAACGTCGGCACGAAGGGCAACCGTTGCTATCCCATTGCTGTTGGTATTGACCGTGACGATACGCGAAAAGAACTGGCTGTTGGCCGTGGCAGCCATGGTGGCGCCAAACGTCAGCGCTTCAAAACGGACTTCGCGATTGGCCAGCACCGCACCGTTGGCGTCTTTCAGCGTCACCGACGCAGAGGCGACCTCGCCCGCGCAAAGCGTCGCGGCAGTGATCGCGGCATTATTTTCCGGTGCGCAGATCGAATTGGCCGCCGGGGTGATCTGGATCACATTCGAAGCAATGGTCGCTGGCGTCACCGTTGCAACGACGGCCGACGTTGCGCCCAGCGCGTCGGTAACCGTCAAGGTTACTGGTGCCGCAGTAAGCACGTTCTTGGGCACGATGACGAACGACGCACCGCCGATGGTGGCGGGCACCGGCACCAGCGTGTTGTCGCTTGACTTGACTGTGAACGGGCCTTTGCCACCGGTAATCCCGATCGTGTTGGGTGTGTTGCCAAAGGCCACGAAAGCGGCGGGCCCTGCCACCAATGTGCCGGCAGCGGGCGTCGTGGGCGATGACGAGCTCGATCCGCCGCCGCACCCCCCCAGCAAAAGCACGCTGGCGGAGGCCAGTGCAGCAAGACTCAGGGAAGCAGCAGTTCGCGTCGAGACCATTTTGTGGACGAATTTATCGGCAACCGAAAGGCGAAAGTGTAGCCGCTCGCGGCCCGGCGCCGAGTGCGGGTCAGCGCGGCGGCGCCAATCGCAGCAGGCGCGCCAGCGCAGCGTCCAGTGTTGAATCGCGCTTTGCGAAGCAAAAGCGGATCACCTGCTGTTCAGTCGGGGTGGAGTAGAACGCCGATACCGGAATCGGTGTCACCCCAATTTCACGCGTCATCCACTCGCAACAGTCGCGTTCGCTGAAATCGCGCAGCTCAGAAATGTCGGCATAACTCGCGCACTGGAAGTAACTGCCCTCGCAGGCGAGCGCACGCAGCGGCGTCTGCGCGAGACCGGCGGCGAAACGGTCACGCTTGGCCTGATAGAAGGCTGGCAATTCGACATAAGGTCTCGGGTCAGAGAGATAAGCCGCAATGCCATGCTGCATGGGGCTGTTGGCCGTAAACACGGTGTACTGGTGCACCTTGCGGAATTCCGCTGTCAGGGGCGCTGGCGCACAGACCGTACCAATTTTCCAGCCGGTGACGTGAAATGTCTTGCCAAACGAGGACACGACGAAGGTACGCTCGCGCAGCATCGGATGCCGCGCCGCACTGATGTGGGGCACGCCGTCGAATACCATGTGCTCATAGACCTCATCGCTGATGACCCAGATATCGCGGTGGCCAATGATGTCCGAGAGGCGCTGCCAGTCCGCCGCGCTCCACGTCCGTCCGGAGGGGTTGTGCGGCGTATTGACAATGATGGCTCGGGTCGCCGGCCCGACCGCTGCAGCGATGGCATCAAAATCGGGATCGAAGGTGCCGCGCCGCAGCGGGATCGGTACCGCCCGCGCACCGGCCAGTTCAATGTTCGGGATGTAGCTGTCGTAGCACGGCTCCAGCACAATCACCTCGTCGCCCGGTCGCGCAACGGCCAGAATGCACGACAGGATGCCCTGCGTGGCACCGGCGGTGATGGTGATCTCGCTGGCCGGGTCGTAGCGAACGCCATGCATCGCCTCCACCTTGGCAGCGACCCGCTCGCGCAGCAATGGCACGCCCGGCATCAACGGGTACTGATTGTGGCCGCTGCGCATCGCGTCGGCAACCGCCTCGACCAGTCTCGGATCGCAGTCAAAGTCAGGAAACCCCTGACCGAGGTTAATTGCTTCATGCTTGACGGCCAGCGCCGACATCACCGAAAAGACGGTGGTTCCCACCTTCGGGAGCTTGCTTTGCAGAACGGGTGCAGACATAGTGCGGGGGCGGGCGGCCGTCGCGCGATCGCGCAACGGCACCGTCAACGTGAATGACAGAATCGTCGGGTATAGTAGCGTCTGCTGCGCCGCTTGCGCGCGCCCTCCCCTACGCCTGCATTGGACGTCTTCATCATTCTCGGGCTCATTCTGCTGAATGCGCTCTTCGCCATGAGCGAAATCGCTCTGGTATCAGCAAAAAGAATTCGCCTCGAACAGGCCGCCGCCCAGGGTGACCGCGGCGCCATTGCCGCCGTGACGCTGGCGGGCGAGCCGACGCGTTTGCTATCTACGGTGCAGACCGGCATTACGCTAATTACGTTGGCACAGGGCGCATTTGGCGAAAGCGCATTCACCGAACCGCTGGAGCACTGGCTGACGCAATGGACATGGGCGGTGCCCTACGCCAAACAGGCCTCGACAGTGATCGTCGTGGCGATTATCGGCATGCTGTCACTGATTTTCGGCGAGCTGGTGCCCAAGCGCATCGGATTGCTGTTCCCGGAGATCATTGCCCGCTGGAGCGCTCGCCCCATGCTGTGGCTGTCGCTGGCGGCAAAACCGCTGGTGCGCCTGCTCGCCGTGACCACTGATGCGCTGGTGCGCCCGTTGGGGCGGCACAAGGCAGACGAACCTCCGGTGACCGAGGAGGAGATCAAGGGGCTGATGCGGCAGGGTGCGAGCGCCGGCGTGTTTGAGGCGCACGAGTCGCACATCGTGTCCCGTGTGTTCAATCTTGATGACCACACGGTCGGCCACATCATGACGCCGCGCGCCGACCTGACGGTGATCGACACCGAGGTCGATCCCGCTGTCACATTGGAACTGCTCAAGCAAAGCGACTACACGCGGTATCCGGTGGTGCGTGGCGACGTGTCCAATGTTGTCGGCGTGATCGACTCCGGTGACCTGCTGGCGCACTATCTGAAAAGCGGCAAGCTGATGCCCGAGAGGGTGCGCAAGGATGCGGTATTCATTCCCGAGACAGTGTCGGTGCTGGAAGCACTGGAGACCTTCAAGCGCACCCGCGAATCACTCGCTTTTGTGGTTGACGAACACGGCGAGGTGCTCGGCCTGATCACGCTCACTGACGTGCTGGAAGCGATTGTCGGCGACCTCGGCGACGAGGATGAAGCGGCGGACTCTGATGCTGTGCGACGGACGGACGGCACCTGGCTGGTCGAGGGCTCAATGTCGCTGGAGCGCTTCCGCGAGCTGTTCACCGAGGCCCCGGCCTTTGCCGGCGAGAGCAGCGGCGATTACCGCACCCTTGGCGGCTTCGTCATGGCCGAACTGGGCCGCATTGCCGCCGTCGCAGATGTCACAAACCACGGCGGCTATCGCCTGGAGGTGCTGGACATGGACGGCAAGCGCGTCGACAAGCTGCTGGTCACTCCGCCACGCGACGACACCGGCGTCTGAACCACCCGGAGCACGCGGTCTCATGCTCGCCATCATCTCGGTCATCCTGCCGGCCGCGATCATCGTCATCGCCGGTTATGTGGCGGGCAAGCGGGTGCTTGATGCGGCAGGCGTCAAGGCACTGTCCGATCTCGTCTACTTCCTGTTTCTGCCCTGTCTGCTGTTCCGCTCCATGGCGACTGCCAGCTTTGGCGGGTCCGATGCAAAGCTGCTGGCCACCTACTACGGCGCATCCCTGTTGTGGTTTTTTGCCGTGGCGCTGTTTCTCAAGCTGCGCAAGTCGGCAGCCACGCCGGCCGCAATCGTCTTCGCGCTGGGCGCCGTCTTCTCCAACACCGTGCAGCTTGGCATTCCAATCATCAAGCTGGCGTTCGGCGATGACGGCCTCAAGATGCATCTGTCGATCATCGCCATGCACACGCTGGTACTGCTGACCGTGGGGACCATCTGGCTGGAGCTGTCACAGGCGCATGCTGGCGATGATGCGCCGCCTCTCAGCGAGACCATCGGCCCGGTGATCAAATCCGCAGTGCTGCATCCCGTCATCCTGCCAATTGTGGCCGGCCTGCTGTGGAGCGCAGCGGCTTTGCCCCTGCCCGGCTGGATCGACCAGCCGCTGGGTTTCCTCGCTTCAGCCGCCGGCCCCATCATGCTGGTGCTGATGGGTGCGCAGCTTTCCACCATGCGGCTGGCCGAGCACCTGCGCGATGCCTTCACGCTATCCGTGCTGAAAAATTTTGCGCATCCGGCCATCGTCGCACTGGTCAGTTGGGCAGTCGGCCTGCCGCCGCTCGCGATGGCAGTCGCTGTGACCTGCGCGTCGCTGCCGATTGGCAATAACGTGTTCATGTTCGCGCAGCGTTACCGCACGCAGGAAAACACCATCACAGCGGCCACTGCGGTCTCCAGCCTCGCTGCGATTGCCAGCCTGACGCTCGCGCTGGCTTTGGTGCCACGCCCCTGAATTTCGCTGCAATGCGAGTGCCGTTGCATCTGCCGCCAGCCCTGACCTCACTCGGCGACTTTGCGTTCATTGACGTTGAGACGACTGGCGCTCGCCCGCTGGAGGATCGGGTGACCGAGATCGCCATCATCCGCTTCCATGCCAATGGTGAGCAGACGCGCTGGCAATCGCTGATCAATCCGGGCATACCGATCCCGACCGAGATCCAGGCACTGACCGGTATCACCAACGCCATGGTGCGCGATGCGCCTGATTTTTTCGCTGTGCGCGACGACGTCCGGCGGATGCTCGAAGGCGCAGTTTTCGTTGCCCACAACGCGCGCTTCGACTACGGCTTCATCAAGAACGAGTTCCGTCGCCAGCAGGAAGCCTTCACCGCCGATGTACTGTGCACGGTCCGCCTGTCGCGCCGGCTTTACCCTAACGCGACGGGCCACGGGCTCGACGCCATCATCACCCGCCACCACCTCGACGGTTTCGACCGCCACCGGGCGATGGGCGATACCGAAGCCACGGCAGCGTTTGTGCAGAACGCAGCAGACGAGTTGTCCGCCAGCACGGTCGCCGCTGCAGTGCGGGCCTTGCTGCGCACACCGTCACTGCCAGCCAACCTGCCCGCAGAAGCGCTGCAGGACATTCCCGACTCGCCGGGTGTCTACCTCTTCTACGGCATCAACGACATGCCGATCTACATTGGCAAGGCAAAACATCTCCGTGAACGGATCCGGGCCCACTTCTCCAGCGACCACATGACGCCGAACGACGTGCGGCTATCGCAGGAGATGCGGCGCATCGAATGGATTCCGACTGCCGGTGAATTTGGCGCGCTGCTGCTGGAAGGTCAACTCATCAAGGAACGCATGCCACTGCACAACGTGGCACTGCGACGGCGTGAGAAACAGGGATTCTTCACGCTTGTCGGCGGTAGCGACGCACCACGACTGGAATGGCTGCCCGCTGCAGCGATGGATACGGCAAACGGCGACTTGTTCGGCCCCTTCGGTGATCGTAGCTCAGCGAAGAAATGGCTGATGTACGCCGCTCGCGAACACCGCCTGTGTGACCACCAGCTGGGTTTTTCCCGCCCACGTACGGTGGGCGAGCCCTGCTTCGCGCGGCAGGTAGGGCGCTGTCACGGTGTGTGCGAAGGCGTCGAGAGCGGCACCCGTTATTCGGAACGGCTGCTGGCAGCGCTGGAGCCGATGCGTTTTCCGGTGTGGCCTTACGAGGCTGACGTTGTGCTGGAGGAACGCGACGTTGCCAACGACCGCACCGACCTGCTGGCTTTTGACCGCTGGTGCGCGATGTCAGGCGGCGTGCGCCTGCCCTTCGATGGCGATGTCTTCCGGCTGCTGAGGCGCACGATCAGCAAGGCTGGGCACACCTTCCGGCCACTGGCCTAAGGGCTATTCGAGCTTCAGTCTGGCATCTACCACCAGCCGCTTCCAGCCGTTGTAGTCGTTGGCAATGAATGCCGCCAGCCGCTCCGGTCCACCGGGCGTGAGATCAACGCCATCGGATGCGAGCCGCTCCTGCACGTCCTTCTGGGCCAGGAACTTCTGCACTTCACCGTTCAGACGCTGCACAATGGCCGCAGGCGTTCCGGCCGGCGCCACGATCCCCCAGTAGTTGTAGACCTCGGTGCCGTTGGCGCCCGTTTCCTTCATCGTCGGTACGTCGGGCAGCAGCGGCGAGCGCTTGTCACCAGTCACCGCCAGCGCGCGAGCCTTGCCCGATTTAAGGTGAGGCAGCACCGCCGGAATGGTGCCAGTGAGCGTCATGATCGAGCCGCCCAGCAAATCGGTCGTTGCCGGCGCGATGCCCTTGTACGGCACGTGCAGGATGTCAGTTCCCGTTCTGTTCTTGAACAACTCGAGCGCGAGGTGGTTGACACCTCCTGCACCGGCGCTGCCATAAGCCAGCTTGCCGGGGTTCGCCCGGGCATAGGCAATCATTTCCCGCATCGACCCAAACGGCGCCTGGGCGTTGGCAATCCACACCAGCGGGCCGGCGGCGATCAGCGCGACCGGGGCGAACTGCCTGACCGGATCATAGTTTGCAGTGAGCGGCGTAGCCGCGGCAACGGTGGTGAATGGCGAGGCGACGAACAGCAACGTATAGCCGTCCGCAGGCGCCAACGCCACCGCCTGCGTGCCGATCGCCCCGCTGGCCCCAACGCGGTTCTCCACCACCACCGGCTGCTTGAGTTGCTCCTCGAGCTTTTGTGCGGTGAAACGCGCCACGGCGTCGGTGCCTGCGCCAGCGGCAAAGGGAACAATCAGCTTGATCGGGCGATCGGGATAGTCGGCGAAAGCCGCGTTGGCCAAGGATGCGACAAGCAGGGCAGCAAGAAGAGAGCGCATGAACAGGAAACGGGCACGCCGACGTTGAACCGCGCGGATTGTAGCCGTGCTGTGCACGGATTCCGTGGCACCTGCGTTACAGTGGCGCCGTTGACCGGCCGCCGCCGGCATTTGCTGGCGGTGTGTTCATATCAAGCTGTGCAGTGTTCGAGTGAGGGGTTGCCATGTCCGACGAATTCGATAGCAACGTGATGATTGCCTCGCCGCACGGGCCGCTCACGGCCCCCGTGGACCGGCTGTCCACGCTGTTCGCGCTGCGCCTCGTGCTCTCGCTGGGGCCAAAATTCAACCTGCGTCGCGACATCAACGACATCATGACGCTTGCCGCCCGGCATCTGGTGTGGCCGGTGTCCATTGCGCAGAAGGTGCAGAAGTTTCTGGTTGGTCGCTGCGCCGAAATGCCCGCATGGGCTGGCGTCGGCAAGCTCTCGCCGGAGGAGTTCATCACCCGGCATGGGGTGTGGAACGGCACTTACGACGACACCACCCTCTTCTACTATCTTGACGAATTCTGCAAGCAGAACGGCAAGGACATCCTCGCCCTGTTTCAGGGCAGCGTCGATGCGCTGGCGAAGCAGACGCGTGACACGCCGGTTCGGCTGACCGAAAACATCGGCATGCTGGCCCGCGTGCTATCGCTCACCGCTGCCGAGCGCACGTTGATCGAATGCGCGGCGCTGGCCAAGTGCACGCGTGACCTGCGCCCGATCCTGGTCGATTGCAAGGCGGCCAGCGCTGCAGAAGCACACGCCATGCTTGGCGAAGTCGCCAAGGTCTCGCCCAACGACATCGCCGTCGCCCTCAAACCCGGCGGTCGCCTGGAGTCACTGGCGCTGATCGATACGCCGATCGCTGAACACAACATCACCGACCTTGGCGATCTGATGCGCCTGTCGGACCGGCTGCTGCCGATCCTGCTTGAGCCCTATGAATCGGAAGGCGCAATGATGGCCGCCTTCACCCGGCCTTCAAAAGCCTCCGATCTGTCGGTGTCGGACTACCCGCACGTCGAGGCTGACGCGCGTTATCTGGCGGCGCTGCTCAAGAGCGCAGCACAGCGTCGCGAGAAGGGCGTCAATGTGCTGATCTACGGTGCACCCGGCACCGGCAAGACGGAATTTGCCAAGGTGATTACCGCGCTGGCTGGTGCCGAGCTGTACGAGGTGGAATGCTTCGACCGCGAAGGCCAGAGCCTCACCGGCAAGGAGCGCTATCGCTCGCTGCAGGTGTCGCAATCGTTTCTCAAGGGCCGCGAGAACACGGTGCTGCTGTTCGACGAAGTGGAAGACGTGTTCCCGAGCAATCCCTCGGAGATGCTCAATATGTTCCTCGCCGACGAGCACCATCGCGGCAGCGTCAATGGCAAGGCCTGGGTGAACCAGACACTGGAATCAAACCCGGTGCCGACGATCTGGATCTCGAACTCGATCAACCAGATCGATCCAGCGTATCGCCGCCGCTTCCAGTTTCATCTGGAACTGAAGAACCCGCCCCAGAATGTGCGTGCGAACATCACCCGCAAGCACCTTTCGGGCCTTGATGTCAGTGCCGAATTTGTTGAAAAGCTTGCGGCCCGCCGTACGTTGACGCCAGCGCAGATTCACGCGGCCGCGCGCTTTGCGCAGCTCACCCATGGACATGTCGAGGACGACGTGGAGGCGCTGCTGCTCAAGCAGCTTGAGCGCAGCGACGAAGCGCTTGGTCACAAGGACGACAATGACCGCGGCCAGTTCCGCCCGCTGGTCACCACCTACGATCTGTCGCTGTTGAACATCGAGACACGGCACCCGGTCGACAAGATCATCAACGCGCTCAAAAACAAGGACAGCGGCACGCTGTGCTTCTTCGGCATGCCCGGCACCGGCAAGACGGCGCTGGGTGAGCACATCGCAAAATCCATCGAGAAGCCGCTGATCATCAAGAAGGCCAGCGACTTGATGAGCAAATACGTCGGCGAGACCGAGCAGAACATGGCCGCCATGTTCAAGGAGGCCGAGCAGGAGAAAGCCGTGCTGCTGCTTGACGAGGCAGACAGCTTCCTGCAGAACCGCGCCCTCGCGCAGCGCAGCTACGAGGTGACCGAGGTCAACGAGATGCTGCAGGGCATGGAGCGCTTCGACGGCATCTTCATCTGCACGACCAATCTCTTCGAGCGTCTGGACGAGGCAGCGCTGCGCCGCTTCTCGTTCAAGATCCGCTTCCTGCCGCTGCTGCAGGAGCAGCGTCTGCGCATGTTCGTCAGCGAAGTGCTCGACGGCGACGAATCGCGTCTGACCGACGAATGCCGCACCGGCCTGTCACGTCTCGAGCTGCTGGCGCCGGGCGATTTCGCGGCGGTCAAGCGCCAGTACCAGCTGCTGGGCGATGTGCCCACGCCAGAAGAGTTCCTCGAGCAGCTGGGCCGCGAGCACGCGGTCAAGCCCGACGTGCGTCACGCCCGTCCGATGGGTTTCGTCCGATAGGGCTGGCTGCCCCCTCCCTGCGGTTCAGGCCTGCAGGTACTCGGCGGCCAGTCGCTGGAACAGCGCACGGCCTTCTTCATTGAGGAAGGGCGCGATCATCGCCAGCACCTGGTAGGCGCCCCGCGCGATGGCGGCGTTCTGGTAGCCCGCTTCGCCGAAGTGGCGTGCGCCGGTCACGAATTCGAACGACAGCCACCAGGTGGCCACCACCACCATGTTGGTGGCGAGGGCGGAAATCTCAGTGCTGCTGGCGCTGAGCTGCCCGCTTCGCTGCATCGCTTCGCACAGCAGCCGCGCAACGCTGTGCTTGCGTTCGAGGATGGTCCTGAAGTGCAGCTCCAGGCGCCGATTGCGCGACAGCAGGTCGTTCACGTCGCGATAGATGAAGCGATAGCGCCAGATCGACTCGAACAGCAGATGCAGGAAAAGCCACGCGTCCTCGAAGTGGATCTCGCGGCGCTTGGGCGCATCGAGCAAGGGGTCGATCTCGCGTTCGAATTGCTCGAACAGCGCATTGACGATGTCGTCCTTGTTGCGGAAGTGATAGTAGAGGTTCCCCGGGCTGATGTTCATTTCCTCGGCGATCGCGCTGGTCGTCACGTTCGGTTCGCCGAGGTCGTTGAACAGGCGCAGAGACAGGGCCAGGATGCGCTCGCGGGTCCGTCGGGGAGGTTTTCGGGGCATGGCCGCGATGGTACCGGCAATCTTCCCGGCGCCTGTCCACGCCAGGCCAGCGAGTGTCCGCGGTCTCCAGACAGCGATGTGGT
>ERZ795062.2229-NODE-2229-length-12836-cov-5.478288_pt1 | contig 12836 bp, 16 predicted proteins | sample MGYA00375146_ERZ795062 | MGnify/ENA primary metagenome ERZ795062 (study PRJEB30191, sample SAMN05720281) | activated sludge metagenome | isolation source: Anaerobic digester | place: USA | collected 2015-07-16 ... | reverse complement strand
TTTCAATTGTAGTCTTTTTTGATAATTCCGATGCATATTTTATGCTTCTTGCAGCGAAATTCTTTTGTCCGTCAGGATTTAACAGCGTAATTAAAAATGTTGTAGTTAATATATAGGGTTCTTTTGTTTTCTTATCTATAAACTTATCCAGTTTTAAATCTGCCGTATCTTCCAGTACTGTTTCCAGGTCTAAAAGCGGATAATGTTCCCTTATATCTACTACCTTCTCTTCCCAGTCTAATAGATAAAAGTATTTCAATTGAGAGTCAGAGAAGAAGTGGTGTATTCGCTGTGTAGTCCACCCAAATATCCTTGTTGCTCTTCCCATTGAAGGATAATCTTGTATAGTAAGCCAGGGCTTATATTCCTTCCCTTCTCCCTGTCCCCTGCCTTCCTGTATCCATCTTTTTAACTTATTTTCATCCCAATTTGTGTTTCTTTTGGCCACACAAACACCTCCATATGTTAGGGATTAGAGACTAGGGTTTAAGAACCAAGGATTAGTATAATCGTAATATCCCTTATGCCTTAAACCTTATCCCTAAACTCCTAAATTTCAAAATAAAAAATGCCACTGACTCCAAGACACCTTTTACTTAGATGTCTGTGTCAATGGCATTTAAACCATCTATGCTGTGTATTTTATTTTAACATAAAACAACTTTATTTTAAACGTCAAAATTATTGCTTGAAATGATATGTAGTAATCGGATAAGATTTTGTGTAATTCCAGACATAAGGAGGTATTTTATGAGGCATAGTGTTTTTTTGACTATAAAACTGGTAATTCTCATGAACATATTTTTAATACCATTTGCTGTAATTTCAGAAAGTATAATTATTCGCTTTATTACAGGTTCTTTATTAGGCATGTCACTTATTATATTTCTTTCTTTTACCGCAAAAGTTCAATCGGTCTTTGAGAAAGATAAGGAACATTAAAATTATGAGAAAAAGGTTTTAGTAGGTGTATAATCTACTAAAACCTTTTTATTTCTAATGACTAAGGAACATACCTTAATGAAAGATATGGCTTTTTGTTTTATAATTCTTAATAAAATCCCAATACACCTTTACTTCATCTTGTTCAAGCATATCATAAGTCTTTTCAATATACTCATAAAATTCTTTGTATGCCTTTAGGATGTGTGACTTCATCTTTGTTTGCAGATGCAGCAAAGAATAGTTGCAATATACTAAATCCCGCAATACCAGAAATTCTGCTATACTTATTTCAAATTTAATCTCCTTCTTGTCATATGGTTCGGCCATCAAGATTAGCAATTTGGCCATTATCATCTCTGTATTACTGATATTTTCATGAACAGCAAAATTATTTATAATTTCTTCCTCATACTTTAATATCTCATAGTGTCTATTAACCTGCTGCAACAAAACTAATAGTAATCTCTTAGGAATCTTAATCTCAATACTTTTCTCATTAAATTTCAAATAAATTTCTTCCGCTTTTAAAAGCATACTATAAGCCCCCCCTATTATTATGAAATTCCTGTTTATAGAACTTCACTACAGTATAAAGAGGGCCATATACTCTTTTCAAGTTTCTTAACTTTTTTAAAATTATTTTTAACTTCATGCTTCAAAGATTGTTTATATCCCTTTACTACTTTCCATGCTGTCTAAAATAATATTAAAGCGAGAATTTATAAAGGCTTTTCAGGTCTGCTTTTGCAAAATTCACATTCTTTATCCCTACATTGGGATTCTATCCATTTATTGAGATAAGCATAAAAATTTACTATATTTTTATTTTTAAACCTTTGATTTTTATAATTCGGTCAATATCTTCTTTGTCTTCTGTTAAAATATAACTTAACCTTTCATGTGAAGTATTTATTAACCACGGCTTAGAATTTTTTATAAAGCATAAATCCTCTGGCAGGTTGGGTTGAAGCCACTCATGCAAGGAATTTGATGTTTGCTTTAATATTTCTTTAGCGTTGTTATCAGTACTATAATAGTATACTAATGCTGGTTGTTCACATAAAGTTATTGTTCCAGGCCATTCAAACTGTTCTTTTACTTCTTTTAAAAATGGCTTTAATTTTTCGAGAACATTATCCATATTGTCTGATATATCTATATCACGTCTTACTACTAAAATGAATTCATCACAGATATCAAAAGCCAAATCAATTAAATCTCTATAGACTTTATTCTCAGGGTTATTCTCTATAAACATAAATATCCTCCCATAATAGTGATATATTCAATTATCCCGCATAGCAATAAAGGCACCCATGCCCGCAACTCTGCCCACTATATGCTCCAATATCTCTTGACCTGGTACATCCGCATTCTTTTCTTTGCCCTGCGTCTTTTGCATGGGATGCTCTTTTACCGAACAATTCTTCAAGATAGGCCCCGTCTATACAATGTCCCTTCTTCACCCCAGGTACTCCTTCAATAATGGGGCTGGTGCATGTATAAATTGTGACCCCATATTTATCTGCAATCTCCACTAATTGGCTTACTAATTCAATCTTGCTGTTGCTGTGAAGGAATTAAATAGGTAAACTTCGATGCTTTCATTCTTTGTTCCACTTTTTTATACAGGCAAAGAAAACTTATGGTACACCGATTTACCCCAAAGGAAGAAATATCCCTGCATAAAGCCTCAAACACCTTTAGCCTTGCTCTTGCAAAATTATCAGGTGTCGGTTCGTTCTCTCCCCTGATACTAAGAATAATAGGGTCAAATCTCCAGTTTATTTGCTTAGGTGAGTACTTTAGAGCCAGTTGTTCCATCTGCCTGACTGCCTCATTTGTATCAATAACATTTGGCTCCAGGAACTTGGAGTAGCCTGTGATTGTAAACTGAAAGTACAGATTATACAGCGACAAATGTCCAGGGTTTTTAAGTACATTGGCAAACGACTTTGACCACAGGCATATGGAATGAACCCTTTCAGGAGACAGGTCCACCATGTATGTTGACTTATTGTAAGGATTTTTTACCATTACATATTTATTTTTCAAACTTTCCTGAAGCCAATCATAATAAAACGCAGGAATATCCGTTCTTCTGCTGCAACTTATTATCTCAAGCATCGGTTTTGAATAATGCCTCCATAAAAAATTTGTGTTAACGATGTGTGTAAAATATTTAATACTATTTTATATATCCGCCATGAAAAGACAATCTATATATTTCAATACCATCAAAGTATATTGCCTCATTCCCATTAAACTCAGAGATATCTCCCTGCCATGAACATTTATAAACAAACCCATCCTGTTCAAATAAAGCAGGTCCTCTGAATGGTTTTTCAACAGGAACTGCCTTTAATGCACTTTTCAAGCATTTACTGAATCCTGATGGAATTTCGTCAACGAGCATCTTCCCATAGTAATTCATTCCCCATATGGGCTTTTGATTTTCAAATACCACTTCTTCGCCAATGAAATCAGCACTCCCGAAGTAAGAGTCTATGTATAGTAAATCCCCTTCACTATAGTGTAAATCCTTTGAGTTCGGCCTTGAAGACGTAGAAAGAATCCCATCTCCAGCATATGTATTTATCTTTGCTCTGACCAGAAATTCTTTCAAAGCCAATTCTGTGCAGTTCATTGTTTTCATCACCCTTCCTGTTTATTCTCACTCTTTCTTTATTCTTTTTATAAGCATTGAAATAGTAATCAATACTGTCCCAACTATAAGCAGGCTTAAGTACATAAACAACTGAAATGTCCCGCCGCCAAAATGGCTGAATGGATATGGTCCATTTATAATCCAAATATATCTTTCATAATTGCCATGAATAAAACAATATAAAATTATCGGACTAATTGTAAAGATAAATCCTAAGCCCAGCAAAAAATCTGATATAAATTTTATTAACGAGTATTTCCCCATACCCCTTCCCCCCCTTGCACCATAAACACATGAAATAAACATTACATAACATTAAAGAATAACTTTACCAGTCATTCCATTCGTCAAACTCTTCCCTTGCTCCCGTAAAGAAAAACTCTGTATGCCTGCATTTAGGGCAGACATATATGTCAAAAGTCAAATGTTCTTCAATATCAAATAAGGCTCCTAATATTCCTCTATTATTATCCTGAGAATCAAAGCGATATTCTTTCAGATACTTCATTTGCTCTTTACACCTTAAACACTCAAACTGCTTTTCCATTTTAAGTTAGACTCCTTCCACTTTATTCACATTAAAATCAATCTATTCTTTAATTATAATATAAAATGCTTATATCCGTGCTATTTTACAGTTATATTTTTATTTGAGGTATAAAGAGCAGCATATGTTTCATTCGTCCTAACGTCTAAGAGTGCTTTACCCAATATAATTCCCCATGTCCTTCTTCAAATCATCAATATTTCTATAGTAACAATCTATAAAAGTATCATTAAAACTATCTTCACTATTTTCAATGCAAAAATTTACTCTATAAAATATATCCAGTCTCTCATCAAAGCCTTTATCAACTTGCACGCCATTAAGCATAAAAGTTTCTAATATAGTGAAATTCCCAAAAATCGTTACATTTCTCATAAAAAATCACTCCATTCAGTTTTGATTTACAGGTATTATATAGATAAAACCTATCAAATCAAATTTTGGAGCGATTTTTTCTAAACTCATCCCTTAAAATCGTACTGATTATCCTCAATAAAAGGGTTTTAGCAGCCCGAATTATCTGCTAAAACCCTTTTATTCCTATAATGTCTAATGATATATCAGTAACTAATCAATATTAAATATTTTTCTTATCTCAGCATCAGATGCTTTTCCCTGAAAAAAGGCTTCTTCAATCATACTTAAAACCGTAAATGCCTGAAACTCTGTTAATTTTTCTAATTTATCAATAAGTTTTTCATCATCTACATTATAAACATCATCGACAGATTCATAGTAAATGGCTGCTCTAACTTCTGAGATTAATTTTTCCTTGGCTGATGAAAAATTGCTTAAATATGTGCCATTAAAAAGTGATATTAGCATTAATGCTTCTTCCTTAGTGAAATAATTTTTAAGTTCATCCTTTGTCAATTTAACTTGTGTTGGCAAATAACTTAATAAATATGAAGCAATAGTCATTTCTTCCTGAGTTAACGCCTCTTCTTTGTCAATTTTATTTTGAAAATAACCACCGCATTCATTAATTATTGAATTTGAATAAACAAACCTTGGAAAAGATTCAAAAACTCTTTTAATCATATTACATCTCTCCTTTTGTGCTATTTTTATATAAAACAGTGGCCACTGTTTTTTAAGTCCAACATTTTTAGTATAACATGTGTTTTTTGATGACTTCGTATTATAGCCTGTTTTTTTTAAAAATTGTAATAAAAATGTAATATTTTAAGATTTCGTCTATGCTCTCCAAAACAACCACCTGTTTTCAAATAATTTTATTGATATTTTATACACAGAATTAAAAAAATCAAATTTTTATATATATTTTTTAAGGTTGATAACTTAACTTTTTATGACATTTGCAGTTCAATATTCCACTTAGAAATTTTAAAGTAAAATTTAATAAATTTTTTTAAATCTTTTCGTGTTTTTAATATGATATGGCTATTAGTATATAGAAAGAAAAATTCGTACATGTTTGAATCATATCATGATAATATATCTTTAAACTAAAAAAATCTTAATGTCATATAAAATATATAAAATTATTTGAACAATTAATATACATTAAATAACCTTTATATATCTGAAACGGCCAACAAGAACTCTTTGCCTCATGATGGGACAATTACATAAAACCACAATCTTATAAACATAAAAAGTAAATTTTAAAATAATAATAAAAAAGTTTGGGTTATAATTTGCATATTGCCATTATTATAGTTAAAATCCTTTCAAAATTTATTTGAAAGGATTGAATATATTATGTTTACTTTTAGGCTAAACTTAAAAACCAAGAAAATCTATGACGATATGCTAAAACTCTATAACGAGCATTTTAATACAAAATTTACTATAGCCTCTATTCTTCCTTATGCTGTAGACCACTTCATAAAGCATGGAAATACAAATTACTTAAAGCATTATAATCTGGTTAAAAATTATTATGACCAGGAATTTATGTTGGAAAAAGAACTATATATACAAGTAAAAAAACTACAAAATAATGATATTACCCTTCAAGATATCTTAAATTTTGCCTTAAACCTATACATTGTACCTTTTAAGGCTGAATTCATAAAAAAGTCAGTAAATCTAAATAGGATGCTGCTTATTTTAAACCACTTCCGTTTCATAACTAACGGATATAAGATTAAACCAACAAGTAAAGGTAGCAGTGAATATGAAACCGAGTTTATTATTACCTACTGCCCCCTATGCGGTCATGATAGTTTTTATGTAAATCCTGATAACATGATGGTTGGCTGTTACAAAAATAAATGCATGGCTAATCTTTCAAATAATCTTGATGTAATAGGTTTAATCCAGATTACTCACAAGCAAAGATACCCTGATATTATAAACACAATTTTTGATGTTGCAATCAAAAACTATAAAGACAACCTCCCTGAAATTGAAAAACTCCAAGCAGGCATAGTAAGGAGCAGTGGCAGAAAGAAAAATATTAAAAACAGGATAGAAGAATTAGAAAAACTAATTCAAGCGTCCCAGAATGAAGAAACCACAGCAGATTTGAACAGAGAAATTTCCGAACTAAAAAAAGAATTAGATGAAATTCTTAAAAGAGAAAATGAAGAGAAAAAAATTATTTGCATTAAAAACCATATTCTTATAAGAAACGGCATTAAAAAGTATGACTATCTTTTAGAAAAAGGATTTAGAGAAGATATTCTTGAAGAACTAGATATCTTCTACCTTGGAGAAAACATTACAAAAGACTGCCAAACTAATTCAATGCGGTACCGAATATGTTTTCCTATATTTGATGCTGATGGAGAACTTGCAGGTATTCAAGCGAGAAGTATTATTGATGATAACAGCAGCCGTTCAGAATTCTTAAAAGAAGATTACCTGTTTAAAGTTTATTGGGAAGCAGTGCATGAAATATCTCTCTATGAAAGGTATTCCGATGCCAGGCTCTATCCTGAACCTACTCTGGAAGACAGGCACAATGCCCAAATGTGGAAGAAAATAAATAAAAAGATTCTCAACAGTTGTGGTTTTAATAAATCAGAACATCTTTATCTGCTTAATAGATATGTAGAGAAAAATTATAAAGAAGTTACAAGAGTTGTTATTGTAGAAGGATTAAAGGATGCAGTAAAACTTTATTCCTATAATCTCAATTCTACAGCAGTAGTAAGCAGTATGGGCTGCAGTTTATCAGACGAACAAATAGAACTTCTCAAAAAGTACTTCCCTGATGCAGAAATAATTCTCGGTTACGACCAGGATTACTCAGGGGTTGAAGGAAATATCAAGGCCTATTATAAACTTACTGATGCTGGTTTTAATAAAATCTCTTTTATTCAATATCCCAACGGGACAAAAGACTTTGGTGATTTTACTGGAGATAAAGACACCCGCGCTCATATAGTAGATGTTTTGAAAAATAGAAAACCGTATAACATTTATGTTATGAATATGATTAAATCAGAGTTGCTGCTGGATAGGCAACTGTTATTTAATAGTAAAAAATTTATACCGCAGGTGTAGGGGATTAGCCCTGCGCCTGTTTTTATTGCCCGTTGACGATATATATGTAGATTTATTCAAAACTTTGTAAAGTTTTTTCGTATTTTTTCATTGAAATGGCTATTAGTATTTTGTAGAAGATAAAATGCCAAATATCTGATATTTATAAAAGCATATATCCTAAACAAATACTATTAAGAAATTTATAGCCTGTAAATATTTTTTACAACAATTTACTTTATATATCTGAAACGGCAGACAACAACCTTTTGCACAATCGGATTCAAAATATTAAGTACTGATTCATATAATTATATTTTTTTATAAAAAAATCATCTAATAATTTGAAAACAAGAGAAATTCCTATTAAAATGCATCAACTTTAATGTAAAGGAGATGCATTTTAATGGGCAAAGCAAACTTTAATAGCAACAATATTTTTAAATCAAAGTCCTTAGCAGTTAATATCCAAAATAGTACAAATATCCCTAAAGGTGCATTGATACGTGTTCTACATCCAAGTAAATACCAAGCATCTGAAAGCAGATACTTTACGGATACTCATTTAAAAAGTGTATATAAATTTTACAAGCAAAATGGCTATGAACAATACTCTAGTTTTAGCGACTTCCTTTCAGATTTAGAGAATCAAAACCCAGACTGCATAATTAAAACCTTTTTAACCGTTTATAAAGGACTAAAAGAATGCAGTATTTACCCGTTTTTCAAAAACACGGATAGATATATTTATAAATCAATAGAAGAACAAAATTTTATTGAGGAAATCATTGAAGAAACCTATTACCATGTATTTTACACTCTCAAAGACAGGCTTGATGCTAATAAGGTAAAAGACTTTGAACAATTAAAAACTTTCATTAAAATGGCCATTAAACACAAAGCACATTTAGACAGGGCAATAAAATCTTTTAACCGTACAATACCAACAGATTTTTCAGATATTAAATATATCCCTGGTCTAGGAGACGATAGCATGGATAACTATTATATCACAAAGGAAACCCGTATGCTGATTCGCAGGATAATAGATAACTATCTAAAGAATAAGGACAAAATTGATACTCTGATTATAGTCAACCACCTCATGAAATACGGTATTTCTTACGGTGATTTTTCGGACAGCAGATGGTCGTTAAGAAGAATCGCTGATATTTGTGGCGTAACAGAAAGGACCGTCCAATATAGAAAGAAAAGAATCATTAAAGAACTTACCGCAATCTATAATAAGGAAATACTCCCATTACTACTTAATTAATACAATAAATTTGATAATGCAAATTTGTTATAAAAATCAATTTAAAACTTGCTTTTTATATTTTACTCCGTATAATGCCTTCAAAATAATACATTAAATGGAGTGATATTTATGAGAAGTGTAACCATCTTTGGCAATTTTACTATTTTAGAAACTTTTTTTACTAAACTATATGAATATTGATAAGGGTTTTGATGACCGTTTAGAACTATTCTATAGACTTAATCTTTACATAGGAGATAATAAAGATATTCCCGTTAATATATTTCAAGATTGTTATTACAGAAACATTGATAATTAATGACCTGTATGAGTTTTTTCAACAGAATAACTGCCCAAGTCTTGATGAGGATATCTCGCATTTGCGGAAATTAAAAAAATAAAACCTTTGTTAACCGTAATTTTTTCCTAGTCACAATGTTAATATACTTTCAACAAAACTTGTCAACAAAATATAAGTTCTTTTTCCAATTTCCCTTTAAACTAAATAAAAACCCCCCAATAATCACCCATTATCCCATGAAAAATTGGAAACAAAACTTTAACACCAACTTGAAACACTTATTTAATATCTTTTATAGTATTAAAAAATATATGGAAGGATGTTGGTTATGAGAGATAATAAGGAATTAATTGGAAGCAAACTGTATCTTGATGAATTTTCTGCTTATCTAATGAGCATCGACAAGTCTGACTCTACAATTAAGACATATATTGAACACATACAGGCATTTGCTAAATGGTTTGAGGAAACCAATGGAATAGGTTTTGACCCTTCTGTAGTAACTGAAATTGATATCAGGGATATGCGCTCATATCTGCAAGGGACAGGGCATTTAAAGGAGACAACTATTAACCTTAGGCTGGCCAGTTTAAAATGCTACTTCTCTTTTTTAGAATCAGAGAAATATATTAAGCATAATCCTGCACGAAATATTAAAAAAATAAAGATGCAATCCCCTAATATAGCGAAGTCTCTTGATGAACAGACATATCGTGCATTACGCCGTCATATATACCGTGCAGGGAATAGTGCTCATATCGCTATGTTTGAAATTTTTACCAGGTGTGGGACTAGAAATTTCGAACTTATAAATATCCGCATAAACGATTTTGATATAAGCGATAGAAAGGGAACATTAAAAGTTGTTGGCAAATTAAATAAAGTACGCTATATACCTCTGCATAAAGATGTTCGGGATGCAATTAACAACTGGATGGAAATACGAAGGAATATTAAAACAGAATATGATAATCTCTTTATTTCCGAACGCAAGACTCCTTACACCAGGTCAGGAATCTGGAAGATTTTTAAAAAATACTGTACACAAATCGGGATTACTGATGTAACTATCCATTCCTTTAGACACTATTTCTGTAGAACACTGCTCAAAAACGGGGTTGATATTTCTGTAGTTGCCAAGTTAGCAGGTCACGCTTCAGGTTTTGTTACGGCTCAAGTATATACCATCCCACGGCAGGAAGAATTGGAGAAAGCAATAGAAACATTAGTTTAAGACTAAAAAACAGGCAGCACTTTGCCTGTTTTTTTGCTATCTATAATACATACTATTTTCTTTTCAAAATGCCTATTATTGCAGCAATGGTCACAATTGTGATACATACTATTAGACTTGTTATTACATATTTCATAACTCCTAACCTGCTTCCATACTTTCTTCCCTATATGTAAAGGATTTAGGGATAAGGGGTAAGTTTGACCTTATCCCCTTTTCTCCTTACTCCTAATTCTCTACCCCTGCTGCTTTATCATCTTCCACTCTCTCATATTATCTTTAATAACATATCCTGTAACTATAATAAATGGAATTATTGCGAGCCATCTGTATTCAAAAAATAATTTCTGGTAAAAATAGTAAGTCAAAAAGAATGTTGCGTACCCTACCATTGTAGGTATAACTATGTTAAAAATTATATCTAATCTCTTTTTCATCTATAATCAACTCCTTTACTAATTTATGAGATGATTATAGCGCACATGGAGAAATCTGTCAGGTCCATTTTAAAAACTTTATTGAAAAAATATCATTAATTCTTCAGTAACCTGTAAAAATGTCTTCCCAATCACATCTGTTAATCTCTATATTCAATTAGTCAAACTGTTCTGGCCAGTCAATATACTGATTTAGAATATTTACAAAACTGCTTAATCCTTCAGCATCCTGTTTATCGAATCTGGCTTTAACAGGGCTGTCAATATCTAAAACACCTATCAATTTATCATTCTTTATAATGGGTATAACAATTTCCGATTGGGATGCAGCATCGCAAGCAATATGACCTGGAAATTCATTCACATCCTCCATCACCTGTATTTTTCTTGTCTTTGCCGCAGTACCGCAGACTCCCTTTCCTAAAGCAATGCGGACACAGGCTGGTTTCCCCTGAAAGGGTCCCAAAATCAATTCTCCGCCTTTATATAAATAAAATCCTGCCCAGTTAATATCAGGCAGCAATAGATATAGTAAAGCAGACGCATTAGATATACCTGCGAGCCAGTCTGTTTCTTCACTAATTAAACCAATGAGATATGTATTTAATTGCTTATAAAACTCCTGCTTATTTTGAGCATTTATTTTTCCTATCTCAAACATTGTTATAATTCTCCATCCATTTTCTTATTCTTCAAAAATACATTATTTTCATCGTTTCTGACCGAGATAACTATTATGTCCTCTGAAATCACTCTTTAAATCTTCCCAGAACCTGTCCCGTAGTATCTCAGGGAATACTTCTGTAGGTAAGTTCTCTATATCGTGCCTCGAAAGAAATCTGACATCAATAATATACTGCTCTTTAAGTTCTGGGTCTGTACCTCTTTCAATCTGATAGTCCTTCGCTGTTGCAGTAAAAAACAGTTCAACATGGTGTATGTTGTCTTTACAATCCAAAAACTCCCTTACATATACCAGCCTTTGTGGAATACATGAAATTTTGCATTCTTCCTTAACTTCACGGATAATAGCATCTGTTGCACTTTCTTCTCCTTCCAGTCCTCCACCTGGAAGTGTCCACCATTCTTCTCCTGTTTGGGGGTGTCTATGGTGTACTAAAAGAAGTTCATTGTTTTTATTTAAAATTATGGCTGCTGCCCTTACTCGGAAATACATATATGCATACCTCTCTCTACTTTACTCCCTGCACAGCATAAAAATACTCATTTATATCAACAGCAGCAACATCCTTAAATCCATTATCTTTAATCACTCTCTCCACACATGCTTTATCCAACCTGTGTTCTAAAGGAGGACCCCAATCACTCTCCGTTTTTTGCCATTCTATAACTGCAATTCTTTCGCCTTCAGCCATTATCCGCTTAACCTCGTTTAAGAACTTATGAATATTTTCAACTTCATGCAGCACTGTGCATATAAAAGCATAAGTCACAGCACCATCATCAACTTTCAGGTCATTTTCTTCGGTAACAATTGTTTTTATATTCGTAATATTATTTTCTTCCGCTTTCTTCTCAACTTCCTGAATCATTTCAAACGATATATCCATAGCAAATACTTTACCAGTCTCGCCAACCACCTCCGATGCAGGGATAGTAAAATACCCAATACCGCAGCCGATATCCGCCATTATATCTCCAGGCTGTAATCCTAAGTTTTCAAGAGTTTTGTATGGAGGGAGAAGTTCTCTTCTTTTTTCGTTATCAAGTTTGTGCTTATTATTAGCATTAAACTTATGTGTCATTTTTGTATAACCTCCTGTGATTCAACGTCTATTTTACCATATCATTTTTCTTCAATCTATATATACCAATTCTAAACAGAATTATTTAATAACCTAATATGGTATGTGCTTTTAATGCTCAAATTCAATATGCAATTTAAAAAGCCAAAATTTAAAAAACTGAATTTATCCGAAATATCCTTGTTCTCATTAAAATGAATTGATAGAATTTTGTTATTAAAAAA
>ERZ795062.2227-NODE-2227-length-12842-cov-5.477985_pt1 | contig 12842 bp, 11 predicted proteins | sample MGYA00375146_ERZ795062 | MGnify/ENA primary metagenome ERZ795062 (study PRJEB30191, sample SAMN05720281) | activated sludge metagenome | isolation source: Anaerobic digester | place: USA | collected 2015-07-16 ... | reverse complement strand
GGTCGACGGTATCCACGCACACGATCTGGGTCAGATCCTCGACGACGAGGGCGTGGCGATCCGGGTCGGACACCACTGCGCCTGGCCGCTGCACAAGCGGTTCGGGGTCGCGGCCACCGCACGGGCCTCGTTCGCCGCCTACAACACGCTCGCCGAGGTCGACACCCTGGCCGAGGCGATCGTCAAGGCCCAGAACTTCTTCGGGGCGCGCTGATGCGCATGGAACAGATGTACCAGGACGTGATCCTGGACCACTACAAGCACCCGCACGGGCGGGGCCTGCGCGACCCGTTTGTCGCCGAGGTCCATCACGTCAACCCGACGTGCGGCGACGAGGTGACCTTGCGCGTCACTCTGTCCGCCGACGGACAGCAGGTGGCCGACGTGTCCTACGACGGGCAGGGCTGCTCGATCTCGCAGGCCTCGACGTCGGTCCTGTACGACCAGTTGGTGGGCCTGCACATCGCCGAGGCGCTGGCCACGGTCAACTCGTTCTCGGCGATGATGACCTCACGCGGCACGGACGACGGTGACGAGGACGTGATCGGCGACGGTATAGCGTTCGCCGGTGTCAGCAAGTACCCGGCGCGCGTCAAATGCGCACTGCTGGGCTGGCTCGCATTCAAGGACGCACTGGCGCAGGGTGTCGAGGCAAAGGAGACAGCATCATGACCGACGAGACGATCACCGCGGGGGACACGGCCACCGACACGGCCGATGGTGCCGGGCCCGGTGAGGTGAGCACCGCGCTGCCGAGTCTGGACGATGTCGAGGAGGCGATGCGCGATGTGGTCGACCCCGAGTTGGGCATCAACGTCGTTGATCTGGGACTGGTGTACGGATTGAATGTCACCGACGACGCCGTCGCCAAGATCGATATGACGTTGACCTCGGCGGCGTGCCCGCTGACCGATGTCATCGAGGACCAGGCACGGACGGCGCTCGTCGGGAGCGGGCTGTGCACCGACCTGGAGATCAATTGGGTGTGGCTGCCGCCGTGGGGCCCGGACAAGATCACCGATGACGGCCGTGAACAGCTCCGGGCACTCGGTTTCACCGTCTGACCCGCTGATTCGGCATACATACCCCACACATGTCCGGCCGGGGCACCGTCGCAGGTGCCCCGGCCGGATATGTTCACCGATGCCTCAGATGAGGCGTTCGGGATGTACGTGCGTGGGCATCAGCTGTAGCAGCGACATGTTGAACGCCCAGTCCCGCCTGTTCTCGATCTCCTCGGAATACAGATCGTCCAACGCGGCCCGACCCCGGTTGTGGGGGCCGACGATGCGGTAGCAGGATTGATTGAAGCTGCCGAACCAGACCTGGATGAATAGTTTCGGGTTGAGGACGAGCCGCCACCACGGCAGCAGGCAGCCGATCTCCGCGGCGAGCGAATCCAGGTAGAGCACCTGCGACGGAATGGCCTCGGGGTGGGTGGGGCTCAGTGCCGTCCAGTGCTCCTCCCACTCCTTGTCGCGACCGATACGCTCATCGATGTCGGCCGGAACCGCCAGTTTCCCGCTCAGCACACGGGCGAAATAGCGTGCCTGCATCTCCGCGCAGGTGGGCACGGCACCGGTCAGCGGCCGGATGAAGCCGATGAACGCGGCGGTTCCCTGGTGCTCGGGATGCAGGAAGTGCTTGTACAGGTTCCGGACGTTGCCGTCCTTGACGTGCAGGTCGCCGATGGAGATGTTCTGGGCGCTGAAACCCGTGCACAGCAGGACAATGTCGTAGTCGCCGGTGGTGGAGTCCTGGAAGGTCACGGTGTTGCCGTCGGAGTGTCCGATTCCCGAATCGTTGACCACGACCTTGCCGCTGACGATGTGCGGGATGAAGGTGACGTTCTTGCAGAAGATGCTGCGCTGCACCCAGCTGCCGTCGGGATGGGACTTGTGGTTCCACTCCCGCACCGCCTGCCAGTTCTCGTCGGTGTGCGGGGTGTTGAGGTCGAGCATCGGCGGTTCGACGGACTGACCGAACGGGTTGACCTCGGGGATGGGGATGTGCGGCCCGATCGTGGAGCGAAAGACGCCCAGTGCCGTCGTGGTGAATCCCAGCACCACCGACATCGCCAGGAAGACGAACTTGACGATGCGATTGCGTCCCCAGAACGTGTTGAGGTGGAACGGATAGTCCGCCGACCGGCGCAACATCTCGTGGTGGTGGGACCGGACGGTGCCGTGGTCGGTGGTGCGATGGCCGTTGTAGACGCGCGGAAGCAACCAGGTGTACGAGCGGATGGCCAGCGTGCACGATTCGGCCACGTCGCCGACCTCGCGAACCACGTCGGCCGCCGATTCACCGAGTCCGACGACCAGAACACGTTTCCCGCGGAACCGTTCGTTGTTGCGGTAGTGCGCGGAATGGACGATGTCGCCGGTGAATCCGTCCAGCCCGGGTATGTCGGTCTTGGGCGTCTTGAAAGGTCCGGAACAGATCGCGACGGCGTCGAACTCCTCCGCGCGGACCACACCGTGTTCCTCGACTGACACGGTCCAGGAGTCTCCGTGTCGGTGAAGGTCGGTCACCGCGGTTCCGAAGCGGATATGTTCACGCAGCCCGAACCGGTCGGCGTAGCGGCGCAGATAGTCGAAGTACTGGCTGCGCCGGTAGAAGACGCGCCTGCCCTCGAACGGGAAGTCGGAGTAGGCCATCAGTTTCATCGAGATGGTCAGATAAAGGTCGTCGTAGGCCTTCATCTTCTCCTCATCACCCTCGTCGCGAAGCCAGAGACCGCCGATGTCGGCGTTTTTGTCGTAGCAGGTGACGTCGTGACCTTCGTCGAGCAACTGTTTGATCGTGGTCAGCCCACTGGATCCGGCTCCCACAACGCAGACTCTCATCGCTCACCTCATCGACTATCGGAACAGAACCTGACTGTTCGTTAGGTTAGCCTAACGTGGTGCGATTGCCCCGTCGGGGTGGCGTGGGCTCTCGGAAATCGAGAGGTTTCGGGCATATGTCGGGGAGCGGGCCGCGGTGGTCGAATGTCCGATTCGCCCGCCGTCCGGTGGATGCCCTGGCTGGGTGGCTGTGTGGTCGGTGGCGTGCCTTCGGTTTCCCGCGTCCTTGTTTCCCCGCGTCCTTGTTTCCCCGTGTCTGTGGTATTCACCGTGGGCGTCGGGGTGGGGCAGGTGGAAGCGGAAGCGATAGCCTAACCTAAGTCGTTGGTGTGACAGCGTGTGTCGGGGGAGGGCACGCGGATGGCAAACGGCTCGACCGCAAAAGGAGCGCGACTGCAGTGAGTTCCATCGTCAGGTCCGCGGCTCCGGTCACCTCGTCGGTGACCGACGACGCGGTCGTCGCCCGGTCGGCGCACGGTCTCGCGCGTACCAACAGCCGGCGCCTGCTCGGCTGGTTCCTCGGGCTGCTGATCCTGGTGGGGGTCTGTCTGCTGAGCCTGTCGGTGGGCACCAAGTCGATTCCGATCACCACTGTCTGGGATGCGCTGTTCGCCTTCCGCGAGATCGACGATCACCTGATCATCCGCGACATGCGGTTGCCCCGGACGGCGTTGGGCCTGATCGTGGGAATCGCGCTCGGGGTGGCCGGCGCGCTGATCCAGGCGATGACCCGCAATCCGCTGGCCGATCCCGGTGTTCTGGGCGTGAACGCGGGCGCGGCCTTCCTGGTGGCGCTGGCGGTCGGGGTGTTCGGCATCACCGACCTGTGGGGCTACATCTGGTTCGCGTTCGTCGGTGCCGTCCTGGCGACCCTGATCGTGTACTTCCTGGGTTCGTGGGGGCGTGGTGGCGGGACTCCCGTCCGGTTGACGCTGGCCGGAGTCGCGGTCGCCGCGGTGCTCACCGGCATCACGCAGGGGCTGGTGCTCCTGGACCCGGTCGCATTCGATGCGATGCGGACCTGGAACGCGGGTTCGATCACCGGTCGGGACGGCAGTGTGGTGTGGGCGATCTTGCCGTTCGTGGCGGTCGGGCTCGGCGTGGCCCTGTCGGTGGCCAGACCGCTGAACGCGGTGGCGCTGGGCGATGATCTTGCACGCAGTCTGGGCGCCAATGTGGGGCTCACCCGCGCCGCCGGTGTGGTGGCGGTGACCCTGTTGTGCGGTGCCGCGACGGCGGCCGCCGGTCCGATCGCGTTCGTCGGGCTGATGGTTCCGCACATCGCACGCTGGATCGTGGGCCCGGATCAGCGATGGATCTTCGTGTACACGATGATCGGCGCGCCGATCCTGGTACTGCTGGCCGATGTACTCGGCCGGGTGATCATTCGTCCCGATGAGATGCAGGTGGGCATCATGACCGCGCTGGTGGGTGCTCCGGTGCTGATCGTGCTGGTCCGCCGCAAGAAGGCGAGTGGGCTGTGAGCGTGCCCGAGAAGCGCCGTGATGCCACCGCCTCGCGGCGCTCGCGGATCGACTTCGGCCGGCCGTTGCTGATTCTGCGGTTGCCGGGGCTCGCGCGGCGCGAGGGTTCGCTGACCGTGGTGCGCGGGGCGGTGTCGATGCGCATCGACATCCGCGGCGTTCTGGTGGTGGCGGTCCTGATCGCGGCGGCCTTCGCCGCGGCGGTGGCGGAGCTGGGCACCGGCGAGCTGCACCTGCCGTTCGGCACCGTGGTGCAGGCGGTGTTCGGTGGCGCCACCGAATTCGACCGGACCATCGTCAACCAATGGCGCGCACCTCGCGTGGTCCTGGCCGTGGTCCTGGGTGCCTTGCTGGGCATCAGCGGCGCGATCTTCCAGTCGCTGACCCGAAATCCGCTCGGCAGCCCGGACATCATCGGGTTCAACACCGGTGCGTATACCGGTGCGCTCGTGGTGTTGCTGCTGCTCGACGGCATGTCGACCAGCTATTACCCCACGGCGGTCGGCGCACTGGTGGGCGGCATCCTCACCGCCTTGCTGGTGTACCTGCTCGCCTTCAAACGCGGGGTGCAGGGTTTCCGACTGATCATCGTCGGCATCGCCATCTCCGCGGTGCTGTCGGCAGTGAACACCTGGCTGATCCTCAAAGCCGATCTGCAGGAAGCGATGTCGGCGGCGGTGTGGGGTGCGGGCACCCTCAACAACAAGGAATGGGCGCACGCTCAGCCGGTGCTGATAGTGGCGGTGGTGATGGTGATCCCGGTGTTCTGGGTGGCCTACCGGATGCCGATGCTCGACATGGGCGACGATTCGGCGGCGGCGCTCGGGATCAGGGTCGAACGCACCCGCCTGGCGATGATCGTGGTGGGGGTGAGTCTGACCGCGATCGCGACCGCGGCGGCCGGGCCCATCTCGTTCGTCGCGCTGGCCGCGCCGCAGCTGGCCAAGCGCCTGACCCGATCGGCGGGGGTCACGATCACCGCATCGGCGGCGATGGGGGCGGTGCTGCTGGTGGTGAGCGACTGGATCGCCCAGTTCGCGTTCGGCGACAAGAACCTGCCGGTGGGCGTGGTGACCGTGTCGATCGGTGGGTTGTATCTGGTGTGGTTGCTGGCGATGGAGGCTCGCAGGCAATGACGATGAACACCTCGAAGAGCGGAAACGACGGGAACGGTGAGATGAACGAGGCCACGATGACCGGTGGTGCCCCCGGCGGTTCTGCTCGCCTGCGGGCACGGAACATCACGATCGGCTACGACACGCGCATCATCAGCGACGGGTTGACCGTGGACATCCCGGACGGCAAGTTCACCGTGATCGTCGGCCCCAACGCCTGCGGCAAGTCGACACTGTTGCGGGCCCTGTCGCGCCTGCTGTCCCCGTCGTCGGGTGAGGTGTTGCTCGACGGGAAGGCGATCGCGAGCTATCCCGCCAAACAGGTGGCCCGCACACTCGGCCTGCTACCGCAGTCGTCCATCGCGCCCGACGGCATTCGGGTCGCCGACCTCGTGGCGAGGGGACGCTTTCCGCACCAGAAACTGATCCGGCAGTGGACCGCCGAGGACGAGACGGCGGTGGTCGAGGCGATGGCGGCGACCGGTGTGAGCGAGTTGTCGGCGCGGCTGGTCGACGAATTGTCCGGTGGTCAGCGCCAGCGGGTGTGGATGGCGATGCTGCTGGCACAGCAGACCGAACTGATGCTGCTCGACGAGCCGACCACCTACCTCGACATCGCCTATCAGGTGGACCTGCTGGAATTGTGTTCGGAGCTCAACCGCAATTCGGGCCGCACGCTGGTCGCGGTCCTGCATGATTTGAACCATGCCTTCCGCTACGCCGATCACATCATCGCGATGAGATCGGGAAATATTGTGGCACAGGGAAACCCGTCAGAGATCGTGTCCGCGGAGATGGTGCGGGAGGTGTTCGGGCTGCCGTGCCGGATCATCGACGACCCCGAAACGGGCACGCCGCTGGTGATTCCGCTCGCCCGCAGGGCCGACGCCGCGCGATTCATCTCCCACTGACAGCAGCGCGTGCGCCGCGCAGCACCCGGCCGCCGACCGTCCGTGGGCCCGGTACGCGCGAGAGCGCCCGGGCGGCGAGGATGCGTTTGATCGGCAGCGGAACCGCCGCGAACACACCCCACATGGCGGCGCAGGTGCCCAGCAGGTCGTCGCGGCCGGACAGATAGGCGCGCTGTGCGGTGTCCGGCAGGGTGAAGAACCGGTCGAAGAACAGCACGAGATCGTCGGGGCCGAGTTCCAGCAGCGCCGCCAGGCCCATGAGCCGGAGCCGGTGGACACAGCGGGCCCGGATCGGCCACAGCGCCGCGGTCACATCCGTACCTCGCCGGACCGCGTCGATCACGGTGTCGGCGAGCGTCAATGACTGGGCGAGGCCGTATCCGGTGGCCGGGTGGATGAAGCCGCCGGCCGCCCCGACGCGCGGGGCACCGCCCTCGTCCCACGGGCGGGTCGACGCGCCGATGAGGGGGAATCGGACGATCTCGGCGCCCGCCGACATCCCGCCACGACCGCGACCGAGGTCGGGAACGGCCACTCCGGGTATCCGGTCACGAAGCCGGCGTGCCAGCTCCGGGATGTCCACGGCGGGTGCGCCGGCCAGGCAGGTTTCCTCGACGAGCCGCCGTCCCTGGCCGAGGTCGACCGAATAGCAGAACGTTCCGGTTCCCGGACGCCAATCCATCACCACCATCCGGTCATCCGCCGGCCGGTTCTCGACACCCGTGCCGCCGTGGGCGACCATGACGCCCACGGCGGTCTGCTGCGGGGCGGATGTGTCGGGGGCACTGCCGCGGGCGTCGATCACTGCGCCGGCGTAGAGAATTGTGCCGTCGGTGAGGGTGACGTAGGTGGAGTACGCATGCTCCACCCGGGCCCGGACCAGTCGCACGCCCTCCAGACTCAACGCCGATTGCAGCGCGGGGGTGTTGAGGATCGCGTACTCACGGTCGAGGACCCGGCGGGCGGGGGTGTAGACGACGGCCGGCGCGGCGGCCGCGACACAATCACCGGGCAACCACGCGGGCAGTTCGTCCGACCATGCGCCGTAGGTGGCATACCAGGGCCGGTCGGGGTGGGGGTCGACCAGGGTGACGGTCAGTCCGGCCGCCCGGCCCCGATGAGCGATCGCGCGCCCGGCCGGGCCGGCGCCGATAACCAGTAGCTCGTTCACTCCCGGAATTCTAGTGGCGCCGGACTCGTCATGTACCGTGAAGATCCTTAGGGTAGCCTAATGGGCGTGTGTGGTGTGCGCGGGGGAGCGGAGATCTGATGGTGACCGTCGGGGTCGTGATCCCGGTCTACCGGTGCGAGGATTTCGTGCGCGGCTGTATCGAGTCGGTTCTGGCCCAGACCAGGGCTGTCGATGAGATCGTGCTCGTCGATGATCGCGGCGGCGACCGGTCCATTGACATTGCGGTCGACACCCTGAACGAACACGGCCGCCGGCACCACGTGATCACACAGCCCCGCAACGGGGGTCTGGGCCGTGCCCGCAACACCGGCCTGGCGGCGCTGACCACCGACCTGGTGTGGTTTCTCGACAGCGACGACACCGCCGAGCCGACGTTCGTCGAGACCTTGCTCACGGCGATGCTGGAGGCCGATGCGCAGCTGTCGGTGACCCGCACCTATCGCGTCGACGAACATGATCGGGTGCTGCAGATCGACGAGGCGCGACCGTCATCGGCGGTCGTCACCGGCCCCGAATACGCACATGAGCTGCTGCGCGGGCGGGCCAAGGCGTACGCCTGCACCAAACTGTTCGACCGGCTGAGCCTGGGAACGGACCCGTGGGCGCAGGACCAGGCCTACGAGGACATCGCCACCGGAATCCGGGTGGCACTGTCGGTGAAACGGGTGGCGATGGTGGAGACGCCGCTGTACCGGTACCTGTATCGGCCGGGATCGCTGTCGACCGGGTTCTCGGATACCACGTTCGATCTGTTCACCGCCGACGCGGATGTCCGTGAGCTGGTCGCCGGACAGGACCGCGGAGCCGAGTGGGAACTCGACTACCTGGGATTCCACTATCGGGAGGTGCTCACCTCCATTGCCCACGTCGCGATGCGCGCCCGGCACGACTCCGCCGCCGATCCCGTGCTGTACCGGACGGCGATCGATCGGGTGCGCCGCGGTATCACCCTGTCTGATTTGCCCGTTTTATGGGCTGGTCGACATCGCCGTGAAGTAGTTTTCGCGCTGCTGATGAAGATCTCACCCGCACTGTATTCCGCCGTCCTTCGCTTTCGGTGAGGAGATCGATGCCCCCGGAGCAGGCACAACCACTGGTCACCGTGCTCATGCCGGTGTACAATGCCGCCGGCTACATAGCCGACGCCGCGCGGTCGGTGTTCGCGCAGGGTGTGGACGATCTTGAACTCCTGGTGATCGACGACGGCTGCACCGATGAATCAATCGATGAGCTCACCGCGCTCGGTGATCTGCGTATCCGGGTGGTGTCGCAGGCCAACGCCGGACTGGTGGCCGCGCTCAACCGCGGGCTCGACGAGGCACGGGGCACGTTCATCGCCAGAATGGATGCCGACGACCTGCTCCCACCCGGCCGTCTGCTCGCCCAGTTGAGCTGGATGGCCGAGCATCCCGACGGCATCGTGTGCGGCACCGACTACGAACTGTTCGAGGCGATGTCCGGTCGCGTCCGGACGCCGCGCTCGGACAAGGCGTGCCGCCGGCGATTGCTGTACGGCAGTTGTCACTGCGGGGCGTCGGTGATGATTCGGCGCGAGGTGATCGAGCGCACCGGGATCCGGTTCGATCCCGAGTTCGCGCATGCCGAGGACTACGAATTCTTCACCAGGATCTGCGAATACGGTGAGGTCGGCAATGTGCCTATGGTCGGCTACCGCTACCGGATCCATGCGGCGTCGGTGAGCAACCAGAACAACGACGTCCAGCAGGCGGCACACCTGAGCATCGCCGCCGCGTATGCCGAACGCACCGGTGCCCGGCCCTTCCCCGACGACGCACTCGCCCGGCTGATGTGGCCCTCCGGATCCAATCCGGTCGCCCTGGTGGCCGGGACGGCGTGGGTCGCGGCGCGGGCGATGCTACGCAGCCCGTGCGCCGACACCGCCCGATTCGGTGCGCGCCGGGTGGTCGAGGCCGCCGCCGCGGCCCGGACCCGATTGCGGTCCTGACGCCGCGTACGTGATTCATTGCCGACCGACCTGCGTGGTCAGCGCCGCGCGGAAAACCCGTCGGTACTGATGTCGGAGACGTCCGTTCCGGAGAGCAACTCATGGCGCGGATCGGTGCGGATGACGGAAATGCGATCGGTGATCTGGGGGTCGTCGGCGACGTGCGGCTGAGCGGCGTCCCCGGCGGCACCGGTCCCGCCGCCACTGTCGTTCGGATCCGCCCCGTTCGCATCCAGCCGGTCGTTCGTGTCCGGTCCGCCGTTCTGGGCATTTCGGAGCAGCTCCCCGATGCCGTGCAGCAGTGGCCTGATCGCGACCGCGACACCCACGGTGACCGCGAGAAGTGAGGCAATGCCGACACCGATCAGCCCGACGCGCGGCAACAGCAGATAGGAGCCGACGACGGTGATCACCATGATCGTGACCTGCATCAGCACCATCAGACGCAGTCGCCGTACGATCTGGCTGACCATGTAGAAGACCACCACCACGGTCTCGACCACCGACTGGACGGCCAGCACCAGCATCAGTGGTGCGGCCTCACGGAAGTAGTCTTCACCGACCACCCACAGCACCGCCGGCCCACCGATCGCCAGTCCCATCGCCACCAGCAATGTGAGCGGGATGAGCATCCGACGCAACTGCCGGACCAGGTTCGCGGTGTTGGCGCCGGGTTGAACGGCCTCGACGATAAACGCCGAACCCATGCTTGCGCGCACCAGGCCTGCGGCTGAGGTCATCGTCCACGCCAAATTGAAGTAGGCATTCTGGGTGGTCCCCACCGTCTCCACCACGATCAGCGGCAAGGCGAACGGGATCACCGAACTGATCAGCATCATCGTGAAGAACGCGCTTTGGAACGACATCAGTTCGCGGTTGCCCGGGAGTTCGTCGCTGCTCTCCTGGCGTCGCTGCAGCGCCACGCGCACCACATGCGCCATGAACACCACCGTGACCAGAGCCGCCAATACCATCCACGAGCCGGTGACGGCGACGGCGGTGGCGGTGCCGGTGAGGAAGAACAGCGGGACGATCTTGACCAGCGACAGCGAGACGTTCTTGACGGCGACGGCGGGCGAGCGGCGCAGACCGATGAGGATCGGGTCGGTGATCGCATAGATCGCCAGCACCATGACCAGCGGCACGAACAGCACCCGGTCGGTGGTCGAGGTGAAGATTGACGAGCCGAAACCCAAAGTGACAAAAGCTGTTCCGAGGATCAGCGACGTGCAGCAGATCAGCGCGTAACCGCGCAGGATCAGGCGCAGCGACCGATTGCCGGCCACCGGCAGAAACCGTTGGTAGGCTCCGGCCAACGACAGGCATGCCAGTGACGAGAGCACCGTGGCGGTGGCGATCATCGCCGACGCCCGCCCCACCTCCGATGTCGGCATCATGCGTTCGGCGATCATCCAGTACACCAGCCCGAGAAGTCCGGTGGCCGCCGAGGAGATCATCAACGCGCTCGCATTCAGCGCGAGCCTGCCTTTCAGCATGGTTGCCCCGCCCGCCAGGTCCAGTCGGAGCCGACCTTGCGCGCAAACATCGCGGGACTGGCCAGGGCCTTCGCCAGCGACTGTTCGGTCAGCTCGGCGGGCCGGGTGGCGGTGTGCTCGGACCAGTCGATGAAGTGCAGCGCGTGCAGTGTGTGGTCGGTGGCGGTTCGGTCGAGGTAATTGTGGGTGATCTTCGGAGCCAGTGGCGAGTCCGCAAGAATCGAATGGAAGACGAACTCGTCGGGGCACAGAGAGAACCGATGGCCGCGCAGGAACGCCGGATGTGCGTCGAGGTAGCCGCGTACCGTCCGGATGGCATCGTCTGTCAGTGACCACCAGTTCGATCCCTCCACCAGCGGAGGCCCGGGCGGGACGCGGCGGGGCAGACGGCCGGACAATCGCGCACGCTCCAGGATGGGATGGTCGGGGAACCAATAGCGGCGAGGTTTGCGGTAGCCCTGACTTTCGGCGCGATTCAGGCGCCTGTCGATGCGGAGGTGTTCCGCATCACCGGTCCAGTAGGTGAGAAGTTCCGGGAGCGGGCGCAGCAGCACGTCCACCCCCGACAACAGGGTGTGCCGGTGGTAGCGGGCGCCGCTGCTGTCGGCCAGGTCAAGTAGCGCCAGCGTTGCTCGGACCTGGCGCATTCCACCCCACCTCACGTCGACTCTGCTGGATTCCGGGACGAAGGTGACCGGGACGCCCGCGTCCCGGACGGCTGCCTCGAACGGTGCCTGTGCGGTCTTCAGGTCGACGTGGACGTAGATGTCGATCTGTTCGTGATGCAGTGAGGTGACCAGAGCGGCGCACAGGTGTGGGTGCTCGTGGACAACGATGTGCGTGGCGAATCTCATGCGCGTTCCGCCGGTCCCGACAGCGCATCGGCCACCAACTTCGCGGTGTGCGTGACATGCGGCGGGCGCAGCATGCCGGTGTGGTCGCCGGACACGAAGTGGACGCCGACACAGTAGGGCGCGAAGGCGTACCAGCATTGCGGGTTGTCCGGGTTGTCCTCGGCGAGGATCGCAGTGACCGGCCCGTACCAGGGGCGCAGCCGGTGCAGGAGCGCTGAGCGACGGCCGAGCTCGTGAAACAGTGACCACTGCTCCTTGGCCGGTCTGCGCCACCAGCCGGCGCTCAGCAACGCCAGGCGCTGCCGCCAGAGGTCTACCGAGTTCTCCGCGTGGCCTTGGCCGGTGCCGGGTGTCGGGTTCACGGCAGAGGGATTTGCGCCAGAGGGATTTGCGCCAGAGGGATTTGCGCCAGAGGGATTCACCCCAGAGGGATTCCCGGCGGCGGGCAGGTGTATGCGTGCTCGGGTCCTGAGCGGTCCCTCGAAGATGGTATCCAGGCAGACAATGTGCTCGACGTGATAACCCTGTGCGGCAAGTATTCTCGATGCTTCGATCGCGATCACGCCACCGAGGGAATGGCCGACGAACCGGTATGGTCCGTGGGGACGGATATCCAGGATGTGACGTACGCAGCGGCGTGCCGCGGCGCCGATCGTCCAGTCGGGGATCCCGCGATTTTCCAGCGCGTGTGCCTGCAATCCGATGATGCGGAATTCGCTCAGACACTGTGCCAGCGGCCCGAACGCCAACGCCGACTCACCGGCGCCGGCGAAGGCGAACACCAGCGGACGGCTGTCGTCGGCCGCGGCCACGTGTGTCAGCGGCACGACGTCGCCACCCGGGGACGGGACGCTATGACTGTCGACGACGTCGGCGACCGTCCGCAGTGTCGATGCGGCGACCAGGTCGGACGGGGTGAGTGTGGTGGCGAATGTGGCCTTGATGCAGGCGATCAGCTCCACCACGGTCAGGGAA
>ERZ795062.2226-NODE-2226-length-12845-cov-5.539953_pt1 | contig 12845 bp, 13 predicted proteins | sample MGYA00375146_ERZ795062 | MGnify/ENA primary metagenome ERZ795062 (study PRJEB30191, sample SAMN05720281) | activated sludge metagenome | isolation source: Anaerobic digester | place: USA | collected 2015-07-16 ... | reverse complement strand
ACCGACGCCGGCCAGCAGTCTGGCTGGAGCCTCGTTGGTCGCCAGCATGTATCCGGTGAGGTGCGTGACACCGCGGTTGCGTGCCTGCTGGGCCAGTTCCCGGGTCAGCAGCCGCCCGGCGCCCTGGCCGTGGATCTCGTCGGCCAGCAGGATGGAGAACTCGCAGGTGTCCGGCCGATCGCGCAACGGGATGGCCTGCGCGATGCCGAGCACGATGTCCGGGCACGAGGAGCGCGGCCAGACCAGCACGAGCGCGAGTTGGTCGGAGTCGAAAAGAGCCCGCAAGTCCCCAGCGGTCAGCCGGGGCTTGCCGGACAGAAACCGGCGGTAGCGCGACTCTGCGGAGATATGCGCGAAACCCTCCACGACCTCGAGGCGATCATCGCGGCACAGCGGGCGGACCGCGACATGCAGACCGTGCCGCAGCGTGCCTTCCGTCAGGTACTCCTGGCACTCAGTGGTGATCATGTTTCTATGATGATCGCCTGGCCGCACAATCAATAGCCTCTCTGGCACAGCATTCTGCGACATGATTGTTCAGTGGAAACAATACTGCTGGTCGTACCCCCGCTCCCGTCCGAATTCGTCGCCGCGGTACGCGCGCAGATCCCGCAGGTAGCACAGGCGACCGTTGCCACAGTTGCCGCCAACGTCGCCGACTACGCCCCGGCCACCCAGGACCCTTATCGCACCGAACTGGAGCAAGGCGTCCGCATGGCCTTTGAGGGATTCGCGGACCTGCTGTCCGATGCCGATCCGCAGGTCGTGGACCGGATCCGCCGCGGCGCTCGCGCGCTGGGCCGTACCGAAGCGCGGCGGCGGCGCGGCATCGGGGCTCTGCTGACCGCCTACCAAATCGGAACGGGGGTGCACTGGGACGAGGTCGCGGCGCTGGCGCTGCGGCAAGGCCTCGACGCCCAGACCGTCTCCGAACTCGCGGGGCTGATCTTCGCCTACAACCAGCAGATGACCGCCGCCAGCGTTGAGGGGTACACAGCCGAGACCCGCACCCGAGAGCGCAACCGGGAGGTCCTCGCGCAGGCCCTGCTGGACGGCGTGGCCACCGACGGGATGATCAGCCGGGCACAGTGGACGACCCCGGAGACGCTGACCAGCGTGCTGCTGTCACCGCGCTCTGCAGCCGCCCTGCTCAGCGCCTACCCCGAGGCGCTGCAGACTCCCGCCGAGGAGGCGATCGCCGCACTGGTCCCGGACGCCTCTCGGGTGGCGCTGCTGGCCGTCGTGGCAGGCACCGATGCCGTGATCGGGCCGACGGTACCCTGGCAGCGCGCGGCGGCCTCGTTCGAACGCGCGAAGGCGATGGCCGGGCTGGTCACCGAACGCCCGCTGGACACCGACGAACACCTGCTGGACCTGGTGCTGACCGGCGAGGCACTGACGGACTTGCGCACGCAGATGCTGGCCCCGCTGGCGGGCAACGAGCGGCTGGCCCAGACGCTGCGGGCGTGGTTGCTCAATGGCGGTCGGAGGGATGCCGTCGCGGAGCAGTTGTTCGTCCACCCGCAGACCGTGCGGTATCGCATGCAGCAGATCCGGAAGGCCTACGGTGAGCGTTTGCACGACCCGGAGGAGGTGCTCAAGCTCGTCGTCGCGCTGGGTTAGGTCGGCAACGCCCAGGTGGTCACAACCGGGTTGTGGTCGCTTGCCCTATAGCGCTCGTCGAAGGCGTCGCCGCGCAGCCGCAGGAACAACTCGTACCTGACCGGGGTGACACCTTTCGCGAAGACATAGTCAATGCGAGTGCCGGGCCGGTTGTACTTGTAGGGCTTGGCCGGCCAGCCGCCGAAACGGGAGTTGATCACGCCGTTCTTGTTGATTGTCGCGTACCGCTCGTTGACCCGCTCACCGGCGGCGAACCCGTCGCTGTATCCGGCATCGCCGAGGATCGCCTGAGCGCCGCTGGGTTGGCGTTCCTTGTAGGAGTTCAGATCGCCACCGATGACGACCGGAATGTCCGGTAGGCCGAGACTGCTGCTCAACGCCGCCGCCCACGCGGGCAGGTTACCGGCGACGGCCCGCCGAGCCTGCTCACCGGTTGCAGTCTTCTCATTGGGCAGGTGCAGGGACAGCATCAGGAACACCTTGCCCGTGGCAATGTGACGCATGAAGGCCCACGACAGGTTCCGATCCTGAATACCGCCCCAGTCCACGTCCGACAATTCCTCCTGCGAAACCATGCCCGTGGAGCGTTCCTCCTGCGGCTCCCAGGCCATATAGCGACTGCACGAATAGGCGTACCAGTCGCGGTACCACGGGTCGCGCCGGCGCGGGTAGATGTCGTCGCGATTGTCCCAATACCTCATGCACGCATCGGGCGGCGCAGGGTCGTCGGTCGGTCCCAGCAGGCCCCGCACGACCTCTACTGTCGCCGGGTTGTAGTAGATGTGCGAATCCCGCGTACAGCCCTGGGTGCACCCGTCCTGCATCGACGCGATCCGCAGCCCTCGCGAGCGCAGTAGAGAGGCGAGGTCAGCCCACTGGGTGGTCCCGTTGTACGGCAGCGTCGGCGTCTCCTGGGTGGCGATCACATCCGCGCTCAACGCGGTCAGGATGTTCGCGACCTTGCCGCGGCGGTTGGCCCACGACCATTTGCCCCCTTTGCACGTCGTCTTGCACACGTTGTAGGTCGCCACCCGCAGCGTCGGACCATCGGTGGTTGTGCGCTTGGCCGCCATGGCGGGCGGCACGGGCAGGAGCACCGCGAGTGCAGCGATGACCGACGCGAGATGCCTGAACTTCACACTTGTGCCATCGGCGCACAACGCCGTAGACCTTTGGCGCGTTAACCCAAGGGGCTGATGTCCAGACTGCGCCGGAACCCGCGCAACTGTTCGTCGAAACCACCGGCCTCCCGGCCGATCAGCCACAACTGGTCTCCCCACGCGCGGGGGGCCAGCCGCGGCACGGGCCGCTGCGTCAATTGCCCGAGAAGCGCGTAGAACGCCTCCTCGTGCGGCGCCAGTCGAGCATCCGGCAATTGGCGCAGCCGTTCAACGGTCAACTCCAGGTCGCCGGTCACGGCTGGACCTGCTCGACCTCGGGCAGCGGCGCCCGCCTGACCCTGCGGATCAGCGCCCATGGCCCGCGCGGACCCCGACCACCCGCACTGAGGTGAGTCCCGGCCTCCTCGGCGGCGTCCACCGCGGCCTGCGCGAGGTCCATCACCTCGCCTGTCGTTTCCATCCCCGGCTCCTCGGAGTCCAGCGCCGCCAGCACGGCCGGGAACAGCACCTGCGTCACCCGTTCGTAGCCCGGTGGGCCCGGGTGGAACCGGTCGTCGTCGAATAGGTCCGGGTCGGCGGCGAACTCCTCCCCCAGCTCGTCGGCGAAGGACACCACGTGTGCGCCGGCCCGCACACAGGCGATCATCTGTGCGGCGGCCAGCTGCCGGCTCAGGCGACGGGCCACCCAGCGCAGCGGCTGCGGGATCGGCGCCACCGAACCGACGTCCGGGCACGTGCCGACGACCACCCTGGCACCGGCCGTGCGCAGCCTGCGCACCGAGTCCTCGAGGTGGCCGACAGCAGCCTGCGGCCGGCCGAAGTGGGTGATGTCGTTGGCCCCGATGATGATCACTGCGATGTGCGGCCGCAGATGCAATGCCCGGTCCACCTGGGCGGGCAGATCAGAGCTGCGCGCACCGACGGACGCCACGTTCATGAGTCGTACAGGCCGGTCCAGCACATTGGAGATACCTTGGGCGAGCATGGCCGCCGGCGTGTTGTGCGCGTATCCAGCACCGAGTCCAGCGGCCAGCGAGTCGCCGAGCATCACGAACCGCTCGGAGGCCCCGGAGCGTCGCGGGCCGTAGAGACCGTCGGCATAGGGCGCCGCCTTGCGCCGCACCCCGATCTGTGCGCGCGCGTAGCGGCTCTGCGCGAGCGCGAGACCGGCGGCAGCGGCCCCGGCACCGACCAGCCCGCCCCCGCCGTACGCCGCCGCCATCGCGATGCGCTTGGCGTGCGCCGCCTGGATCACTGCACGACGCCCTTGCGGCGAAGGAACCCCCGCACCTGTTCGCGGGCGCTAGTGGCCAGGTGCGGCCCGTGCGTGAAGGCTGCGACCTGGTAATCCAGATCGGCCAAGGTGGCGGCTGTGCGCTCGTTGAGCGGGAAGTCGGTGCAGAACGCCCGCACCGGCCAGGTCATGCGGCCGCCCATGTTGAAGATGCAGTCGCCGGTGATCAGAACGCCGGTGGGCTCGTGCAGCAACGACATGTGCCCCGGTGTGTGTCCGGGGGTGTGGTGCACGCGCACGCCCCCGGCCACGTCGAGCACCTCCCCGTCGGCCACCTGCTGGGAAACCGGAACCGGCGCGAAAGCCTGGCCCGGGAGTCGCTGCAGTACCTGACCGATGCCACTTGCAGGGGCAGGCTGGCCGGCTTCGACGAACGCAGCGTCCTGCGCGTGCACCACAGCACCACCCGCCGAGGTCTGGGGCAACAGCTTCGCCGCAGACCCGGCGTGGTCGTTGTGCGCGTGGGTGAGGATGATGCGCTGCACATCACGCGGGTGCTTGCCGATGTCGGCCAGCCCGGCGACGATGCGCTTGCTCGCGCCCCGAATCCCGGTATCGACCAGGGTTACCGAGCCGTCCTGTTCGACGAAGGCGAACGAATTGATGAAGTCGCCCAGCGTCGGGATGCGCCAGACCTGTGGGCCCAGCGCTATCGCGCCCATGTCAGTTGTTGCTGTTCAGGATCGCCAGGAAGCGCAGGATCTCCAGGTACAGCCAGACGAGCGTGACGATCAGCCCCAGTGCCATGACCCAGGAGTACTTCTCCGGCAGGCCCTCGCGGATTCCCTGCTCGATCGAGGCGAAGTCGAGGTTCAGCGTGAACGCAGCCAACCCCACGCCGATCACGCACAGCAGCAGGCCGAGCCCACCCACGCCGTAGAAGCCCCAACCGCCACCCACACCGAACAGCGCGGCGATGAAACTGGCCAGCGCGATCACGAAGTAGCTGACCATCGCGATCATCATGATCTTCACGAACGTCCCGTTGACCTTGATGATGCGCGAACGGTAGAGCAGTAGCATCACCGCGAACGCCACGAACGTCCCGAGCACGGCCTGGAACACGATGTTCGTGCCGTTGCCCTGGGTGTCCACGTAGTCCTGGTAGAACATGCTGATCCCACCGAGCATCACGCCCTCGAGCGCCGAGTAGGTCAGCACGACGCCGGCACCAGGGGTCTTACGGAAGGCGCCGACGAAGAACACGATCAGCGCCGCGATCATGGCGATGAACGGCAGGAACGGGATGGACGGTGTGAGCACCCAGCCGATCCCGGCACCGACCAGCATCACGACGAACGCGAACGCGGTCTTGGTGACCACGTCGTCGATGGTCATCGGGCGGGTACCCGTGGGCACCCCCGTCGCCGGAGCCCCGATCTGCTGGTCAAGGGTTGCCGTACCGGCCGCAGCCTGGTTGTAGGCGTTCACCCCTTCGGTATAGGCGAATCCGTCCTGCTTCACCGCATCACGCAGGATGGGGTTCTTCGATTCCATGATCTCCTCCTTGAATCAAGGGTAAGGGCAGCCTATGACACGCGCTCGCAGGCGAGGCCGAGCCGAACTGATCACTTACGTTTCATGACTACTGCAACAGGTCCACGCCCCGCTTCATTGCGTGGCTGGACTTCCACACGCACCTTCCCGGGGCCGTCCCGCAGACTCATCCTCGTGGCCTTGGTCCGTTTCCAGGCACCCTGGTTGATGCGGACCCGGTAGGCCGGATACAAGCCCGTGCGCCGCGGCGGGCGCCATTTGACCGTGAACCGGCCGCCGGTCCGGGCAATCGCCAGTTTCCGCACTGCGCTGGGACGGACCGGGGTCGCGACGGCCCGCTTGCTGACGGCAGAGGCACCCATCGCATTCACGCCCCGGACCTGCAATGTCGACCGGACACCCTTGCCCAAGCTGACCCGCAGCTTCGTGCGCACAGGCGCATCCGACCACTGCGGATTGTGATTGCTCAAGGTGAGGACGCGGTACTGAATGGCCTGCAATGCGTCGACGGGCAGCACGAGATCGACTCGCGCGCTGGTCTTCGTCGGATACCGCACGGAGCGGATGCGCACCTGGCCGGGCAGGCTCAGCGGCGTCACCGAGGTGGACTCGACCCACGGTCCGGCACCGAACTCCGAACGCGCGGCCACCCGGACCTGGTAGGAGACGCCGTTCGTCAGACCGACGATCACCTTGCGAGGCAGCGTAGTGGACCAGATGCCGTCCGCCGAGGTCCAGGCGCCGGTGGCGGTGCGGTACTCCACGGAGTAGCCGGTTACCGGGCCCGTTCCGGCATCGGACGGCGCGGTCCACTCCAACGCCAACGAACCGTCACCGGGCTGGACGTGCAACGCGGTGACGCCGTCCGGTAGCCGCGGCTGTTCGATGAGGGCGCGACTCACGTCGAGGATGCCTGCACCACAGGATCCCAGACAATTGCTGCCCGCCGGGAAGGGGCGAGCCGTGGCCCGGAGTTGCTCAGCGATGGCCAGCGGAGTCATGGTCGTGCGAGAGGCCAGCAGGGCGGCAGCCCCGGACACCAGCGGGGCAGCCATGCTGGTGCCCGCGTAGTCGGCGTAACTGCCGCCCGCAAGCGGTGCCTTCGTGCCGGGGTTGACCGTGGAGAGGACTTTGTCGCCGTTCTTGTCACCACCAGGCGCGAACAGCGGCAGGTCCCGGCCCGCGACGCCATAACTGGAGTAACTCGGGCGCACGCCGGCTCGTGTCACCGCACCCACCGCAAGCACGTCGTAACAGCCGGCCGGCGACGACATCGTGATCGGCGCCCCGCTGTTGCCTGCGGAGGCGACCACCAGGGAGCCGCGCGCGATCGCGTCGTCCACGGCCGCCTGTACGAAGCCTTCGCAGGTGAGGAAGGACGACAGCGAGAGGTTGATGACATCGGCCGGATACGGGTTGTCAGGAACGCCGGGGACGGTCCCGCCGGAAGCCCAGGTGATCGCAGCCGCGATGTCGGACATGATGCCGCGGCACTTGCCGAGCGCGCGGACGGGCAGCACCTTGGCACCCGGAGCGATGCCGGTGATGCCCAGGTTGTTGTTCTGTACCGCTGCCGCGATCCCCGCAACGTGCGTGCCGTGCCAGGAACTGTTCTCCTTCGGGCACCCGTTGAACGTGGCCGGATGCGCAGTCTTGTCGGCATCGTCCACCCAATCGCCTGGGTCTGCAGGATCCGGGTCGCGGCCGTCGCCGTCGTTGGCCACGATCGGGTCGGTCACGAAGTCGTAGCCGGGAAGGGTCTGTCCGGCAAGGTCGGGGTGCGCGGTGATTCCAGAGTCGATGATGGCGATCACCGCTCCGGTACCGGTGGTCAGGCTCCAGGCCGCTTGCGGGTTTGCGCCGCTGACGGGCTCGGTGAGCGACCATTGCTGGCCGTAGTTCGTGTCGTTGGTGTCGGGCTGCGCGCGGCTGTCCAGACCAACGTCGGCGATGCCGGGCTGCTGCTGGAGTTGCTGGGCTGCGGCGTTTGCCTCGGACAGGCGCAGATCCACCGCCACGCTGGTCACCCCGGGCGCCACCGGCGCGCGGGATGTGTCCTGGCCGACGACTGCTTCGACTGCCTGCTGGGCCTGGGCCGCAGAGGTTCCCGGCTCCCGGGTCACGACCAGCCCGACGATCTGTGCCGGATCGTCCTGGGCGTGCGCCGGCGCGGACAGTGGCGAACCGACAACCAAGCCGCTGATCGCCGCGAGGAGGACAACTCCATACACCCGTCCAGGCTACGGGTTGGCCGCACGACAGGTTTGTCAATGTCCAGGGCGCGAACGCAAAGACCTCGATCCACAGCCGTTAGAGTTTCGGACATCCGTTAGAGCAAATCGTGCCGATTGTCCGTTTTGCCCTCTAACCGCTGTCCGTAGGTCTAACGGATGCGGGGCAGTGCCAGAAGCGGGAACCGTCCTCGGCCTGCGGCCTCGTTCTCCCAAGTCCATGGCACATGGTGTCCGGGGCGGGAACCGTCCTCGGCCTGCGGCCTCGTCCTCCCAAATCCATGGCCCATGGGCACTGAGGTCTCCGGTCCTGGCGGACCTGGAGACCTCAGTGCCCGGGGCGGGATTTGAACCCGCACGTCTTGCGACCCTCGGGTTTAAGCCGAGTGCGTCTGCCAGTTCCGCCACCCGGGCCGGCGGCTTTCAGCCTGTCATAGATACACCTTGCGACGGTGCACAGCCGATGCCGAGGCGACCCGGTCCAGGAACAGGAAGCCGTCCAGATGGTCGATCTCGTGCTGGAGTGCGCGAGCTTCGAAGGCATCGGTCTCGATAGTGACTTCGGCGCCTGTTCCCGGCAGCAGCCCGGCCATCACCAATCGCGTCGCGCGCTTCACGTCGCCGGTGAAGTCCGGCACCGACATGCAACCTTCGCGGGCCTTCTCATTGCGGCTGGCTGAGACGACGACCGGGTTGACGAGTACGAAGCGGCCGTGACACGTGCGGGTCTTGGGATGGGCGCTGACATCGAGGCTGAACACCCGCCACCCCACGCCCACCTGATTCGCAGCCAATCCGACGCAGCCCGGCGACACCGCCATCGTGGCCAGCAGATCCGCGGCCAGTTGCACAACATCGGGATCGACCGGGTCCACCTCCGAACATCGCGTGGATAGCACGGGCTCCGGCGCGGTGACGACGGGCCGCACGACTCCCGGCGGCAGGTCGAGCTCGATCACAAAACGTCCGTCTCCGCCGGGATCACTGTGACCTCAACCCCGACCTGCGTCCCTACCTCGGCCAGCGCGGCGCGCAGTTGTTCCTCCTGCGTCCCGGGCGGGAAGTCGGCCTCTGCGATGACCACGAACAGGCCGCCGCCCAGCCGTGTCTGCAGGTCGGTGATGTTGCCGTCGAAGGAGGCGATGGCTGCGGTGATCGCCGACACGATGCCCACTCGATCGGCACCGTGCACGCTGATGACGTACGGCACTGCACTGCCCGCCGACGCCGGCCGCTCCGCCACCTCGAAGACACTGACCACGAGTTCGTCGGATTCCAGGAACGCGAGATCGGCCGCGACCGCCGCCGGTTGCGCTTCACTGCCCACGACCAGGGTCCACGCGAAGAAGCCGCCCAGCAGGGTCATGCTGGAGTCCTCTACGTTCGCGTCGCGCAGGGCCAGTGCCGCCGTGACGTCGGCGATGATGCCCGGCCGGTCGTGGCCGAGGACGGTGATTGCCAACAGTGCCATGCGTTCGATTATCGCGTGCTTGCTCCCAGACCCAGCACGATCCCGTCCAGGATGTCGTGCTCGCTGACGACCACCTCACCGAACCCGCCGGAAGCCACGATCCTGTCCAGGATCAATGCCCCGCCGGCGATCACGTCCGCCCGCCCCGGGTGCATCACCGGCTCCGCCGCCCGCTCGTCACGGGTCGCCGCCAGTAGGTCGTGGGTCACCCGGTGCACATCCTGAGCCGCGATGCGACTGCCGTGGATCACGCGTGAGTCGTATTCGGGCAAGCCCATGGCCAGCGCCGCGACAGTGGTGACCGATCCGGCCAGACCGATCAGGTGGTCGGCTCCTGCGAAGTGCGTGGCGTCTTGTGCCCGCGCGATCCCGGCGTCGATGTCATGGGTGGCGGCGGCGATCTCGGTGGCGGCTGGCGGGTCGCTGCGCAGGTGCCGCTCGGTCATCCGCACACAGCCCACATCCACGCTCAGAGCGGCGTCCACGTCCTCGCTGCCGACGACGAACTCAGTGGAACCACCACCGATGTCCACAACGGCAACCGTCCCCGGAATGTCCAGCACGCAGCGCGCACCGACGAAGCTCAGATGCGCCTCCTCAGCACCACTGATGACCTCCGGCGGCTGTCCCAGCCGGGCCACCACGCCTGCCACGAACTCGTCGGCGTTCTCGGCGTCGCGGGAGGCGGACGTGGCGACCATGCGTACTGCCTGAACACCTGCGGCCTTGATCTGGTCGGCGTAGTCCTGGACCCCGGCCCAGGCGCGCTCTAAAGCCTCGGGAGCCAGCCGGCCAGTGACGTCCACGCCCTCTCCGAGCCGGACCACGCGCATAGTCCGCACGACATCGCGCACCTGACCGTCCTCGACATCGGCGATGAGCAGGCGCAGCGAGTTCGTCCCGCAGTCGATGGCTGCTGCCCTCATGGCATCTCCACACACTTGGTTCGGTCCACGTCTTCCAGCATCGCCAGTGCCTCGTCGCCCAATGGATTGACCCCCGGACCTTCGGCCAAGGCGTGGGCGACCAGCACATGCAGGCATTTCACCCGGTCCGGCATTCCGCCAGCCGAGATGCCCTCGATCTCGGCGACCTCTCCGAAGCGACGTCGGGCAGCGAGGTACTGCTCGTGCGCCCGGCGATAATGGGCCGCCAGGTCAGGGTCCTCGGTAAGCCGCTCTTGCATCCGTGCCATCACACCGTCGGACTCCAGCGTCGAGATGGCGGCGTTGAGACGGGGACAGGACAGGTAGTAGAGGGTCGGAAACGGCGTGCCGTCCGACAGTCGCGGTGCGGTGGCCACCACGTCGGGCAGGCCGCCCGGGCAACGGGAAGCCACCGTCAGGACATCGCGCGCAGGCCGTCCGAGTTGCCGACTGACCGCAGCGATGTCGGCGTCAACGGGGGGCGTCGGGGCGGACACTGACCACCGTCTCCCCAGCCGGCTGCTGGGCCCGCTGCACCCCACGCAATGCTCGCTCATACCAGGCGGAGTTGTCCTCCAGGTCCTGCTGCAACGGCTGAGCTTCCGGGGCGGTCACCGGCGGGTCGGTCACCACATAGCCGGTCTCCCCCGGGAACTGCAGGTTGAACCGCTCGCGGGCTTGCGCCATCGCGTAGGCGTCATCGGCCCAGTTGTCGGCCTCTTTCTGCAGCGCGTCCACGCGTTCCCGCTGGGCCGCCGTACTCGCCTCGAGCTCGGAGATGACTGAACGCTGATTGAGGAACTCTCGCAGAGGCAGGGCGAGGGTGAGCAGCAGGGCCGCAGCGATGATGACCACCACCGTCAGGCGTCCCGTCGTCAGCCCCGGGCGCTGGGCAGCCCGGATCGTGCTCGTGCGTTCCACCGTTCTACTGTCTCCCATATGCGGGGGTGGGCTGCGCATTGACCCGCCGCGTTACAGCCGATGCGCGTAGGCCACCAGGCCGTCGCGTACGTACTGCGAACCTTCCACGCCGCCATAGTTGGCCGCGAACCGCTCGTCGGCGACGTACATCTCCGCCAGCCCACGTAGCGCCTCGGGGCTCACCTCGCCGCCCTGCCAACCAACCCGGATCCACGCGGCATGGCGAGCCGCGATCTGCTGCACCTCATCGCTGTCCGGGGCCAGTCCTGCCTCGCGGGCCTGCTCCCACGCAGCGGCGATGGCCTTGTGCTCGTCCATGAAGCCCTGCTTGTCGTCGTCGGTCAGTCCCCGCCACCAGCGGTCCCCGTCGGCCCAGGCCTGCTCCCCCCAGCGCTGCTCGACCTCCTGCTTGTACTGCGAGTTGTCGAATCCGTCGAACATGTCCTGCGGCATGATCTCCTCCTTATCGGTCAGTGCGGCGATTGTGCGCTCCACGCTGGCGAGTTGCCGCGCCAGTAGTTCCGCACGTTCCCGCAGTTGCACTGCGTGCTCACGCAAGGCCGCCACATCGTCGACCTGGCCTGCCATCACGTCGGCGATCTCCGGCAGTCCGAGTCCGAGATCGCGCAAAAGCAGGATCCGCTGCAGTCGCACCAGATCCTCGCGGGTATAGGCCCGGTAACCGTTGCCCGCGCGCCCAGCCGGAAGCAGGCCGATGTCGTCGTAGTGCCGCAGCGTGCGGCTCGAGACACCTGCCGCCTGTGCGACCTGCTGGATGCTGAACACACCTGCACGCTAAACGTTGCCGCAGCGGCAAGGTCAAGGACTATTCCACGGTCACGGACTTGGCCAAATTCCGGGGCTGGTCGACGTCGTGGCCCTTAGCTGTTGCCAATTCGCAGGCAAAGACCTGCAGCGGAACGGTGGTCACCAGCGGTTGCATCAGGGTCGGCACTGCAGGCACCGAGATGACACGGTCCGCGTACGGCTCGACCGCGTCGTCGCCCTCTTCGGCGATAACGATCGTGAACGCGCCGCGGGCCCGGATCTCCTGCAGGTTGGACACCATCTTCTCGTGCAGGAGACTGCGGCCCTGCGGACTGGGCATCACACAAATCACCGGAAGGTCGTCCTCGATCAGCGCGATCGGCCCGTGCTTCAACTCGCCGGCCGCGAAGCCTTCCGCGTGCATGTAGGCGAGTTCCTTGAGCTTCAGCGCGCCTTCCAGCGCCACCGGGAAACCGACATGCCGACCGAGGAACAGCACCGATCCCGCATCCTTGAGTTCCCGGGCCAGCTCTCGCACGCCGTCCATCGTGTCCAGCACCCGGTCGATCTTGTTAGGCATGCTGGCCAGGTCGCTGACCAGACCGCGGATCTCGTCGCCGAACAGATTGTGCCGCACCTGCCCGAGGTACATGCCGAACAAATGCACGGCGACCAGCTGCGTGAGGAAGGCCTTCGTCGAGGCGACCGCGATCTCCGGACCGGCATAGGTGTAGAGCGCGCCGTCGGACTCCCGCGGGATCGTGGCGCCCTGCGTGTTGCAGATGCTCAATACCCGCGAACCCTGCTCGCGGGCGTGCCGCACGGCCATCAGCGTGTCCATGGTCTCGCCGGACTGCGAGATCGCCACGACCAGCGTCTGCCGGTCCAGGATCGGGTCGCGGTAGCGGAACTCGCTGGCCAGTTCCACCTCGACGGGGATCCGGGTCCAGTGCTCGATCGCGTACTTGCCGACCATCCCCGCGTGATACGCCG
>ERZ795062.2225-NODE-2225-length-12850-cov-5.271669_pt1 | contig 12850 bp, 9 predicted proteins | sample MGYA00375146_ERZ795062 | MGnify/ENA primary metagenome ERZ795062 (study PRJEB30191, sample SAMN05720281) | activated sludge metagenome | isolation source: Anaerobic digester | place: USA | collected 2015-07-16 ... | reverse complement strand
AATGAACGTAAATAAAAGAAGAGTGAAACTCCACAAGGAAGAACCTCCGTAACTGAAAAAAACTAAAGGAATACCAATAACCGGAGCCAACCCAATAACCATCCCAATATTTACAGTAAAATGGAAGAATATTATTCCGGCAACTGAATAACCATAGATTCGACTGAAAGAGGAACGCTGTCGTTCTGCTAAAATAAGTATTCGGATGAGCAGTGCCATATATAAAATGATTACGACACTTGTGCCAACAAAACCTTCTTCTTCTCCTATTGTACAGAAAATAAAGTCTGTATCTTGTTCAGGAACATAATTGAGTTTCGTTTGTGTTCCATTTAAGAAACCTTTTCCCATAAATCCTCCTGATCCGATGCTTATTTTTGACTGGCGGACATTGTATCCCGCACCTTGAGGGTCATCTTCTATTCCTAAAACGACCTTAATTCTTATTTGTTGGTGAGGTTCAAGTACATTATTGAAGAAATAATCGGCGCCAACACATAACCCAATTGTTCCTACAATGAATAGGGTAAAGAGAAAGTATTGTTTTTTCTTCTTGTAAAACCCCCAAAATATCAAATATATAATGCTAAAAATGATACTTATATAAGCAGTGACTGTGTAGCTAAGGAAAGTAATTTCAAAATAATGCAATAAACTGGAAATAGCGTATATCCCCATGTTTATAAGCAAAAATTTTCTTATTACACTCCTGTCATTTAAATAAAATTTTATCATAAGAGCTACTGTGATAACAGCTAGGATGAAAACGATTACTAATCCCCACGACTCTTCAGAGGGTATGTTGTCAGGAGTTGGTAGATTGTTGTATCGCAGAAATAGCACAAAAAATAAGGCTAATAAAAATGCTAATAATAAGAAGATTCCGTTCATTCCTTCGCGGAAAAGAACAAACAAAAAGGATGCAAAAACTAGTGCAGAACCCGTTTCTTGTTGGGCAATAATAATTAAAAAGGGTAATCCGATAATAGTCGCAATAATCGCAATATTACGAGGTTTCATGAGAGAGAACTGATAGGAACTCATAAATTTTGCAAGACACAGAGCTGTTGCATATTTTGCAAATTCTGCCGGTTGAACGCTTATGGATCCAATTTTTAGCCAAGAACGGGATCCTTTTATTTCAGGAGCTAGAAAGATGGTTGCAATGAGCAAAAGAATAACTAGGAAATAGATTAGGTATGCCAAATTGTTATATAACTTGCTGTCTATTAATAAAACGGACAGTGCGATAGCTCCAGCCATCCCTATCCATATTAATTGTGCTCCATGTCTGGCTTGGAAATTAAAAATTTCCGGATTTTCGTAATCATAGCAGGCTGCATAGATTGTTATCCATCCGAATGCCACCATTACAACATATATGGCAATGGTAAACCAATCAAGAGATTTTATCAAACTGACTTTGCGAGGCATATTGTAATTTCTTTATAGTAGAGATATTGTAATTAGTACAGTCGAGTTTCAAGCATTTTCTTATTCAAGTACTTACGTTGCATCTTAGTTGTATCTATTGTTCCTGTTAAATATTTTTCTATCATCAAACTGGCAATAGGAACTGCCCACGTGGCACCGAACCCTGCATTTTCTACGTAAACGGCAATCGCTATTTTGGGATTATTTTTTGGTGCAAAAGCAATAAAAATAGAGTGATCTTTTCCATGTGGATTTTGTGCTGTTCCCGTTTTGCCACAAATATCAATGCTGTCTATCTTTCCTATTTGGGCGGTACCACTATTTACTGCTGCCAACATACCATCTATAACAGGGTCAAAGTATTTTTTGTTAATCTTCGATTGATGACGAGTCCGGAAACGGGCGTCTATTTGCCCTTCCTTAATTTCTTTTATGATGTGAGGTGTGTAAAAATATCCCCGATTCGCGATACAAGCAGCCAGATTTGCTGTTTGTATAGGGGTTGCAAGAACCTCTCCTTGACCGATGGCAATTGAAATGATCGTAGACGATTTCCAATGATTTTTGCCATAAATCTTATCATAACGAGAACTTTTCAAAATAAGTCCTCCCTTTTCATTTGGAAAATCGACATTTAATTTGCTTCCAAAACCTAAAGAAACGACATCATTTCTCCAAACATTATAGGCTTCACCGGAACTGGCATATTTCGGATTATCAATCATTCCCTTCAATCCATAGCAGTAGTACGCATTACAAGAATTTTGTATTGAGCCTCGTAAATCTAAAGGAGAAGGGTGAGGGTGACAAGCTAGTTTGCTTCGTCCATAATAATAGCCTCTATTGCAAGGAAATTGAGTGTTCTCATTAATGATGCCTTCTTGTTGAAACACAAGAGCATTCACAAGCTTAAAAGTTGATCCCGGAGGATATTGAGCCATCAATGGTCTGTCAAATAGGGGTTTGGTTGAATCTTTTTGCAAAGCGAGGTAGTTTTCTCCTCGTTTTCTTCCTACCAATAACCCGGGGTCAAAGGACGGACTTGATACGAGAGCCAAGATTTCCCCTGTAGAGGGTTCAATAGCAACAATACTACCGAGTTTCCCATTCATTAATTTTTCGCCATATTCTTGTAGATTCATATCCAAAGACATGACAAGGTCTTTTCCTGCTTTGGGTAAAATATCCTTTGCTCCATTCTGATATTTTCCTTTAATTCTTCCATGTACGTCGCGAAGCAATATTTCTACTCCCTTTTCTCCTCTCAGGTATTCTTCGTATTCTTTTTCAATTCCTGATTGACCTTTATAGTCTCCTTTGTTGTAATATGAGTCTGCTTCTATTTGTCTTCTGTTGACCTCTCCAACAGAGCCAATTGCATGTGCTCCATAAGGTATTGTATAGTTTCTTAGAACTTTTTGTTGTACAAAGACTCCTTGAAATCGGAATAATTTTTCCTGTAGTCTTCCGTATTCGGAAACAGACAATTGAGACATGAATATTTGAGGGGTATAGCGAGAATAACCATAATTTTTTTTCGTATCTTTTATTTCTTCTATGCGTTGGTTAAAATATTCTTTTGTTATACCTAAAATGTTGCAGAATGAAATCGTATCAAAGTTTTTCATTTCTCGCATAATCAGCATTAGGTCATAAACAGGTTGATTGGATACCATCAATTTATTGTTTCTATCGTAAATCAGTCCTCTAGAAGGGTAGATTGTCTTTTTTAGAAAAGCATTGCTCTCTGCGTTTTCTTTGTAGCTTGAATCCAAAACTTGAATGTAAAAAAGTCGAACAACGAAAATAAAAGCCACGGATAGCATGATAAGAATGATGACTTGTTGTCTGTTTTTTAGTTCTTGTTTTTTTATGCTGTCTTTCATTTTGTTTTAATCAATTCGAAACCAAGAATAAGTAAAAGAGTAACGATGGAGTTATACAGAACACGTAAAAGAATTAGCCAAAAATTATCGAAAGATAGGGCTTCGAGAAAGAACAGACAAAAATGGTGAAGAAAAATTATTCCCAAGGCATATTTGATGTAGTTTGCAAATCCAAAAGATTTGATGGAAGGAACAATCAACTCGAAATCGTTGCGTAAGAAAAGTGCATTAATCCAGTAATTACGCAAGAAGGCAATTAGAACACACGAAAAACTATGAATTCCCATAGTGTTGCTGAAAACATCTATTGTTAGTCCTAATAGGAATGCTATTATTATGGCACTATTTCTATTCATGGCAACGGGCATTGATAGTATAAACCAAATGTAAACATATGGATTTATAAAACCTAAAAAGTCAATGTTGTTCAGGAAAAGCACTTGTAATGCAACAAGTAGTATAAAAAGCATCGCATTTTTTAAAAGTGATTCTATCATGGATTCAATGATTTTTCAATTTCTGTTAGTTCTTTTTTATTTTCAAAATAAACAACATTTACGTATGATAAATTTTGAAAATTTACGGCAAGCTTAACTTTTATATCGTAAAAACTGTTTGATTCAGAAGTGTCAAAATTCCTTATTGTTCCTACCAAAATACCTTCAGGGAAAATCGCTGAGAAACCGCTTGTTCGGATAGCTTCATTTTTGAAAATTTTAACGTGGTGAGGAATTTCCTCAAGTGATCCGTAAGAAGGGCTTTTACCTTCCCACACTAAAGAACCAAAATATTTACTTGAATCAAGTCTACAACTAATTTTCGCTCGTGGATTGAGGATAGGAATAACCACAGAAAAATTTTTCGAAACAGTAGATACTATGCCCACAACTCCCTTCGCATTTATAACACCCATGTCAGGCTTAATGCCTGAGAGTGAGCCTCTGTTGAGGGTGATGTAATTTTGTTGCTTATTTACAGAGCTATTAATAACTTTAGCCTCAATGTATTTAAATTGACTGTTCGCACTGGTACTATCCGTTTTTATAGCATTTGGCTTTAGGTCTGCTAATTTCTTTAGTAAGTAGCTGTTTTTGTTTTTAAGAGCATTGTTTTCTCTTGATAAAAGAGCATTTTCTCTGTTTAAATCAAAATATGCAGTTGCCTCGTTTACTGTTTCATAAATATTGCCAATAACAACATTGGCAGAACTTAAAAAGACTGATTGGTGATAATTATTATGCGATACAATCAAAGAAATGGAAACTATTTCTAACAATAGAAACAGAAGGAATGAACTTGATTTTATAAGAAAACGCAAAAGATTTTCCATACTAAAAAAGCTTTGTTAAGTTAGGGAAAAGATTTTTCGTAAAACGATTATTTAAACCGCGATAAAATAAATTGTCAGCAAAAGGAGCTTCTTCTGCTGACAATTTTATTTTCAATTCCCTTCGAGAAATAATAATCTATTTATTATCTCATTAAGAAAGAATAATTATCAACATTTTTAAGAGCAATACCTGTTCCCCTTGCTACGGCACGAAGTGGATCATCTGCAATGTGGAAAGGAATGTTTATTTTGTCAGCCAAACGTTTGTCCAAGCCTTTTAGTAAGGCCCCACCACCAGCTAAATAGATACCATTACGAACAATATCAGCATATAATTCGGGAGGTGTTTGTTCTAATGCACTAAGTACAGCTATTTCTATTTTAGAGATGGACTTGTCTAAGCAATGTGCAATTTCTTGGTAAGAAACAGGGACTTCCATTGGCAACGCCGTCATACGGTTCGGTCCACGTACAATGTAATCTTCAGGTGCATTTTCTTCCAAGTCGGTAAGGGCAGCACCTACGTTTATTTTGATTAGTTCTGCGGTTCTTTCCCCCACTTTTATGTTGTGTTGTCTTCCCATATAATCCATAATATCAGCAGTAAGGTCATCTCCTGCAATGCGAATAGAACGGTTACAAACAATGCCTCCAAGAGAAATTACAGCAATTTCGGTAGTTCCTCCACCTATATCGACAATCATGTTTCCTTCGGGAGCTTCTACATCCAATCCGATACCCATAGCGGCAGCCATTGGTTCAAATATCATATAAACTTCTCTTCCTCCGGCATGTTCGGAAGAATCTCTTACTGCACGCAATTCAACTTCGGTACTTCCTGAAGGAATACAGACAACCATCTTTAATGATGGGGAGAAAAATGAGTTTTTGTTACTAATCATTTTTATCATTCCTCTGATCATTATTTCCGCAGCGTAGAAGTCAGCAATTACACCATCTCGTAAAGGACGAATTGTACGAATGTTTTCATGCGTTTTTCCCTGCATTTGTTGTGCTTTTGTACCGATTGCTATGAGCTTATCTGTACGTCCGTCTAAGGCAACTATTGAAGGTTCGTCAAGTACAATTTTACCATTTTGTATGATAATTGTATTGGCCGTACCCAGGTCAATTGCTATTTCTTGAGTAAAAGAGAATAATCCCATGTTATTTTCGTTTTAAATTTTTTTAGTGTTTAAAGTGTCTTGTTCCGGTTGTTACCATTGCAATATTGTTTTCATTGCAATAATCGATAGAAAGTTGATCTTTTATAGACCCTCCTGGTTGTACAACGGCGGTAATGCCGGCTTCAGTTGCAATTTCCACACAATCAGGGAAAGGAAAAAATGCATCGGAAGCCATCACAGCTCCTTGTAGACTCATGTTGAAAGCACCGGCTTTTTCAATAGCTTGACGTAAAGCATCTACTCGAGATGTTTGACCAACACCGCTGGCACAAAGTTGTTTGTTTTTGGCTAGTACAATAGCATTGGATTTCGAGTGTTTCACAATCTTATTCGCAAAAACGAAATCCTCAATCTCTGTTGCAGTCGGTTCCTTTGTTGTAACGGTTTTGAAGTCTTTTTCAGTTTCTATATTTAAGTCTCTATCTTGAACAAGGACTCCATTAAGTAATGAACGAAATTGCGTTTTGTTTATTTTTGAATCTTTTAAAATAAGAATAATTCTGTTTTTCTTTTGAGAGAGAATTTCTAAAGCATCCATGTCATAATCAGGAGCAATGATGACTTCGAAAAATAATTTGTTTATCTCTTCAGCAGTTTCTTTGTCAATAATAGCATTGGTTATAAGAACTCCCCCGAATGCAGAGATAGGATCGCCTGCCAAAGCATCTTTCCAAGCTTGAAGAAGAGTGTTACGAGATGCTAATCCACAAGCATTGTTATGCTTAAGAATTGCAAATGTGATGTCATCAAAATCAGAAATTAAACTTACGGCTGCATCTATATCCAACAAGTTGTTGTATGAAATCTCTTTTCCTTGCAATTGCTCAAACATTTCTTCAAATTTGCCAAAAAAGAACCCTCTTTGGTGAGGATTTTCTCCGTAACGTAAAGGTTTCATGTCGTTTCCGGAATAACGGAAAGCACTGTTCTTTGCTTCGTCAAAATAGTTGAAAATAGCTGAATCATAGTGAGAAGAAACGGCAAAAGCTTCTTTAGCAAAGAATTTACGTTGTTCCAACGTGCTTTTTGCTCCGTTTTCTTCCAGTAAATCAAAAAGGGGAGCATATTGAGCTTGAGAGGCTACGATTATTACGTCAGCAAAATTTTTAGCGGCAGCTCTGATAAGAGAAATACCACCGATATCGATTTTTTCAATAATATCTTCATCGGAAGCTCCTGAAGCTAAAGTTGCTTCGAAAGGGTATAAATCAACAATCACCAAATCAATTTCAGGAATGCCATACTCTTGTATTTGTGTATTATCACCATCTACGTTACGACGAGTAAGTATTCCTCCAAAAATTTTTGGATGTAGCGTTTTTACTCTTCCTCCCAAGATTGATGGATATCCGGTAAGATCTTCGACAGCTTGACAGGAGACTCCTAAAGATTCGATGAATGATTGTGTTCCGCCTGTCGAAATAAATTCCACATTCTCGGCATGTAATTTAAGAATAATTTTATCCAAATTCTCCTTGTTGAAAACTGATACTAAGGCTCTTTTGATTATTTTTTGTTCCATGTATACGGATATTTCATTTTTCCCTGCAAAGCTAACAAAAATAGCTCATTCTTTGATACATAGGAAAGAAATAATTGCAATTTTTTTTAACAGCAACAGAAAATATAAATTCATATTTCAAAGCTGTTAAAAATCGAGTAAAAATCGGAAAACAAGCAATCAAATGACGAAATAGTTATTATTTTTCTTTACGAATTAAGTTTTCAAAGATGTAATTGGAGGAATGTGTTTCGTCTGCGTAATGTTGCTCGGAACTTTCTACTTCCCATTCAGAGGGGTTGATTTCCGGGAAAAAAGTATCTGCCTCAAATGTATTTTGTATTCGGGTTAAGTATAGTTTTTTTGCAAACGGATATGCTTGTTCGTATATAGATGCACCTCCGATGATAAATACCTCTTCATCTGATGAACAATATGCGAATGCCTCATTTAAAGAGTGTACAATATTGCAGTTCGTAATCATAAGACTTTTGTTTCGTGATATAACAATGTTTTTTCTATTTGGCAAGGCTCCTTTGGGAAGTGAATCAAAGGTCTTTTTCCCCATAATAATTGTATGACCGGTAGTGAGTTGTTTGAATCTTTTCATATCATTGGGTAGGCGGCACAGAAGTTGATTGTCTTTACCAATTCCATTTTGTTCGTCGATAGCTACAATTATTGAAATAGTTGTCATAATGATTTTTTGTATATTTTCACTTCTTTTATGTTGCGGAACGTGAGATTGGACGGTACCTTTGTTACGCATTTATAGTATTTGATTTTAAGGTTAACAAATAGGTAGTCAAGCGTGGCTACCTATTGTTTTTTTTAGACGGCAACTGCTCCTGCAATATGTGGATGTGGATTGTAATTAACTAGTTCAAAGTCTGAATATTTAAAATTAAAAATATCTTTTACATCGGGATTTATTCTCATTGTTGGCAATGACCTAGGTTCCCGCGAAAGTTGCAATTTAACCTGTTCCAAATGATTGCTGTAAATGTGAGCATCCCCTAAAGTGTGAACAAAATCTCCGGCTTTTAAGTTGGTAACCTGTGCCATCATTTGCAATAAAAGTGCATACGAAGCGATATTAAATGGGACTCCTATAAAAATATCGGCACTTCGTTGGTAGAGTTGCAAACTTAATTTTCCTTCAGCTACATAAAATTGGAAAAAAGCATGACAAGGAGGTAGATTCATATTGGGTAAGTCCGCAACATTCCAAGCACTTACGATAATTCGACGAGAGTTTGGATTTTCCTTTATGGTGTTAACGGCTTCTGTTATTTGATCAATAGAACCGCCTTTGTAATCAGGCCAAGAACGCCATTGGTAACCATAAATGTGCCCCAAATCTCCGTTTTTGTCTGCCCATTCGTTCCAAATGCGTACTCCATTTTCTTGTAAATAACGGGCATTTGTATCTCCTTGTAAGAACCAAAGGAGTTCATGAATAATTGATTTTAAATGTAACTTTTTTGTGGTAAGACATGGAAATCCTTCTTCCATGTTAAATCTCATTTGATGACCGAAGATGCTTATTGTTCCTGTTCCTGTACGGTCATCTTTATATGTTCCCTCATCAAGAACGCGTTGCAAAAGGTCAAGATATTGTTTCATAATTCTTTAAATATAAATGAACCTGATTTTAATACATTTTGTATGTCGTTTTCAGTACTTTAAACTCAGTTCTTCGGTTTATCTGGTTAGCAATTTCTTGTTCTTCTTCTTTTAGTGTATTAATAAAATCTTCATCCAGTATTGTATTCACTTTTAGAAATTTATATTGACGAGCCAAGTTCTTGTCTACTGTTACAGGGGTAGATTTGCCATATCCTCTAGGGGTCAATCTTTCTTTTTCTACGCCTGCTTTTAACAAGTAGTTTACTACCGATTGTGCTCTTTGTGTGGACAAAAGATTGTTGGCTTCTTCTGTTCCAACCATATCAGTGTGGGCACCTATTTCGATCGTAATATTTGGGTTATCATTAAGTAATTTTACTAAATCGTCCAATGCAGCGGATGATTCGGGTGTTAATTCAGAAGATCCAAATTTAAAGAATATATTGTTGATTTTTACAGGTCTACTAATAGAAGCAAGTTGGAAATCGAGGGGAAAAGTTTTGTTATTTTCCATCCCTTTGGTTGACACTTCATTTTTACTATTTAAGTATCCGCGACAAGAAGCTAGCAATACATATTTAGTGTTCTTTTTTATGTTTTCTGAGTAAGAGCCATCTTTTTTAACGGTTATTTTTTCGATTGAACCGTCATCACCGACAATTCGAAGGGAGGCATTATTGAGTGGTTCTTCCTTATTGTCTGTTATTTTTCCTTCTATTTTGTATTCTAATTCGGGCAATGAAAAACTCCAAATATGATCATAAAACTTTTTATCTTCGCGGTTGGAGGAAAAAAATCCCTGTTCTTTTTTATCTGAAAAAGTGATGCCAAAGTCATCTCCTGATGAATTGATAGGAGCCATCATATTAGTTACTGTCCATCCATTTTCTCCATTTTTGGTAGCAGAAAAAATATCTAACCCCCCAAAGCCGGGATGTCCATCCGAGGCGAAATAAAGAGTTCCATTTTTACGGAAATAAGGGAACATTTCATTTCCGGCAGTGTTGATAGTTGGTCCTAAATTTTCGGGATATGTCCATGTTCCATTTTCTTTTTTTGTTCTCCAAATATCTTTCCCTCCATAGCCTCCACGTACATCAGAAACAAAATAGAGGTATTCTCCATCATTAGAAAGTGCCGGATGCGATACATTTATAGTAGAATCTTTGAAAATAGCCACGACTTGTGGAACTGTCCATGCTCCACCACTTCGTTTTGACATGAGAATTTGAGTTCCAAGCTTTTTCCCTTTTTCTGTTTTTGTTCTACTAAAATACAGTTCTTGTCCATCGGCAGAAAAGGAGCAAGCTCCTTCATCAAACTCAGTATTGATATCTCCCTCTAAAATAACCGGTTCTTCCCACTTCCCTTGTACATTTTTCCGTGCGGAGAAAATGTTGTTGTTATTTTGTCCGGTAATTCTGCTGGGCTTATTTTTTTTCGTCAGACCTCGGGTAGAATTAAAAAATAGCACGTTACCATCCGGTGATGCAAATGCAGGACAAAATTCAGAAGCTTTAGAGGTAAATTCGGTTTCTTTTTTTACCACGTAACGTGTTTTTTCTTTCCAATCCGAAAGAATCAGATTACAAGATTCTGCACCATTTTTTGCTTCTAAGTTGTTTGGTTTTGCCTGTAAATAGGTTTCGTAATATTTCAGTGCCTCAGAGTATTTGCCATTTCTTTGCAATATTTCTGCATATTGGAAATACATGATACTATCCGGATATTTATACCGAATAGCATTTTTGTACGCTAACTCTGCTTTTTTGTCCTGATTGATGATTCGGTATGAGTTTCCTGTTTTATAGGCAACCTCGGCACGTAGTTTTTTATTTTTTTGAGGAACTGACGGATAAATACGTTTATACATATTTCCTGCCGTATAGTATTCTCCTAAATTGAATTTTTTGTCAGCCTTTTTTATTCGAGAGCTGACATTACACGAAGAAAGTATGATTAGAAGAAGAAGTCCGTATATAAAATTTTTATGGTGCATAATGATGGATGTCAGACGGTTGCCAAAGATACTATTTTTTTGTGAATTTGGTTGACTTTTCTATTTTCTACTATGGTAAATGACAAAAAACCTCACCGAATATTGATGAGGTTTTTAGAAATATAATGCGGATAGTTTTGCTTATTCGTTTGATTCGGGAATAATCAATTTATATCCCTTTCCGTGGATATTAATAATTTGTACATTATCATCGTCTTTAAGTAATTTACGAAGTTTAGTGATATACACGTCCATGCTTCTTGCATTGAAATAATTATCATCAATCCAAATAGTTTTCAGTGTATAATTACGTTCCAAAATATCGTTGGCATTGGCACAAAGCAGAGTCAATAATTCAGATTCTTTGGTTGTAAGTTTTGTGCTGTCGTTACCTAAAGAAAGAGTTTGTTTTTGAGAGTCAAAAATGAATTTACCAATTTTGTAAACTATTTTTTCTTTTACTTTTTTGCCTTTAATCCTTCGCAAAATAGCTTCAATACGGAATAATAGTTCTTCCATACTGAAAGGTTTGGTAATATAATCGTCACCACCGATTTTGAAGCCTTCCAAGATATCTTCTTTTAAATTCTTGGCGGTTAAAAATAAGATGGGAACATCTGTATTTATGGCACGAATTTCTTGTGCTAGAGTAAATCCGTCTTTTTTAGGCATCATTACATCAAATACACATACATCGTAGGTGTTTTTCATGAAAGCTTTGTAACCGGCTTCGCCATCAGGAAGCAAATCAGTGTCATAACCTTTTGCTTGAAGATATTCTCTTAAAAGCATGCCTAAGTTCTCATCATCTTCGCATAGAAGAACTTTTACTTTTTCGTCATTCATAGTTTTATTTTTTTAGTGTTGGGATTGATATTATAAATTTAGTTCCGACATTGATTTCACTTTCTGCATGAATATGTCCTTTATGTTTTTCTACAATTTTTTTTACGTAAGCAAGTCCTAATCCAAATCCTTTTACATTATGAACATTACCCGTCGGTACGCGGTGAAATCTATCGAATATTTTTTTAAGATGTTCTTTTTTTATTCCAATTCCATTGTCTTCCACAGAAATGTAGAGCCATTCTTTTTCATTCCACGTTTTCAGAGTAAGTGTCAAATCCTCGTTTGGTTTGCTATATTTTACAGCATTGTCGAGCAAATTAAAAATTACGTTTGTAAAATGCATTTCATCGACAGTAGCCCAACAATCTTCTGCTTGTAGCTCTGTGAAAATTGAACCTCCTTTGCTGGTTACTTTTAATGAAAAATTGTTTGCCACCGATTCAATGAGTTCATTGATGTCGGTATCTTTAAATTTCATGATTGATTTTTCTTTTTCAAGAATGGCGATTTGCAAAACTTTTTCTACTTGAAAACTTAGGCGTTTGGTTTCATCGTAAATTATTTTTGATATGTTTCGTAAAATTTCGGGCGTTTTTACAATTCCTTCATCTTGTAGCATTTGCGATGCTAAGGAAATGCTCGAAATAGGAGTTTTGAATTCATGTGTCATATTGTTCATGAAATCGGTTTTTATTTCGCCCAATCTTTTTTGTCGAACAATAAGAATTAATGTGGCAACGAACACCAGAAATAAAATAATGGTAAACAGAATAGAACTGAATGCCATAAATGATACTGATTCTGCCAAGTATTGATTTGCTTCCGGAAAATAAGCCCTTACAAAGTTCATTTTTGGGTTGTAATCATTAGGGAACAGAAGTTGTGAATAGTAAAAGTTGTTGTTTGTTTTTGGAAAATTGGTAGAATGATAGACTTCTTTTCCTGTATAATCAATTAGTGCGATGTAAAAAGGAGTATTTATACCATTGTTTTCAAGTTCTTTTTTTAGTCCTTCTTCCATGTGCTTGAAATTAA
>ERZ795062.2224-NODE-2224-length-12851-cov-5.170913_pt1 | contig 12851 bp, 9 predicted proteins | sample MGYA00375146_ERZ795062 | MGnify/ENA primary metagenome ERZ795062 (study PRJEB30191, sample SAMN05720281) | activated sludge metagenome | isolation source: Anaerobic digester | place: USA | collected 2015-07-16 ... | reverse complement strand
CCGGACATCGTGCCACCTTCGACAAGGAAAAGAAGCAGGTGGTCGCCGGAGGAAAAGTATTTAAATATTGAAAAATAATTAAAAATTAGTGGAAGAGAAAAAGTTGTTAAGAAAGTAAAATATGTATTGTTATGTGTATTTTTATATAAAGAATGAATGATTTTGGTTAAAAGGATGATATGTTGTGTTGGGGGGAATTACTGAATGGAAGATAAGTCAATTTACACATGAAAACATTTGCAGCCCTATGCAATGATCGTGAATCGTGTGGGGAAACGAGTGATGATTATTAAAGATAGGAAGCAATTAGAGAGTATTGGGATACCATTGTCTTTTATTAAAATAAAATGAGGTTTTACTATGCTCTCTTTTGTATATATTGGGTTTTAAGTGGAAAATCTGTAACGATATATTTATGACAATATATGACTATTATTATCTAGGTCTCGACATTGGAGGGACTAAATGCGCCGTTGTGGCGGGTGACAAGGATTTCAAGATTCACCGTCGGGTTCAATTCGAAACCCGGACGAAAGAGCGGGGTTACGCCGAGATCTTGGAGGAGTTTTTCCTGCATATCGACAGACTTCTCCGGGAATTTCCCCGGCAGCGGTTAGCAGGCATCGGGATCAGTTGCGGAGGGCCGCTGGATTCGCACAGAGGAATGATTTATTCGCCGCCCAACCTGCCGGGTTGGGACAATGTTCCCATTGTCGATTTTTTCCGTAAAAGATACGATGTTCCCGTAGCTCTCCAAAACGATGCCAACGCCTCTGCACTGGCCGAATGGTTGATGGGTTCTGGAAAAGGGACACGAAACATGATCTTCCTGACTTTCGGAACGGGGATGGGAGGCGGATTGATATTGGACGGTCGTTTGTACACAGGTACCAACGATTTGGCAGGAGAAGTGGGGCATATCCGGCTGGCAGACGATGGTCCCATCGGTTATGGCAAAGCCGGTTCGTTCGAAGGATTTTGCAGTGGGGGAGGCATCGCACAGCTGGCACGATCCGTGGTTTCCGCAAAACTGAAGAAGGGAGAAACCGTTGGATTTTGTCCCTCCGTGGAAATGGCAAACCACCTGGATGCAAAGAAAGTGGCGGTTGCTGCTCGGGAAGGTGATCCGGTAGCAAACGAAATTATCCGGATTTCGGGAGAATACCTTGGCAGAGGGCTGGCGATACTGATCGATATTCTTAATCCCGAATGTATTGTCATCGGCAGCATTTATACCCGCAACGAAGAGCTTTTTCGACCACATGTGGAGCGCATTTTAAAAGCGGAAGCGCTTCCCTCCGCGCAGGAAGTGTGCCGGATAAAACCGGCATTGTTAGGCGACTCGATAGGAGATTATGCTGCTTTGTGTGTAGCCCTTTATGAGAACAAATTTTAAAAGTATGGGAATGAATAACGTGGTGTTGCAAGAGCTGTTGGAAAGACATGATCGATTGAAGCCGTTGGAATTTGTTATAAGGAGGGCAGGAGAAAGCATGATCGACTGTTACAGAAAGGGAGGGAAAGTGCTGGTATGCGGTAACGGCGGCAGCAGTGCCGATGCCGATCATATCGTAGGGGAGTTGATGAAAAGTTTTGAGAAGGAGCGTCCGTTGGAAAGAAAGGTCAGGGAAAATCTTCATGAACGCTTTGGCGATCAGGGCAAATGGTTGGCGGACAACCTTCAGCAGGGATTGCCCGCGCTGTCGCTTTCGGCACATACCTCGCTTGTTACGGCTATTTCCAACGATTTGGGTGGCGATTTGGTTTTTGCCCAGCAGGTAACAGGTTACGGCGATGCGGGGGATGTTCTGCTGGCCCTCAGCACTTCCGGCAATGCCCGAAACGTGATTAATGCCTTAATGGTGGCAAAGGCAAAAGGGATGATTACTATCGGCATGACAGGGGAAACAGGAGGGAAAATGAAAGAGTTTTGCGACATCTTGATCAATGTCCCCGAAAAACGTACGGCATGTGTACAGGAGTTACATTTACCTATCTATCATACCCTTTGTCGGATGGTTGAGTTTGCGTTTTTTTGGCAATAACCGATTTAAATAAAAAAGTGAATTATGAAAAAACACAATTCCAAAAAAAATTCATCTTTTCTTAGCCGTCGGGATTTTCTTATCCGCAGTGCCGTGGGCATGGCAGGCATCGTTTTTGTTCCAAGGGAAAAGTTGTTTGCGGCAGGAGGCAACGAAAATTCTTCCTGGCCTTCCGATGCATCTGGATACCGTTTTCATATGATCGGACATGCGCATATCGATCCTGTCTGGCTTTGGCCGTGGCATGAAGGAATGGCGGTAGTCCACAGCACTTTTCGTTCCGCCCTCGATCGGATGAATGAAACGAGCGATTTTGCCTTTGTTGCCAGTTCGGCCCAGTTTTATGAGTGGGTGGCAGAAAATGATCCTGCGATGATCAAAGAGATCGGCAAGAGGATAGATGAAGGGCGTTGGAATATTGTCGGTGGTTGGTGGGTTGAGCCCGATGTCAACATTCCTTGCGGCGAATCGATGGCAAGGCAGGGATTGTATGGTCAGAGAACTTTTCAGCGTTTATTTGGACGGAAAGCAAGAGTGGCTTTCAATCCCGATTCGTTCGGACATGCCGGTACCCTGCCTCAAATTTTGAATTTGCAAGGGATGAAATATTATGTTTTCATGCGGCCCGCACCTCATGAGAAAACGCTTCCTGCCGAGTTGTTCTGGTGGGAAAGTACCGACGGTTCACGAGTGTTGACTTATCGTATTCCTATCAGTTATAATGAAACGCAGCCGGTTAACAAAAGGGTAGCGGAGATTTTAGAGCGTTTCCGCAACCAGCCGATGAAGAGTTTGATGGCCTTTTACGGTGCCGGCGATCACGGAGGGGGGCCGACCAAAGCGAACATCCGGTCCATTGAGGAGCTGAAAGAAGAAAAGGGCGCACCGGCGGTATTTTTCAGCACCATGGATGGCTATTTTGATGAAATAGAAAAAAAGAACCCGGATTTACCCGTTGTAAAAGAAGACCTGCAACATCATGCTCCGGGGTGTTACACTGCCGAGGTAGGGATAAAGAAAGGGAACCGGCATTCGGAAGCGGCTTTGATAGCGGCCGAAAAGCTGGCAGCGATAGGTTCCTGGGCATGGGGGGCCACCTATCCTAAAGACGAATTTACTTCCGCATGGCACCGTGTGCTTTTTTTGCAGTTTCACGACAGTCTTGCCGGAACTTCCCTTCCCGAACATTCGGTTACGGCCCGTGAAAGCTACGGTTTTGCCCTGGATACCGCCCATCAGGTAACATACAAAACTCTTCAGAAATTGGAAAGTCGGATTCCTGCGGAAGATGCTGCTTCCGAGTATTTGGTGGTATTTAATCCGCATGCCCGGGAAACGAAGAAAACGGTTGAATACGATTTTAACTGGAGCGACAGCCGACAATCGTCGAGAGTGGAAGACGAACAAGGGAATCCACTTTTGCACCAGTGGACTGCTGCATCGACCGAAACCGGGAGCCGCAAGAAATTGATTGCCGAAGTTTCGTTACCACCCTTCGGATATCGTCAGATAAGGCTTTTTGAGGGCGATGCTCCCGCTGTCAAAAATGGTGTAACGGCAAAGGACAACAGGCTTGAAAATGAGTTTTACAGCATTCGTTTTTCCGAAAACGGTGAGATTGGTATTTTAGATAAACGAACGGGCAATGAGGTTTTTTCGGGGAATGGAGTCGGTTGCAGAGCAGTGGTCATTGACGATCCGAGCGATACCTGGAGTCATGACGTAAGGGCTTTTTTGGACGAAATCGGTGTTTTTGGGAATGCAAAAATAACCATATTACAAAGTGGTCCGCTGAAAGCCACTCTCCGGGTGGCCACCACTTATGGAAATTCCACTTTGACCATCGACTGGTCATTAACCCGTGGTTCGCGTAACATAGAGGCAGCCGTAACCCTCGATTGGCATGAACGTCTCAAGATGCTCAAATTTTCTTTTCCGGTAAATATCGACTCGCCGACGGCTACTTACGAGGTGCCTTATGGATTTATTGTACGTGAGACCGATGGTGATGAAAATCCCGGTCAACGGTGGATCGATCTCACGGGCAGGCAAAACGACAATGTATATGGTTTGACGGTGATCAACGATGCCAAATACGGTTATAATGTGATAGGGAACGACATGCGTCTTTCCGTTGCCCGTTCGGCAGTTTTTGCTCATCATCATCCCAAGCAGTTAAGTCCTGATAGGGAGTACCGATGGATGGATCAGGGAATACATACTTTCCGGATGTTGCTTCTTCCTCATCAGAACTCGTGGCAGGAGAACGGGGTGACACAGGTTGCGGAAGAATTCGTGGCTCCGCCGTTCTGTATTTATCAAGGCATTCATGGAGGAGTGTTGCCGAAATCGGCCTCGTTTCTTTCCGTTGATAAGCCGAACATTATCGTTTCGGCCATTAAAGAGGCAGAAGATAACGATGATGTGATCATCCGCTGTGTGGAAACTTCGGGCATACCCACTACGGCTGCGATCGATTTGCGATTTGCGGGTAGAAGGTGGAAAGGCAGTTTTCGTTCTTGCGAGATAAAAACGCTCCGTGTAAACCGGGGTACGGGTCGAATCACGGAGGTAAATCTTCTGGAAGAATCTTGATAAGCTTTATTTTCAGTAAATTAAACAATTTAAAAACAAAAATGATGAACATAAAAATTAAAATAGTTGCTGTACTCGCTTTTTTAGGGATCATGGGAGCAGGTTGCGAGAAAAAGACAAAAGATGCTGTTCATTATGTGGATTATGTGAATCCTTTTGTAGGAACCAACGATCACGGACATACTTTTCCCGGTGCGGCTCTTCCGGGAGGGATGGTGCAGTTGAGTCCCGATACCGGTGTGGAAGGATGGGATTGGTGTTCGGGTTACCATTACAGTGACAGTTCGCTTATGGGATTCAGTCATTTGCATCGGAGCGGGATGGGTGCCGGCGACTGGGGTGATATCCTCTTGATGCCCACTATCGGGGAACTAAAAGTTGTTCCGGGGAGTAAAGAAAATCCGGACGAAGGGTACCGTTCGAGGTTTTCCCATCAAGAAGAGAAAGCGTCGCCCGGTTACTATTCGGTCCATTTGAAAGATTATGGTATTAATGCGGAGCTGACCGTTACAGAGAGAGCGGGTTTTCATCGATATACTTTTCCCCGATCCTCTGTTTCGCATATTCTTCTTGATGTGGGTCACGGCATTCGCGATAATTGTACCGGAGGAGAGGTGAGGATTGTAAATAACACGGAGATAGAAGGACATCGTTCCTCTACCGGCTTTGTCAAAAACAAAAACGTTTATTTTTGTGCCCGATTCAGCAAACCGTTCGAATCTTTCGGTACATGGAATGAAGGAGAGATTAAAGCGGGTTCGAAGGAGGATTCCGGCCGTCGGATCGGTGCATATGTGGATTATACCACTTCCGAAGATGAGACTGTTGAAGTGAAAGTGGGTATTTCTTATACCGGCATCGAGCAAGCACGGTTGAATTTGGAAACGGAAATACCTGATTGGGATTTCAAAAAGATAAAGGGAAGTGCCGAAAAGAAATGGAATGAAGCGTTAGGCAAAATCGAAATAGAACTCCCGGAAGCAAATGACGAAGAATACAACCGGGAGAAGAAAGTGACTTTTTATACTGCTCTTTATCATTCCCTTTTGTTTCCTGCCGTCTTCAGCGATGTTGACGGGAAATATGTGGGACTGGACAATCAGATACATAGGGCGGAAGGTTTTACTTATCTGAGCGATTTTTCACTTTGGGATACCCATCGTGCCCAAATGCCGCTGCTTAGCTTAGTAGAACCGCAAAGGGTTTTGAATTCCGTTCGCACCATGCTGGCACAGTATGAACAAGGAGGGTGGTTGCCTACCCCTCAACAGTTTGGCAACAGCTATACCAACGATATGATCGGGGATCATCCTGTGGTCGTTATTCTCGATGCCTTTCAAAAAGGGATTGACGATTTCGATGTGGAAAAGGCCTATGAAGCCGTAAAAAAGAATGCAACGGAAATACCTTCTTCCGATCATCCTTCCAGAGGAAGGGTGGGTTTGTATGATTACCTGGAATATGGTTACATTCCTTACGATAAACTGAGAGAGTCGGTTTCAAGGACATTGGAGTATACCTACAATGATTGGTGTGTGGCACAACTTGCTAAAGCACTGGGTAAAACGGAGGATTACGAGATGTTCATGAAAAGGGCGGCCAATTATAAAAATATAATCGACACGATTACCGGTTTCGCTCGTCCCAAGGACAGCAAAGGGAAATGGCTGGATCCTTTTAATCCGAAATTTGTCGGACACGGAAACGAACGGCATTACACGGAAGCAAATGCATGGCAATATACGTGGTTTGTTCCTCACGATGTGCAGGGACTGATTACCCTGTTGGGAGGAAGGGAAAAATTTTTAAATAAGTTGGATTCGCTTTTTACCATAAGTTCCGATGTGGAAGAATCCACTTCCGATATTACCGGTTTAATCGGGCAATATGCCCATGGAAACGAACCGAGCCACCATATCATCTATCTGTATAATTATGCGGGGGAGCCGTGGAAAACCCAAGTGCTGGCAAGAAAAGTGATGGAGGAATTGTACCATGCCGGTCCCAACGGGTTGTGCGGCAACGAGGACATGGGACAGATGTCGGCCTGGTATGTGTTTAGCGCCATGGGATTTTATCCTGTTTGCCCGGGGCAGAATGTTTATGTTGTGGGAAGCCCCCTCTTCAGTAAGGTAACCCTTCATCTGGATAAGAAATATTATCCGGCGGATCGATTCGGGATTGAGGCGGTAAACAATTCAAAAGAAAATAAATATATCCAGTCGGCCGGTTTGGATGGCAATCCTTGGAATAAACCGTGGTTCACACATGAAAATATAAAAAGGGGAAGCATGCTTGTTTTTCAAATGGGTCCGCAACCGAATAAAAATTGGGGTGCAAGGCCTGAAGATGCGCCTCCTTCCTTTGCTGCGACAGTGCGGGATCAGTAAGATAGAGAACATATAATTCAGGGGATGAAATGAAGAAAGAACAATTAGAGAGAATTTTAGAAGACATACGATCGGTCAGTATTGCCGTAGTTGGTGATTTTTGTTTGGATGCCTACTGGTTTATCGATGAATCGAAAAGTGAAGTTTCCATTGAAACGGGGCAGATGACCCGACCTGTGAAACGTCAACGCTATTCGCTGGGAGGGGCAGGTAATGTTGCCAACAACCTCACGGCCATGGGGGTGCAGGATGTTCGCGCTTTCGGGGTAATTGGTTCCGATCCGTTTGGCAACGAAATGGTGAAATTGATGCAGGCGAATGGGATAAATGCCGAAAACATCGTTATTCAAGAGCAAAACTGGTCCACACACGTCTATGCCAAGCCCTATATTGCCGATGTCGAACAAAACCGGCTCGACTTTGGCAACTTTAACGAACTTTCAAAAGAAACTTCCGACCGGTTGATCGGATTATTAGAGAGTGCCATTTCCGGGGTTGATGCAGTGATTATCAATCAGCAGGTGTTGTCGGGCATCCATACTGCATATTTCAGGGAACAGTTGGTGGAGGTGATTCAGCGTTTTCCCGAAAAGATTTTCATTGCCGACAGTCGGCATTACAGCGATGCATACGACGGTACATACCGGAAAATAAATGAGAGGGAAGCAGTCCATTTCATCGGATTGGAAAAAGATTCCGGCGATAGGGTAAGTTATTCCGAAGTGAAAGAAGCTGCGCTCAAATTGTACAAAAAGTATGGGAAACCCCTCTTTATTACCCGTGGCGAACGGGGTTCGATAGTGGTGGACGAAAACGGTATAACCGATATTTATGCGCTCATGATCATGGCGGAGGTCGATACAGTGGGTGCCGGTGACAGTTATCTGGCAGGGGCTGCGGCAACGCTTGCAGCGGGTTATGACATTCGGCTAGCAGCCGAAATAGGTTCTTACGTTGCGGGCGTGACGGTTCAAAAATTGTTTCAAACCGGTACGGCAACTCCGGAAGAAATTCTGCAGATAGGCAGCGATCCGGATTTTATTTACCATCCTGAATTGGCTGAAGATATCCGTTACGCAAAATACTGGCATGACTCCGAAATCGAAATTGTAAATGAATGGTCGCAACCTCTCCACGTCAAACATGTGATTTTCGATCATGACGGTACTATTTCCACCCTGCGCGAAGGGTGGGAACGGATTATGGTACCGATGATGATAAAAGCCATTTTGGGGGATCATTTTTACGATGTCGACGAGGCTTTGTATCATAAAATACGCAACAGGGTAATCGATTTTGTGGATAAAACTACCGGCATTCAAACGTTGGTGCAGATGAAGGGTTTGGTTGACCTTGTTAAGGAATTTGGTTTAGTACCTGAAGAACAGATTCTCGATGAATTTGCCTACAAGGAGATTTATAACCAAGAGTTGCTGTCCATGGTTAAGAAGAGAGAGACCAAACTGAAGAGGGGTGAATTGTCCGTGGAAGATTTCACGATAAAAAATGCTGTTCCATTGCTGGAAAAACTATACCAAGCAGGGATTACTCTTTACCTTACCAGTGGTACCGATGAGGAGGATGTGAAAAACGAAGCCCGTATCCTCGGCTATGATCATCTGTTCAAAGGCGGTATTTATGGATCTGTTGGCGATATAACCAAAGATGCAAAAAAAATGGTGATTGATCGTATTTTAAATGTAATCGGTGAATCGAATACGGGACAGTTGGTCACTTTTGGTGACGGACCGGTTGAAATACGTGAGACCCGCAAGCGTGGTGGAAGAACCATTGGTGTTGCCAGTAACGAAATGAAACGTTATGGTCTGAACGAAAGCAAACGTACCCGACTTATCAAAGCCGGTGCAGACGTAATTATTCCCGATTTTTCGCAGTTGCCGGAATTACTTCAATTATTGAACCTGAAAAATTAAAGCGAATCATGCCTTATTCGAAATTTGACAGGAGCCGACTGAAAATAAAACCGTTGGCGGAAAGGAAGAACAAGGTTTATATCGAAAGGGATCATATTCCGGTAGGCCAATCTCCCAAAAATCTGACGGAAAAAGGGATGCAGCTTATCGAGAGAACAGCTGAACGCATAAAGAAAGCACGCGAATTGAACCGTTCGGTGATGCTCGCCTTTGGAGCACATACGATAAAAAACGGCATGGCACCAACGCTTATTGCGCTGATGGAGGAAGGATGGGTGACGCATCTGGCAACCAATGGTGCCGGTATCATTCACGACTGGGAATTTGCCTTTCAGGGAGAATCGAGTGAGGATGTGCGTGAAAACGTGAGACTGGGGCAATTCGGAATCTGGGAAGAAACGGGTTTTTATATCAATCTGGCGTTGATAGTGGGCGCATTTGAAGGATTGGGTTATGGCGAATCGGTAGGGAAGATGGTTGAAGAGGAAGGTTTGGGAATTCCGGAGCCTTCATTTTTATATGATTTTGCCCAAGAAAATAGGGAAACCGATCCTCAAAGGGCTGCGGCAGCCATCGATCTGGCGGGGGTGATAAAACGTTTTCATCTGGCGGCCGGCTTTATGAACATTCCTCATCCTTACAAGAAATATTCGGTGCAAGGGAATGCTTATGCGTTAAGAGTTCCTTTCACGGGACACCCGATGTTCGGTCACGACATTATTTACACTCATCCGATGAATTACGGGGCTGCTGTTGGTCGTACAGCTGAAAATGATTTTCTTTATTATGCTCAAAGTGTGAGCAACCTTGAAAACGGTGTTTACCTGTCGATCGGATCGGCAGTAATGTCCCCGATGATTTTTGAAAAATCGCTGTCCATGGCGCAGAATCTGGCTATTCAACACAACAGTCACATCGATCATCATTATATTTTGGTTGTCGATTTGGCCGAATCGGACTGGGACTGGGATAAAAATGGCGAACCACCCATGGATAATCCGGCATATTACCTGCGTTACTGCAAAACCTTTCATCGCATGGGGGGAGAGATGCATTATCTTACAGCGGATAATCGTGATTTTTTGCTTGCCCTTTATCTTAAGCTTCATGCCTAATGAAATAATTTAACAGGGGTGGTTTCAATTCCACGTAACTTGGTTTATTTATCGATCCCTTTGTTTTAAATACAATAGCTTTTAAAAAACATAAAAAAATGAAAGAAAATAGTGTTTCGACAAAAAAAATTCAATGGAGAAAATTGCTACCGGTCTTTTTGTCTTTTGTAGTCATGGGTTTTGTGGATATTATAGGTGTTGCTACGGAATACATTAAGCATGATTTTGAGGTCACCAATTTTGTGGCTCAGTTTCTTCCGATGATGGTATTGTTGTGGTTTTTTGTGCTTTCTGTTCCTGTGGGTATTTTACAGGATAAAGTGGGTAAACGGAATATGTTGAATGCAGGGATGATCATTCAAGCTCTCGGATTAGGATTACCGTTTTTACACTATTCCTTTGGAATGATGTTTGCTTCTTTTACACTTCTTGGTATAGGAAATACGATTATCCAGGTTTCTGCTAACCCACTTCTTCAGGATGTTTCTCCCCCCGAAAAACTGGCGAGTTATTTAAGTACCAGTCAATTTATTAAATCGATAATTTCCTTTGCAGGTCCGTTAATTGCTACTTTTATGGCGGTAAGGTTTGGCGACTGGAAACTGGTTTTAGCAGTGTACAGTATTACTTCTGTTTTAGCTACCGTTTGGCTTGCGGCTACTCCTATTGAAGAGTCGAAACCTGATAGGAAACCGGCGACTTTTCGTTCTTGTTTCAGCTTACTGAAAAATCGTTTTGTGGCGCTTATGACGCTTTCCATTTTCCTTATTGTAGGAGCCGAGGTGTCGATGAATACCAATATTGCCAATATTTTGATCGCCAAATTCGATTTGGTTCTAGAAAAGGCAGCAATTGGAATCAGTGTGTTTTTTGCCGGAGAAATGGTTGCTCGCCTGGGAGGAGCGATTATCCTTAATTGGATCAAACCACGGTCATTTCTCTTGCTCATAGCGGTGATTTCGCTTCTGGGTGTTGCCGGCGTGCTTCTCGCTCCCACTTATAGTATTGCATTTGTTTGCATTTTTATCATTGGCTTAGGAGCAGGGAGTATGTTCCCGGTTATTTTCTCGTTGGCTTTGGAAAAAATACCCACTCGTGCCAATGAAATATCGGGATTACTCATCATGGCCGTTTCCGGCGGGGCATTTGTTCCACCGCTCGTTGGTTTTGTCAGCACTGTCATTTCTCCTGTAGCCAGTATAGGGGTTATTGCTTGTTGTTTGTTGTATATCCTTTGGGTCTCTTTTTATGTGAGAAGAAACTGAGTAAGTTCATTAAAAACAAGATTCCATTATTTATTTTTCTGATATAAGAAAAGAAATGAAAGCGAGGATGGATAGCGATGAGTTTTTCTCTTTCTGTCGAACAAAGCATAAACACTAAGAGAGGGAAAAGCAGATTGGCATATTTCCTGGAACATTTACTTTTTTTCTTAAGTAAGGTATTAACTAATGGTAGCCAATTATATTGAATTTACTTATGTGGATAGGGTATGGTTAGTGGTTTCACTTTACAATTCTGAGAAAAAAAGAAGGGAGTGGTTTAGCCTTTATATCCTGAATACTTGTATGCCTGGGAAACTTTACCTGATTCTTTAAAGTTGTTCATTAATATTTATCTGTTTGATTAACATATAAATATTCTGAATTTTATTACAAAATTGTGTTTAACAAAGCTGTATTTATAACTTGAATTCAGTTTTTTTAAAATTTAAGTTGTATATTTGAAAGCAAATTATTTAGCATAAGAATGCAAAAACAAGAACTTTTCTCAATGAGTCGGATCAGTTTATTAATAATTAATTGAATGGGTGTATTTTCGTAAAGTAAGTGATGAGGTAGACTCTATTTAAAGTAAAATATAGAGAAAATTTATTGTAATAAAATGAAAAACAATTATTTTGGTGTTTATTTTTTGAGCGCAGTGATTTTGTTTGTATTTGTTCATTGTTATTCTTTCCGACAAGCAGAGAGAGAAACGGATTCGAAGAAGATCAGGATTCTTTCTTACAACATACGCAATGCACGAGGCATGGATGAGGTGGTCGATTACGATCGCATAGCCGATGTGATCCGGCGAATCGATCCCGATTGTGTAGCCCTTCAGGAGTTGGACAGTGCTACGGAACGTAGTCAAGGTAAAGTAGTTCTTGACGAACTGGCAAAAAGGCTCGACATGTATGCTTCTTACGGGCCATCCATTGCTTATCAGGGTGGGAAATATGGAATAGGTGTATTGAGCAAGGCGAAACCATTACGAAAAGAGATTGTACAACTTCCGGGTAGTGAGGAGAAAAGAAGCTTGTTGGTCGTTGAATTACCCGGTTACGTTATGTGTTGCACCCATTGGTCACTCAGACAACCCGATCGGTTGTCGTCGGTGGGGGTAATCAATGAAAAGATTGAGAAATATACAACAAAGCCTGTTTTTTTGGCCGGCGATTTGAATGCAACGCCGCAATCCACCGAAATCGAAGAGCTTTTCAAGACATGGGAAATGCTGAATGACCCTTGTCAGCCAACTTTCCCTTCGGATAATCCCCGTAGCTGTATCGACTATATCTTTTTCAAAAAGAATCCCGCATTTCGCATTCGTGTCTTGCAGACCTATGTAGAAAAAGAATCGTCAGCTTCGGATCATCGGCCGGTATGGGTTGATATTCAAGTATCGAAAAAATAGATATGGTGACTGCTACTAATGAAAATATGATTTCTATTAATAAAAACAAAACATTTACAATGATGAAAACACACAGAAGAATAGTTATTACTG
>ERZ795062.2217-NODE-2217-length-12902-cov-5.355180_pt1 | contig 12902 bp, 11 predicted proteins | sample MGYA00375146_ERZ795062 | MGnify/ENA primary metagenome ERZ795062 (study PRJEB30191, sample SAMN05720281) | activated sludge metagenome | isolation source: Anaerobic digester | place: USA | collected 2015-07-16 ... | reverse complement strand
CTCATTTCTCTTCTTCGTTTTCTTCTTCTTGAGTCGTATAGACGTTTAAAAATTATAATAAAAATTAGAAATCCTATGGCAACTAATATACTACCTAACAATATGAAAAATGTGTTTCCTATTGGAGGCTTTTCCATTACAGCAATATAATCTAGGATAAAAAAACCTAATAGGATTATGATAACAGCAGCAATTGAACCTACAATAGCTCTGTCTTTCTCTCTCTTCGATTTGATAAAATTTACAATCTTTTTCATCATTGAAATCTATTTTTTCAACTCATTATATGGTTTTTCGATGATTTTATGGAATTCTTCGATATTGAATTTATTGGCATTTATACCATCATAAAACTTATATTCATTACCATTCCACAAATATTTTATACCTGGTGTATCGCGACCTGAGCCCAATAACTTCCAAAAAGGAATAACTTCTATTACTTTGTATGGATATTCAGCACCAGCAAATTTAAAAAAGTCCGGTATTAAATCAGCTTCTTCATTCATAAAGATAATTGAAATTTCTGGAAACCCTTTCATTTTTTTTCTCAAATCTGTAAGCTCTTTTGCTGCTTCTCTACAGTGATCGCATCCTGGAACAAAAAGACAAAAGGTTTTTTTGCCTTTGTCAATATTGGAAAAATATTGAGCATATCCCGATTTTTTTGCTGGAGGTTCGGTTGCTTCAACAGTTTTTGTGGGTTCTGTATTGACTTTATTTATTGTGTCAACTTTTGGCTGTTCAGTTATTGGTTGGATATTTAAAGTGTCAATTTCGGGAAGAACATTTTCTGGAATATCTACAGTTTTTTCAATTTCAGCTACTGGTTGAATAGGCGCAATCATGAATAAACCTAGAATTGATGCAAAAGTGACCGTAGTCAGTATCCAAAAATTATCTCCTTTTTCATTACTTTTTGGTAGAACAAATAATAACCATATTAGTAAGCCCATGGCAATAACATTTTTTATTATCGCTTCTATTGGTGTCATTGGTAGCAAACTACCAAAACACCCACAATTACCAGTATTTCCGCCGTGAATAAAGCTTTCATAGGTAAGATGTGTAGTAAAAACGGCAAGTAATAAAATGGTTGCTGGGATTACAATTGTTCTTAAAAAATTCTTTTGAAGAATTAAAAATCCTAATGCAAATTCAATTCCAATAAGTATTCTTGAAAAATAAGGAGCAAATCCTTCTGAAAACCCCATTGGATACAATTGTTTTACTTCAAAAGTTGAAATAGCAAAATAGGGCGAAGGATATAATTTTGCTACTGCCGAAAGCAAAAAAAGAAACGATATTAATACTCGAATTCCCCACGAAATATTCTTTTTTGAAATACTCATCAAGTTTGTTTTTTATTGTCCGAAATTCATTAAAATCAAAGCGAAAACCGAATAGTTTATCATGTCCTGATAGTTTGCATCAATGCCTTCAGAAACCAAAGTTTTTCCTTTATTATCTTCTATTTGCTTTACTCTTAGTAGTTTTTGTAAAATCAAATCGGTTAAAGAGCTAACTCTCATTTCGCGCCAAGCTTCACCATAATCATGGTTTTTGGCTTCCATCAAAGATTTAGTCAAAGCTACTTTTTCGTCATAAAGTCTTGTTGCTTTTTCAATGTCTAAATCGGGTTGTTCAACAACACCAAGCTCTAGTTGTATTAAAGCCATTATCGAGTAATTGATAATCCCAATGAATTCGCCTGTTTCATCCTCATCTACCTTCCTTACTTCGTTTTGTTGTAAACTTCTAATTCTTTGAGCTTTAATAAATATTTGATCTGTTAGCGATGGCAATCTCAAAATGCGCCATGCACTTCCATAGTCTTTCATTTTGTTGATGTAAAGTTGTCGGCAAATAGCGATAACCTTGTCATATTCTTGAGAAGTATTACTCATTTAAGTATATCTTTGTATCAAATTTTTTTACTAACGTACAGTTCGACCTGAACGTCTTGGGTCAAAAGTAAATAATTAACCTAATAAATACAAAGGCAAACTCTTATTAGTAGCTTAAAAAATAATGACAATCAACTGTAAAGGAAATTTAATCGACTTAACTTCACCCAAAGTAATGGGAATTCTCAACATAACTCCAAATTCATTTTATGATGGAGGAAAGTATGCTGACGAAAAATCTATTTTGTTTCAAGTTGAGAAAATGCTTATTGATGGAGCAACTTTTATAGATATTGGAGCATATTCTAGTAAACCAAATGCAGAATTCGTTTGCGAAGATGAAGAAATGAATAGGTTACTTCCAGTGGTTGAATTGGTTTTGAAAAGTTTTCCTGAAACAATAATTTCTATTGATACTTTTCGGTCAAAAGTTGCTCAAAAAGCTATTGAAAATGGCGCATCTATTGTCAATGATATATCAGCAGGAAATTTGGATCAGAACATGATGCAAACAGTTGCTTTGCTTCAAGTTCCTTATATTATGATGCACATGAAAGGAACTCCACAAACGATGCAAAGTCTTGCGCAATATAAAAATGTAACCAAAGAAGTGCTTTATTATTTTTCTGAAAAAATTGCAGAAGCCAGAAGTTTTGGGATGAATGATATTATTATCGATCCAGGATTTGGATTTGCAAAAACAATAGAAAATAATTTTGAATTGTTGAACAATTTAGAACTATTTCAAATGCTTGATTTGCCTATACTGGCTGGAGTTTCAAGGAAATCTATGATATACAAAACATTGGATACATTACCAGAAAACGCCTTGAATGGAACTACTGTTTTGAATACAGTTGCATTATTGAAAGGTGCAAAAATTCTAAGAGTACATGATGTAAAAGAGGCAATGGAATGTATTCATTTAATCAATCAATTATGAAAAAAATTACCTTAATTACCCTGAGTTTTTTGTTTTTGGCATGTTCAAAAAAAGAAGTTCTTTTGCCACAATTAGACGAAACAATTGTTGCTGATGTAAAAGATCTTTCACCTATTTATATGTTTTTTGAAACTAATGGTAAAGACACATTGATTGATGTAAATCGAAGTAATTCAATTAGTTCTACAAATTGGTTGTTTAATATCGACAAGCGATTACCTCTGAAATTAGTTATTCCTGAAATTCAAAAACTTCAAGCAAAAAAGGAAAAAAGTGTTCACAAAAGTGAAACTTCTGAAAATTATTTTACCTATATGGATAAAAATAAAAAAGCTTTGGCATTTATGCCTTTTGGTGAGGTAGAGTTTAATTTTAATAAACCTTCTGTGGGTTCGAATATTATTTATTTTGATAGAGATGGAAAAATTTTTTTCAACCATCAATTATTGTCAAAAAAGGAATTGGATAAATATATCAATGGATTATTTATTGAAAAAGAAAGCAGTATTTATATTGGGTATAATAAAAACTTGAGTTATGAAAACTATTTAAAATACAGATTATTAGCAAAAAAAATAGTTATTACCAAGTTAGGATTAAGTGTTGATTATACTAAAGAGTTTGTTTATTAGTTCTAACTGCCAACTAAAAACTGCTTACTGAACACTAAATTATTGATGATGATAAGGTTCATTTCGTAAAATAGTAAATCCGCGATAAAGTTGTTCTATAAAAAATAATCGAACCATTTGGTGAGAAAAAGTCATTTCAGAAAGTGAAACTTTTCCTTGTGCTTTTTTGTAAACTTCCTCACTAAAACCATAAGGTCCACCAATTACAAATACCAAGGTCTTCACACCAGAGTTCATTTTCTTTTGTAAATAATCGGCAAACTTCATGCTTGAAAATGTGCTTCCGTTTTCGTCTAGCAAAATCATTTGGTCAGTAGGAGTAATTTTTGCCAGAATGAGTTCGCCTTCTTTTTCTTTTTGTTGATTTTCAGAAAGGTTTTTAACGTTTTTTATATCAGGAATAATCTCTAAATCAAATTTTATATAAAATGATAAACGCTTTGAATACTCATCTATTAAAGCCTGTAATGATTTGTTGTCCGTTTTTCCAATAGCAATTAATTTGATGTTCATGTTTTATTCTATTTCTAGTGTGTTTTTGTCATTTCGAGGAACGAGAAATCTCATTTAGTTTTTCAAAGATTAAGAGATTCTTCATTCCACTTCGTTACATTCAGAATGACAAAATACTCGGTTATTTATTCCAAATTTTCCATGCTTTTTCTGCCTGTAGTACTAGCATTTCATAGCCATTTTTTGTGACTGCGCCTTTCTTTTTGGCTTTTTTCAGAAACTGTGTTTCTTCGGGGTTGTAAATTAAATCGAAAGCGATGTGTTTTGGTGTGAAAAACTCATAAGGAATAGGCGGAAATTCTTTTGTATTTGGATGTGTTCCTAGTGGCGTACAATTGATTATAATTTGATAATTGTCAAATGTTGTTGCATTGAGAAAATGGTAATCTATTGTGTTTTCTTTTGCTTCTCGTGAAACGAAAGTGTAAAGAATTCCCAAACGACCTAATGCGTAAGCTACTGCTTTTGCTGCTCCACCAGTTCCAAGTATTAAAGCTTTTTTGTGATGAGGTTGTAGTAAAGGTTCTAATGATTCTTTGAAACCAAACCAATCTGTGTTATAGCCTTTTAGTTTTCCTTTTTTTGTAAATCGGATAGTGTTTACAGCACCAATCTCAAAAGCTGTTTTTGATAGTTTGTCTAAATATTGAATAATGCTTTCCTTATATGGAATGGTAACATTCAGTCCTTTTAAATCTTGATTATCATTTAAAATTTTTGGGAATTCATCAATTGATTGAATGTCAAAATTGACATACTTGTAATCAGATAATTGACCAAGTTCAAATTTTTCGGTGAAATATTTCTTCGAAAACGAATAATCAATATTTTTTCCAATTAGTCCAAAAATTACTGGCATTTTAGTCTAGTTTATTATGCTTTTGAATGTAATCTTGAACTTCTTTTTTGTCCCAAACTTGTGGAAACAAATCTTTTAAAATAGTATGATTTTTAAAATTTATGGTACAAGCAATGACCAAATGATAATTTCCTTTTTCATTTTCATTGAGCATGTGATGTAATCCAGCCAAGCGATATTCAATTTCATATTCATTTTGAAAAAATTCTGAAGCTTGAACAAGCGCTAAAATAGCATTGTTATATTCTCCCATTTCATACATCATATCAATCCAAAAAAGCCATGTGTCCATTTGGCAATCACCATATTCTACAGCTTTTTTATAACCGTATTCTGCTTCTTCAAAATTGTTTAATTCTTTATTGATAGAAGCATATCTTTTCCAGTAGAGTTTATTTTGGTCGTCTATGGCTAATGCCTTGTTGACATAATATAATGCTTTTTGGTGATTTTTTTGTCTAACATAAAAGTCCGTAATAGCAATCCATCCTTTGTCAAGTAATGGATCTTCGTGAACTGTTTTGTTGAAATAATTTAGAGCTTCGTTTTTATTTCCTAGTTTTTCATAACATTTACCAATTCGGAGTAAGGCATAGGAAGTAGGATCATCGAGTTCTATTGTTCTGTTATAGCTTTCTATGGCTTCATCATATCTTTTTAGCCTTTCGAGTGCTTTTCCTTTTTCCATAAATGCACCAATGAATTCATCATCGATGTAGGTTGAAAATTCAAAAGCACGAACGGCATTTTCATAATCTTTTATTCCATAATATAATCTTCCTGATTGATGCCAAGCAATTTCGCTGTATGGATTTCTGTCAATATATGTTTTTAGGTATTCTATGGCTTCAAGATTTTGGTCGAGAAATTCGAAACAATACACTACGTTGTATAGCGCAGATTGATCTTCAAAATCTTCTTCTAAACATTTTATAAAATTTTCTTTAGCCTTTTCAAGATTATCCATAAAAAGATATTCCATGCCTATAAGGTTATATACATCGGCATAATCATCTGTCAATGTCAATGCTTGTTCAAGAAATTCAACCGCTTTTTCGTGCTGATCTCTTTTGGAATAAATATTGGCTTTTTGGATAAAAATTTCTTCGTTAGTAGGCTCAATAGCATATAGTTCGTTGAGTAACTTTTCTGCTTGCTCGAGTTTATCATCATAAATCAACATTTCAACCTGTACTAGTTTTAATCCAGTAGATTTTGGGTGTTGTTCTAATCCTAGTTTTAATGCTTTTTTTGCCAAATTGGCTTTACCCATGTCCAGGTAATGAAGAATTATTTCCTCAAACTCCTCTGAGTCGAAAAAGAAAACTTTGTTTGTTTTCAACATCGATTCAAATTTTGAAAGGGATAAGTTGTATTCTTCTTCTTCGTGACTCAAATGCATAGTTGATAGGGTTTAAATTATCCTAACTAAAATTAGGCAAACGCTAAACTTTTTTTAACGAAAATTTATATTGTTGTAAACAATTTAATTAACAATCATTAATGAAAATTTCAAACTCAAAAATCTATTTCAAATTTGTATTTCATTCATAACTTCATCCATCACTTCGAGAATAATTTTGCATCCTTCTCTAATCTCATCTTCACTTATAGTTAGTGGTGGTGTGATTCGTATTGCTTTGCCTTCAAAGAGTAGCCAAAATAAAATTAACCCTTTTTCTTGGCATTTCAAAATAACTTTATCTGTTATTTCAGCACTTTTAGTCATGGCAGCTAGCATCAATCCTTTGCCTCTAATTTCTTCTATCAAAGGATGTACCAAATGCGTTCTAAAAATCTTTTCTTTTGCTAAAGATTGTGAAGAATAATCTTTTTCTAAAATTTCTTGAAGTGTAGCTAAACTAGCAGCAGCAATAACTGGATGTCCGCCAAATGTAGTGATGTGTCCAAGTTTTGGATCATGACTCAGCAAATCCATATATTTTTCGTTGGCAATAAATCCGCCAACTGGCATTCCGCCTGCCATTCCTTTGCCTATAATGACAACATCGGGAACAACATTGTAGTTTTCGTAACCAAATAATTTTCCTGTTCGACCAAAACCAGGTTGTATTTCGTCAACAATCATTAGTGCGCCAACTTCTTCGCAACGTTTTTTTACTTTGGCAAGAAAATCATTTTTTGGTTCAATAAATCCTGCGCCACCTTGAATACTTTCCAAGATTATTCCAGCAGTTTTGGTAGTTATTTTTTCTAAATCGGCTTCGTTATTGAAGGTAATAAAATCAACATCGGGAATCAATGGACGGAAAATTTGTTTGCGTTCTTCAAATCCCATTACGCTCATCGAACCCATAGTATTTCCGTGATACGCATTGTGACACGAAATCAATTGACTTCTTCCAGTTACACGACGAACGAGTTTCAATGCACCTTCGCAAGCTTCGGTTCCAGAGTTTACTAGATAAACTTTGTTTAAACTTGGATGTAAATTTTGAACCAATAATTTGCAATATTCCACCGCAGGATGCTGCGCATATTCGCCATAAACCATCACATGCGAATACTTGTTCAATTGGTCAATGATAGCTTGATTTACTCTTGGATGTTGATGTCCTAATGAACAAGCAGAAACACCAGCAACAAAGTCTAAATATTTTTTTCCGTTGGTGTCAAAAATATAGGAACCAATGGCATGTGATACTTCCATTCCTAGCGGATAGGGAGAAGTTTGTGCTTGGTATTTTAGAAAATCTTGTTTCATTGTGTTAACCACGAATACACGAATAATTTATTTAAACTGCTACTGAATACTGATTATTGAACACTATTTAACCGCTGGTTTAGGGTTGTTTTTGTCATAATCGAGTGTTTCTTTCCTCGGTTCTAGTGGTTTGTTTTCTTTTGCTTCCTCAGCTTTTTTATCAGCCTGAATTTTGTCATCGAGTTCATTCTCCTCTGGAGGAAAAATATCATCTTTTGATTTTATCCGTTCATCACCACGCCAAATAAATCCTCTTAGCTTTCGTGCATTTTCTGGAAGTTCTTTTTCAGGATAAATATCGCCATCTACATTGTCAAAAAAGGTAATCGTATCAATGGTATTTTTATCCAAAGTCATGTTTATTCTACTGCTTACATTTTTGTTGATACCAATAAGCTCATTTTTATCATTTCTAAGGAAATAAACCACTTCCGTATTCTTTACAACGTCAACTTCATAGAGTTTATTGTCTTTGAATTTTCCATAGAGATTTTGTCCCTTTACTTGATTGAAACCAGCTTCTAATGTATCTTTTGAAATTATAAACGCATTGTTTAAAACTTTTAATGAATCGAGTTTTTCGGTTTCATTATTTCCAATGAGATGCATGACATCACCTGTCATTTGATTTTCATAGTTCCAAAGAATAGGTCTTCCAATCAATTTTGTCAAAGCCTTTTTTTGGTCAGAATGTATGGAGTCACATTTTCCACTCATGTCTGTTTTGTAAAAGCGCACATTGTTGAAAGCTCTAATAATTCTATTATTTGGTTTACCAGTAACCATTAATTTTTTACCGTGAATATAAACCGAGTCGTTTTCAACGATATTGATTGCAACGGCTCTTTTAGTTATAAAAAGAGAGTCTTTTAGTTTGTACAATTCGGCATAATGACCTTTTACAATGCCTTTGTTTATAGTGTCGGTTATTTTGACATTATTGGTTCCAGAGGCAAATTCTTTATTTCTGTCATAATACAAACTATCTGCTTCAATCCTTCGGTCTTTGTATTTTATATAAGAGTTTTTTACAAACTGAGCAAGGTTCTTTTTGGTATCATAAAATCCTTTTTCGGTATAGATATAATTTTCCTTACTGGTTATGGTTGACGGACCGAAAAGGTAAGAATGACCAGAGTTTGTATAATAATCTAGATGATTTGATTTTATGGTATATTTTGGGTTAGTAATGGTAACAGCTGTTAGAAACTGAAATTTCTTTTGTGCTACAAAATATCTTCCCGATTTACTTTTTAGAGTGTTTTCTCTATTGGTGATTGTTCCTTGTGTATTGTAGAAAGCTTCTTGAAGATTTCTATCAAAGTTGATAGTATCGGTTACCAAAGTCGATTCAGGAGAACGCATAATAACATTTCCTGTTGCAAAAGCTTTTTTTACTTCGCCGCTGTATTCGGCATATTTGCTGTTGAGGTAAAGTGTATCACCTTGAACCATTTGAACATCGCCAAAAGCTTTTATGTAGTTTTCTTTTTGAAAGTAATATGCTTTGTTGCAAGTAAATACAACACCTTCGTGACTAACTCTCACATTGCCACGCAAAAGTAGAGCATCAGGTATTTCTGTTTGATTGATATCTGCAAAATCGGAATATTCAATATTTATTTTAGACGATTTTTGAGCGTTTGCATTCAAAAAACAAAATAGTATCCCGATGAGTAAAAGAAGCTTTTTCAAGTGCTTAAATTTTTGCCAAATTTATGAAATTACCCTAAATTCATGATTGGAATTAAGAATAAATTATAGAATTTAAAATAATCAATTCTTTATATTTGTCAAAAATAAGGGTTACTTATTTATAAAGTAATCATGAAATGCCCAATGGATAAAAATTGCAAAATCACCGAAGATGAAAAGGGCATAACATCTTCTTTAATTTAAAATATTTTGTACAGATGAAAAAATCACTATTCATTCTTGCAATGTTTTCAACTTTTGCAGTTGTAGGACAAAAAGAAACCGAAAAAAAAGACCATAAAAAACCTTCACTTATTTTAACAATGCCAAAATCACAATCAAAAAAACCAGTCGTTTATCAGGTATTCACTCGCCTTTTTGGAAATAAAAACACCACCAATAAACCTTGGGGAACAATAGAAGAAAACGGAGTAGGGAAGTTTAACGATTTTACCGACAAAGCTTTGCAAGAAATAAAAAAATTGGGTGTAACACACATTTGGTTTACAGGTGTTCCGCATCATGATGTAATTAGAGATTACACAAAATATGGAATTTCCAATGATGATCCCGATGTGGTAAAAGGTAGAGCAGGTTCGCCTTATGCTGTAAAAGATTACTACAATGTAAACCCAGATTTAGCAGTTGATCCAGCCAAAAGATTGGAAGAATTTGAAGCATTGATAGCACGAACTCACAAAAATGGTTTGAAAGTGATCATCGATATTGTACCCAATCACGTGGCACGCAACTATCAAAGTATCAGTAAACCAAGCAATGTGAGAGATTTTGGTCAAGATGATAATACGTCTGTTGAATATGCTAGAGACAATAATTTTTACTACATTCCAAACACGCGTTTCGAAGTGCCAACTTCTTATGATTACAAGCCACTTGGCGGAAATCCAAACCCGTTGATAGATGGAAAATTCAATGAATTTCCAGCAAAATGGACAGGAAACGGTTCCCGAAAAGCAAAACCAGATATCAACGATTGGTATGAAACCGTAAAAGTAAATTATGGTATTCGACCTGATGGTTCAAAAGATTTTCCATTACTTCCTGCAGGTTTTGACAGAAAAGATTACAAAGCACATTTTGAGTTTTGGAAAGATAAAGATGTACCAAGTTCTTGGGAAAAATTCAGAGATATTGCGCTATACTGGATTGCAAAAGGTGTTGACGGTTTCCGATATGATATGGCAGAAATGGTTCCCTATGAGTTTTGGAGTTATATGAATTCATCCATCAAAATGAAAAACCCAAATGCCTTTTTGCTAGCTGAGGTTTACAATCCTAATGAATATAGAAATTATATCAACTTGGGTAAAATGGATTATTTATATGATAAAGTAGAAACCTATGACCATTTGAAAGCTGTAATTCAAGGAAGAGCATTGCCCGATGAATTATCGAATATTCAAAATAGAAATGCTGATATTTCAAAACATATGTTACACTTTTTGGACAATCATGATGAGCAACGATTGGCTAGTGAAGCATTTGCAGGAAGTGGCGAAAACGGAAAACCTTTGATGGTCGTTTCGGCTACTATAAGCAAAGCACCAATTATGATTTATTTTGGTCAAGAAGTAGGTGAAGCAGGAACGATTGATGGTGGTTTTGGAAAACCAACACGAACATCTATTTTTGACTATGTTGGTGTGCCAAATCACCAACGATGGATGAACGATGGAAAATTTGACGGAGGTCAACTTACCGATTCCGAAAAGCAACTTAGAGATTTTTATCAACGATTGCTGAACTTTGTTCAAAAAAGCGAAGCACTAACAGGTAGATTTTATGAACTTCAAACAGCCAACAGAAACCATACCGAAAATTATGATGGCATGATATATTCTTTTGCGCGTTATACGGGGAAAGATAGAGTAGTGGTTGTGTCCAATTTTTCTAAAGACAAAACAACCGAATTCTATTTAAAACTACCAAAAGAAATTCTTGCATTATGGAAAATGGCTGATGGCACTTATCCTATCAAAGATGCGATTTATGGCGGTTCAACCGAGTTGGTGATAAAAAATGGAGCAGGCGAAATGAAAGTAGTATGCCGACCAAGTGAAAGCTTTATATACCAGTTTTAGACACGTTTTTTGCAATAGATATTAAAGCCTAGCAACGTCATTTACTTGCTAGGTTTTTTTTATTACAGATTTAATGCAGACTAATCACTTTGGTAATTTTCCAATCCTTATTTTCTTTTTTCCAAATGATAGTAAAACGAGCAATTTTTGGAACGCTATTAGGTTCTTCTTTGTTGATAAACTTGTGCAATCCTATTTCTACAGCGCCATAATCTTTTATTGGGTAAACCTCAATACTGCCTTTTACAAGTTCTCTTTTTACTTTGCCACATACATTTTTTTTTGTTCCTTCAACAATTTCTTTTTTAGAGTTCATAAAACCGCCTTTGTCATGATAAAACTCTAAACTATCCGAATAGAAAGCACTGTATTTATCCAGATTTGTAGCACAAGTGTTGTAAGCTTCAAAAAAAGTACTGTCTAGCTGTACGATGGTTTTGTATAACGCTTCGTCATCTGGTGTATAATTTTTGGTGAGTTGATAAACATTAGACGATGACGAACAACTTAGTAAAAACAAACCAAGAAGCATAGTACTGATAAATATGTTTTTTGTCATGGGTTTTTGTGTTTATACTTGGTTCTTTGTTGGAGATTTATGTTTTGGGAATATTAAGTGAAACGTTAGGATTTTGGTGTAATGTTTACTAGTTATTGAGTGAAATTGTTGTTTGTGGCGGTCTTTACTTCATTTTGTTCCTTTACATTTTCTTTCACTAATGATAAAAAATACCAAATTGATATTATAGTTAGCCAAATTGAAATATAAAATGATAATTTCCCAAAAGTGTCGTCATAATACTTAATAAACACATCTTTCAATAAAATAATTTCAAAATATACAGCTAAAATAAAAATCGATAATATGGGAACTAGAATAAGTAAACCGTAAAATAAGCATCCTAATCTTCCAAACACTTTAACTCTAAAAACTTCATTCCAAGTAGAATATGGTAAACTTATTCTTTTTAAAACGTCTAAATTTTTCTGTTCATTTTTTTCTTGTTTGTAAAGACAAATGAAAATTGCTTCAAGTGTTTTGTTTGCTTCAGATCTATGGATTGATGTTGTAACTAACTCAAACATTAGGTATGAAAAAAGTAATGGAAAGAGTTTTGTAATAATTGAGTTGTCATTGATTGAAACTGGACCTATTTTTAAATCATAAAAACTCGTCTTTGAAGAAATCACATAAAGGAAGACAACAATTATTATATACAAAATTAAATTTCTAGTACGGTTATCAAGACCTTTTACCTTCTCGTAGATTTTGTTGTAGAGGTCAAATGATTTTTCTTCACCGATTTCGGTAGTAAATTCTTTAATATTTTTTGGAAATAGTATCATGTAAAAGTTTTGAGATGGCCAATAAAGTTCCTCGTTCGAGCTTTGTTTTGCTAAGATATGAAATATCTTCAAGCAAAAAAGGAGAAGCGAGAACGAGAACCAGAATTGCGTTAAGAAAATGAGCGGAAGGCTTGGGAGTAATGCGTAGCATTGCGAGAGACTTTCACGCCGCAAGGCAA
>ERZ795062.2216-NODE-2216-length-12904-cov-11.548681_pt1 | contig 12904 bp, 10 predicted proteins | sample MGYA00375146_ERZ795062 | MGnify/ENA primary metagenome ERZ795062 (study PRJEB30191, sample SAMN05720281) | activated sludge metagenome | isolation source: Anaerobic digester | place: USA | collected 2015-07-16 ... | reverse complement strand
GCCGCGCAGCTTTATGGCGAGTTCAAGAGCTTTTTCCCGGACAACGCGGTCGAATATTTCGTATCCTATTACGACTACTACCAGCCCGAAGCCTATGTGCCGCGCAGCGATACCTACATCGAGAAGGAAAGCTCGGTGAACGAGGCGATCGACCGGATGCGCCATTCGGCCACCCGGGCGCTGCTGGAACGCGACGACGTGATCATCGTCGCCTCGGTCTCATGCCTTTATGGCATCGGCTCGGTCGAAACCTATTCGGCGATGATCTTCGACATCAAGACCGGCACCAGCGTCGACCAGCGCGAGCTGATCCGCAAGCTGGTGGCGCTGCAATACAAGCGCAACGACGCCGCCTTTGCCCGCGGCAATTTCCGCGTGCGCGGCGACAGCCTGGAGATCTATCCCAGCCACTACGAGGACATGGCCTGGCGCGTGGCCTTTTTCGGTGACGAGATCGAGGAGATTGCCGAGTTCGATCCGCTGACCGGCAAGAAGGGCCAGACCCTTTCGCAGGTGCGCGTCTATGCCAATTCGCACTATGTCACGCCCGGCCCGACGATGAAGCAGGCCGCCGAGGCGATCCGCTTTGAACTGGCCGAGCGGCTGAAGGAGCTGGAGGCCGAGGGCAAGCTGCTGGAGCACCAGCGACTGGAGCAGCGCACCAACTTCGACCTTGAGATGATCGCGGCGACCGGCTCTTGCGCGGGGATCGAGAACTATTCGCGCTTCCTCACCGGACGTCTGCCGGGCGAGCCGCCGCCGACCCTGTTCGAATACCTGCCCGACAACGCGCTGCTGTTCGTCGACGAAAGCCACCAGACCGTGCCGCAGATCGGGGCGATGTCCAAGGGGGACCACCGCCGCAAGATCACGCTGGCCGAATACGGCTTTCGCCTGCCAAGCTGCATCGACAACCGCCCGCTGCGCTTTAACGAGTGGGACGCGATGCGCCCGCAGACGGTCGCCGTTTCCGCCACTCCCGGCAGCTGGGAGATGGAGGAATCGGGCGGCGTGTTCGCCGAGCAGGTGATCCGCCCGACCGGCCTGATCGACCCGCCCGTCCTGATCCGCCCGGTCGAGGACCAGGTGCAGGACTGCATCGAGGAATGCCGCCAGACCGCCGCGAAGGGGTATCGCACGCTCGTCACCACCCTCACCAAGCGGATGGCCGAGGACCTTACCGAATTCATGCACGAAGCGGGCCTCAGGGTGCGCTACATGCACAGCGACGTGGAGACGCTGGAGCGCATCGAGCTGATCCGCGACCTGCGCCTGGGCGTCTATGACGTGCTGGTCGGCATCAACCTGCTGCGCGAAGGGCTGGACATCCCCGAATGCGGCCTCGTCTGCATCCTCGATGCCGACAAGGAGGGCTTCCTGCGCAGCGAAACGTCGCTGATCCAGACCATCGGGCGTGCGGCGCGCAATGTCGACGGGCGGGTGATCCTCTATGCCGACCGGATGACCGGATCGATGGAGCGCGCCATCGCCGAAACCGACCGCCGCCGCGAAAAGCAGGCCGCCTACAACCTCGAACACGGCATCACGCCCGAAACGATCAAGCGCAACATCCACGATATCGTCGCCGATACCGCCAGCCGCGACGGCGTGCTGGTGGAGATCGAGGCGGAGGGGGCCAACAACCTCGTCGGCCACAACCTGCGCGCCTATATCGAGGAGCTGGAAAAGAAGATGCGCGCCGCCGCCGCCGACCTGGAATTCGAGGAAGCCGGCCGCCTGCGCGACGAGATCCGGCGGCTGGAGGCGGAAGAACTCGGCCTGCCCGAGGACGAGCGCAAGGCGCCGATCGTCGGCCGCAGCAACGAGGGCAAGCCCGGCACCCGCAAGGGGCGGTTCGGCAGGGAGAGCAAGCGGAAGTGGGGGCGCTAGGCGCTCACCATTCCTTTGTCATTTGGGACTAGAGCGCCGGGAATGGACGACAGGCCCCTGCCCCCGCCGTTCGAGGTCTCCGCCCGCCGCGACTGGCGGCCGTGGGCATGCCTGACGGTCGGAGGCGCCTTCGCGGTATTCGCCCAGCTTGCCTCCAGCGCCGAGGCCTGCGCGGCCAGCGGCACCTGCTCGCAGCTGCTCACCGCGGGCGTCACCGGGGCCGGCCTGCTGGCGTGCGGCACAGGCGCACTGGCGCTGTGGCGCAATGCCAGCCGCGGATCGCGCTTCGATTCCCTCACTGGCGAGCTTCGCTGGTGGCAGCACCGCCGCGCGGACGATCCCGGCCTCCACGGGTCGATCCACCCCCGCGACATCGCCGCCTTCCGCCTCATCGCCCACGACGAGGGCGAAGACACCATCCAGCTGGTCGACAATGCAGGCGAGATCCGCCTCTGGTTCGATGGCGAGGTCCTGCCCCGCAAGGACCGGGATGCCTGGTTCGCGCAGGTGCTGGCGGCCTGGCCGCATATCGGGATGGAACGGAGGTAGCGCCTGCGTGTCTCGACTGCGCACGACACGAACGGGAGGTCGGCCGAGACCATCGCAACGCAGCCTTCGACCTTCGTCCCGCGCTTGACCCGGGACGACGGATCAGAGCTTCCCGAACTTGCCTTCAAACCCACCGACGTCGCCGCTGGCGAGCAGCTTTGCCTGATCGACCCAGGCATCCCGGCGCGGGCGGCCGGCGAAGGCGCCCAGTTTGGCGTCGAGCGCGTCGAGGTCGGCGTCGGTCAGCGCGGCGATCTGGGCGTAGGTGGTGAGGCCCAGTTCGGGCAGCAGCTTCTGCAGCTTGGGGCCGAGGCCCTTGATCTTCGACAGGTCATCCCCGGCAGCGACGGGCGCGGGCGCAGCCTCCACCTCGGGCACCACTTCCATTTCGGCGGCGCGGGCCTCTACCTCCTCGACCTCGTCCTGCGCGGTCACGGCGACGATCTCGGCCACCCCGGCCATCACGCCGCCGTGGGGTGCGGGGGTGACGATCTGCGCGGCAGGCGGGGCATCGATCAGCGCCTGGTTGCGCTGCGCGGGCTCCGCGCCCTCGCTCAGCACGTCGGGCTTGTAATCGCGGCGTTTGGGCGCAGAACTGGCGCGGGCGTAGAGCCACCAGGCGATCAGCAACGCGATCACTGCCAGCCCCGCGTAGATCAGCCAGTTCGCCTCAATCGTCGCCATCATTGCCGCATCTCCTGCCTGCCTGGCCCCGCGTTAGCGGCGCGCGCGCGGAACCGCAATCAGGCGCCGACATTCTTGCGGAACAGCACCCGGTCTTCCGGCCCGAAGCCCCGGTGCCAGATGACGAAGCCGTAGACGAACAGGATCGCGGGAATGCCGAACAGCAGCTCCGCCCATTCGGGCAGGAACCGCGTCACCGCCCAGCCCACCAGCGCGGCGGGCGCGGCGGCCCAGACCAGCGCCCAGCGCCAGATCGTGATCCGCTGGTCGAGAATGCGCGACAGCAGCCAGGCCTTGACCAGCGAGGCCGTGCCCAGCGAGAAGAACAGCGCGGCGGCGGCGGCGGCGGCGCTGTAATTCGGCCCCAGCCCCATTTCCCGCACCACCATCATCCCCGCCACGGTCAGCGACGCCTGCAGGGCGATGGTGGAGAGCGAGATCCACAGGTTCTTGTGCCGCGCGACATAGATCAGGGCGGCCTCGCTCACCACGGCGGTGGCGGCGGCAACCTCGGCCACCAGCAGGAAGGTCAGCGCGCCGGTGCCGCCCACGAAATGCGGGCCGACCAGGCCCATTACCGCCTCGCCCGGAATGACCAGCGCCATGGCGATGCCCGCCTGGGCGGCTATGATCCAGAAACCCACCTGGCTGACCTGCTGGGCGATCGCGGCGTAGTTCTTTTCCTTGAGGTTGCGGGTGATCACCGGCCCCAGGATCGGCTCGAAACTGGTCTTCAGCTTCTGCGGCAGCGAGGCGACCTGCTGCGCGGCGTAATAGACCCCGACCGCGGCGGGCGAGGTGAAGAAACCCAGCAGCGCCACATCCAGCTTGCGCGATCCCCATTCCACCATGTCCGCCACGGCCAGCGGCGCCGACAGCACGGCCAGCCGCCCCAGCCGCAGCGGATGCGGGTGCCAGTGGCGCGGCAGGCCGAAAGTGCGCACCAGCGGCCACAGCGAAACGGCCAGCGCCGCCAGCTTCGCAAGCAGGAACGACAGGGCCAGCCCCGCCTCTGGCAGCACGAACAGGAAGGCCACGGCCGACAGCGTCTGCACCCAGGGTTCGACCAGCGAGCGGGCGCGCACCGTGGCGCCGACGTTGTAGCGATAGGCCAGCGCGGCGAGCGCAATGTCGGTCAGCGCATTGGCGACCAGCGCGAGGGGTAGCAGCCGGTCCCATTCGCTGTACTGGCCGCTGGGAAACATCGGCGCCGGAAACAGGTAGAGCAGCCCCGCCGCGCCGACCGACAGCATCAGGGTGAGCGTCATGGCATCGGCAATGACGTGCGGCGCCTCGCGCGGGTCTTCCGACAGGCGCTGGGCAAGGCCCCGGCGCTGGCCCAGCACGCACAGCTGCGCGATCAGTTCGACGATCACCAGCGCCGAGGCATAGCGCCCCAGCGCTTCCACCCCATAGAACCGCCCGGCGATGAACAGGAACGGGGCCGTGCCGCCCAGCCGCAGCAGGAAGCCGAAGAAATTGGTCCGCCCGCCCTTGGCCAGCGCCTGGATATCGTCGCGCTGGGCTTCGCTCACCGCGCGCCTTCCTGTTCGGCGCGCAGCGGGCGCGCCAGCAGGTCGGTCACGACCTCTCCGGCGGCGGCCTCTCCGGCCAGCAGGCGGCACACGGCATCGACGATCGGCATGGCGATGCCTTCGCGGCGCGCCAGTTCAGACAGGATCGGCGCGGTCGCGGCGCCTTCGGCCACGCTGTTCTTGCCCGCCAGCGCCTGGCCTGCGCTCATCCCCTCGCCCAGCGCCTTGCCGAGCGAGAAGTTGCGGCTGGAGGTGGAGGAACAGGTGAGGACAAGATCGCCCAGCCCGCACAGGCCTGACAGCGTTTCGGCCCGCGCGCCGCGCGCCAGGCCAAAGCGCAGCATTTCGGCATAGCCGCGCGCGATCAGCGCGGCGCGGGCGTTCTGGCCCAGCTTCAGCCCTTCGACCACGCCGCAGGCAATGGCGAGCACGTTCTTGACCGCGCCGCCGATTTCCGCGCCGGTGACGTCGTCCGAATAATAGGGCCGCAGCATTGGCCGCGAAATCAGCGGGGCGAGCCGCTGCCACTGTTCTTCCCCGCCCGAACAGGCGAGCGTGACGGCGGTGGGCAGGCCCGCCGCAACCTCGTGCGCGAAAGTCGGGCCGGACAGGACGGCCAGCCGCGCGGAGGGGGCGGCTTCCTGCGCCACGTCGGCCATCAACTTGCCGCTGCCCGCCTCAATCCCCTTGGCGCACAGCACCAGATCGCGCGGGGCATCGGGCAGGCCGGACAGCACGCGGGCGAGGTGCTGGGCGGGGACCACCACCAGCAGGGCATCGCGCGCGGCCATTTCGCCAAGTTCGCCGGTGGCGCGGATCAGCGGCGAAAGCGCGGTTCCAGGCAGGTAGAGGCTGTTGGTGTGCTGCGCGTTGATTTCCGAAACCAGTTCGGCCTCGCGCGCCCAGAGCAGGACCTCGCTGCCGTCGCTGGCCAGCGACTGCGCCAGCGCGGTGCCCCAGGCGCCCGCGCCGATCACGCCGATCCTGATCATCATGCCTTCACTCCCGCGCCGCGCACCGGCGGTGCATCCGGATCGAGCGGCCAGCGCGGCCGCGCCACGAAATCGAGGCTGTCGCTCTGACCGAGGCGCTCGACCCCGGCCCAGGCGATCATCGCCGCATTGTCGGTGCACAGCGCCAGCGGCGGCGCGACGAAGGGCAGGCCGTGCTGCGCCGCCAGCCGCTCAAGCGCCGCGCGCACCGCCTTGTTGGCCGCGACCCCGCCCGCCACGACCAGCGCGGTCGGCGCCTCGGCCAGGGCCAGCGCCTTGCGGGCCCGGTCGATCACGCAGTCAATCGCCGCCTGCTGGAACGCGGCGGCTATATCGGCATCGGCGTGGAGCTTGGCCTCTTTCGCGCGCAGCACGGCGCTCTTGAGGCCAGCGAAGGAGAAATGCGGCTCCGCGCTGCCGAGCAGCGGGCGCGGCAGGGGGACGGCCTTGGGATCGCCCTGCAGGGCCAGCCGCTCGACCGCCGGGCCGCCCGGATAGCCGAGGCCAAGGATCTTGGCGGTCTTGTCAAACGCTTCGCCCAGCGCATCGTCGATCGTGGTGCCAAGGCGGCGGAACTGGCCGACCCCGCGCACTTCCAGCAGCTGGCAATGCCCGCCCGAAACCAGCAGCAGCAGGTAGGGAAATTGCAGCGAGGCATCGGCCAGACGCGGCGACAGCGCGTGGCCTTCCAGGTGGTTGACCGCGATCAGCGGCTTGCCCGATGCCATGGCCAGCGCCTTGGCAGTGACCAGGCCGACCATCACCCCGCCGATCAGGCCGGGGCCGGCAGTGGCGGCGATCGCATCGACGTCGCCCAAGCCCAGCCCCGCCTCGTCCAGCACCGCCTCGATCAGCGGGGCGAGCCGTTCGGCGTGGGCGCGGGCGGCGATTTCGGGGACGACGCCGCCATAGGGGCGATGCTCCTCGTCCTGCGAGGCGATACGCTGCGCGAGTACGCGCCGTTCGCTGTCCACCAGCGCGGCTGCCGTTTCGTCGCATGACGATTCAATTCCGAGGACTATCCCCATCCCGGCTTTCCCTTAGAGACATTGCCGTCTAGCACAAGCGGCCATGACTGACCGTCCGTTGAAGCTAGGCACCCGCAATTCACCGCTCGCCATGGCTCAGGCCGAAGAGGCCCGCGCGCGGCTCTGCGCGGCGCAGGGCTGGAGCGAGGACCGCGTCGAACTGGTCCCCGTCATTGCCAGCGGCGACAAGGTGCTCGACCGGCCGCTGGCGGAGATCGGCGGCAAGGCGCTGTGGACCAAGGAACTCGACGCCTGGCTGCATGCCGGGGAGATCGACTTCGCGGTCCATTCGGCCAAGGACGTCGAGACTTTGCGCCCGGACTGGATCGCGATTGCCGCCGTCCTCCCGCGCGAGGACGTGCGCGACGTGCTGCTGGGGGCGGACAGCCTTGCCGCCCTGCCCCCCGGCGCGCGGATCGGCACCAGCGCCCCGCGCCGCGCGGCCCAGGCGCTGCACCTGCGGCCCGATTGCACGGTCGTCTCGTTCCGCGGCAACGTCGCGACCCGGCTCGGCAAGCTTGAGGCGGGCGAGGCGGATGTCACCCTGCTCGCCGCTGCGGGGCTGAACCGGCTGGGCAAGGCGGACCTTGGCGTGCGGCTCGATCCCGTCGACTGGCTCCCCGCGCCAGGCCAGGGCGCCATCGCCATCGAATGCCGCGCGGATGACGCCGCCACGCTGGGCCTCCTTTCCAGCATCGACCATGCCCCCAGCCGCGCCGCGCTAATGGCGGAGCGGGCGCTGCTTGGCGCGCTCGGCGGCAATTGCCACAGCCCGATCGCCGTGCTGACCACTCACGATGCGGACCGCCTGACCATGCGCGGCGCGATCTTCACGCTCGACGGGCGGGAGCGGGTGGAGGCGACCCACAACTTTGCGCTGGACGATTCCTCCGGCCCTGTCATTCTCGCCCGGCACCTGCTGGGCATCGCGAGCCCGGCGATCAAAGAGCATTTCGAGGGGGAGTAGCGACTTGGTTCCACTGCTCGTGATCCGTCCCGAACCCGGTTGCAGCGCAACGGTGGAAGCGGCCCGGGCGGAACGGATCGACGCGCACGGCTTTCCCCTGTTCGCCGTGGCCCCGCGCAGCTGGCAGGCCCCTGCCCCCGACAGCCATGACGCGCTGCTGCTGGGCAGCGCCAATGCCCTGCGCCATGCCGGGCGCGGGCTGGCCGCGTGCCGGCACCTGCCGGTCTATGCGGTGGGCGAGGCGACCGCGCAGGCGGCGCGGGCCGCCGGCTTCACGGTCGCCGCGATCGGCAATGGCGGGCTGCAATCGCTGTTCGCCGTGCTTCAGGACAGCCACCGCCGCCTGCTGCGCCTGGCCGGGGAAGAGCGCGTGCCGCTCAGCGTCCCCAACGGGATCACGCTGGAAGAGCGGGTCGTCTATGCCAGCGAGGCCCTGCCCCTGCCCCCCGCCATGGCCGATCTGATGCGCAGCCCCGCCGTGGTCGCGGTCCATTCGGCGGAGGCCGCGCGGCATCTTTCCGCGCAGTGCGTCATCCACGGCATCCGCCGCGCGCCGCTGCGGATCGCGGCGCTGGCCCCGCGCATCGCGGCGGCGGCGGGCGACGGATGGGGCGAGGTTGCCACTGCCGCCCTGCCCAGCGATGCCGCGCTGCTGGCCTTGGCGCGCCAGATGTGCCAAGACCCGGGGCCTCCGGGCCGCAATCGCTAGGCGCCCGGCCACAAGGACCCTGCACCGGCGCATGCCAGACGACCTGCTTTCCAGCCCGATACCGCTTCCGCCGCGCCGCGCCGGCGTGTCGAGCCGCGGCCTGCTGCTCGCCATGTTGCTCGCCTTCGCGGGCGGCACGGTGCTGGCGGGCTGGCTGATCTGGGACGGACGGGTATCGATGGCCGACCTTGGCCTGAGGCAGCCCGCCGCCCCTGCCCCGCGCCTTGCCGCCCTGCCCACGCCCAGCCCCTCGCCCGTGCCTGCCATCGCTCCGCTTGAGGCACGGCTCGGCGCGCTGGAAACGCAGGTGACCCGGATCGAGGGGCAGCTTGGCTCTGCCCAGGCTGACACCGCCCGCGCCCGGGGGCTGCTGGTCGCCTTCGCCGCGCGCCGCGCGTTCGAACGCGGCACCCCGCTCGGCTACCTTGCCGCGCCGTTGCAGCAGCGCTTTTCGGCCAGCGACGCAGGCGCGGTGAATACCGTGATCGAGGCCGCCGCTACGCCGGTCACTCTGGACGATCTTGCCGCAGAACTTGATTCACTGGCCCCCGCGCTCACCGGCAGCGGCACGCAGCAGGGCGGGTGGGCGCGCCTCAGCCACGAGGTGTCACAGCTGTTCGTGATCCGCCAGGGCACCGGCGCCGCCACCGGCCCCGACCAGCGCCTCGACCGGGCGCGCCTGCTGCTGCGTTCGGGCCGCACCATGGCCGCGACAGAGGAAGTCGCCCGCCTCTCCGCCAGCCCCGAGGCCGGCGCATGGATCGCCCGGGCAAGGCGCCACGCCCAAGTCGAGCAGGCGCTCGACCGGCTGGAGGCACTGGCGCTGAGCGAACCCGCGCCTCCCGCTCCGAACCCCTGAGCCGGAGCGCGCTTCACGCACTCTGCCCCGTTCGTGGCGAGCGTGTCGAGACACGCCTGCGCAACCGTGTCTCGACGCGCTCGACATGAACGGGGCGGGGATCAGTGCCCGGATCGGGGACTTTGGCCGGGAAGCCTGCCTGTCTTCACCCATTCCTGAACGATGTCCGAGTGCAGCAGGTGATCGCGCAACGCCTGCCGGGCGCTCTGCAAATCCCCGGCCCAGGTACGCAAGTCGGCGATATGGCGTTCGATCCGGGCGGAAGCGGCATTCAGGGCCGCCTCGGCGCTTTGGCACCCTTCGTGGCTGCCAAGATCATGGTGTTTGCGGAAGTTATGGATCAGCTTGTTGCGAAGGGTAACGAAGGCATCCAGCTCGCTGTTCAGCATGGCGAACTCCTCCTCGGAAAGCGCGATCTGCGTCCGAACACGCACACCCGGGCCCGCGCCACCCGCATCATCCTCCTTATCCTCCGCGTCGGCCTGCTCACGCGCCCCCTCGGTGGTCAGGAATGAGCCGAACAACTGGTTGGCAAGCGTACCAAGCGTTCTGCGTTTCAGGCTCCGATCCTTTTTCACCCTCTTTGCCGTCACGACGACATCGTGCTGTTTCAGGATCTCTTTCAGCCCCAGCTCGTAGGCCTGCAGGCGCAGCACGCAGTGCCCCAGCTTTTGCTGCACGACGTGCAGCGCCGCGAGGTGATCGGGTGAGAATTGTGTCAAAGCGCTGACTCGCTGGTGGATGGTACTAACCAGCGCTAATCCCGCCGCGTTAACAACCGGTTGGAATTGCAAGAGCCTGCGCGCCAGGCAGGAAAAGCCCGCCCCTTGAGATCCGCCCACCACACCGCAAGTCCCGTCGCCCCGGACTTGATCCGGGGCCCGGCTGCCTTTCAAGCGGTCACCTGCCGAAGGCTCGGAGAGAGGAAGCCGACCCCCGGGTCAGGCCCGGGGTGACGTCAGCCTTGTTGCGGCTCTGGCCCTCTCAGGCGCGCAGCAGCATCGGCAGATCGCCGGACATCCCCCGCGCTTCGTCCATGAAGAACTTCTTCAGCCAGCCGCTGCGCTGCACGCCCGCCATGCCGAGCCGGCGCACGGCGCTGGCCGCGCGGCCGGGCAGGCCGAACAGGCGGACGATGGCATCGGTGGTGGCCATCACCGTGGTCGCGTCGAGCGAGCGCCAGCGTTCGTAGCGCGCGAGCACCTGCGCATCGCCCGGTTCCAGCCCCAGCCGCATCCCGTCCGCCAGCACTTCCACCAGCACACCCACGTCGCGCAGGCCCAGGTTCAGGCCCTGCCCCGCGATCGGGTGCATCCCGTGGGCGGCATCGCCGATCAGCGCCAGGCGGTGTTCGACAATCCGGGGGGCGTGGTGGAAGTTGAGCGGATAGGACATGCGCGGCGCGCACAGCTCTATCTTCCCGAAAGCGTGGCCCATCCGCTGGGCGATCTCGCCGGTGAAGACCGCATCCGGCAGGGCGGTCACGCCCCTGGCGTCCTGCTCGTCCACCGTCCAGACCACCGCGCTGCGGTGGCGCCCGTCCGGCAGGTTCAGCAGCGGCAACAGGGCGAGCGGGCCAGATGGGTAGAAGATTTCCCAGGCAACGCCGCCGTGCGGCTGTTCATGCGTGATCCCGGTCACGAAGGCGCGGTGATGGTAATCCCAGCGCGCCGAGGACAACCCGGCTTCGGCGCGGGTGGGCGATTGGCGGCCTTCCGCGCCGATCAGCAGGCTGCCGGTGACGATCCGCCCGTCCGACAGTTCCACCTCGACCCCGTGTTCGCCGCGCGTGCGGCGCACCGGCTCCACCCCGCTCGCCCAGTTGATCGCCGGCTCCTTGCGGGCGGCTTCGAACAGGGCCACGCGGATGTCACGGTTGGCGTACATCCGGCCCAGCGTGCCCTCGTCCGGCTTCGGCTTGAAGTCGATCCGGCCGGGGCGCATCTGGTCGGTCACGGCGATCGCCTCGATCGCGCAGCCCAGCGGCTCCAGTGCTTCGCCCAGGCCGATGTTGACGAACAGGTTCCAGCTGGCGGTCGAAATGGCCGAGGCGCGGCCATCGGTGCCTTCGGCGGTCAGCTCTTCCGGCAGGGCCTTGTCGATCACGTGGCTGGTGATGCCCTGCCGCGCCGCCGCCAGGGCCAGGGTCATGCCGACGAGGCCCCCGCCCAGAATGACCAGATCGCGCCGCTGAGGTTCCGTCATCGCTTCGCTCCGCACGTGTTGCCAGCGCCGCCATCCAGATCGAGGCAGCGCCCGTCGAACATCCCCTCGCTGACCGTCAGGCCGACCAGGGCCGCCAGGGTCGGCGCGATGTCCACCGTTTCCACCGGCGCGGGCTGTTCGAAGCTGCGCATGCCCTTGCGCCAGAACAGCATCGGCACGCGGCGGTCATAATCGTACACCGAACCGTGAGTCGCAACATAGGCGCCCGGCATGGCTTCGGGAATGGGGGTGATCGCGCGGTCGAGCATGATCAGCACATCGCCCGAGCGGCTGGCATCGAACGAGGCCCGCACCCGGTCGCGCACCGACCAATCCTGCGCATTGCCGGCGGGCAGCGGGGTCTTCGCCATGTCCTCGGCGGTGAAGACGGCGGCGACCTGCGGGTTGGCGCGGGTGATGGCGACCAGCGCCTTGATCACTTCGGCCTTCTGCGCCGGCGCCAGCGCGCGGTTGACGTAATATTCGCCCCCGTCGCTGTAGATCAGCGGCCCCTGCGCGGCGGTGATGCCGGTGCGCGCGGTTACCGCCTTGGCCAGTTCGCGCGCGCTCAGCGAATCGTCGACCCGCACCGCGCGCGGTACGGCCTGCTGGCTGGCGCGCTCTGGCATGTCGAGCCCGCCATGGTCGGAGGTGAGCACCACGGCATAGTCCAGCCCGCGCGCGTCGAGGTGATCGAGCAGCGTGCCGACCGCCTTGTCGAGCTCGGCCATCTGAATGCAGATTTCCGCGCCGTTGGTGCCGGTGGCGTGGCCGATATAGTCGGTGGCCGACAGGCTGACCGAAAGGATGTCGGGCGCATCGCCGCGCCCCAGGTCCATCTCGTCAACCAGCCGGTTGGCCAGTTCGACCGTCAGGTGGTCCATGCGCGGCGAAATCCGCACGCCGTCGGGCTTGCCCGGTTCAAGCGCGAAGCGGCCTGTGCCGAGCGAGCCGCCCTTGCCCACAGGAACGGCATTGTCGGCTCCGGCGCAGAACGCCGGGAGCGCCAGCGCCGGGGCGCCGGTCTTGAGCAGATCGCTCACCACCCCGTTCTGGGCGACGGCGGCGGGCGAAAGGTCGCGCCCTTTCAGCGTCACGAACTGGCCGTTCTTCCACCAGTAGGCGGCGTCGATCCGGTGTCCGCCCATCATCATCACCGCGCGGTCCTTGGCCGAAACGGCGACGTTGCGGGTGGCGGGATTGGCGGCCTTCATCAGCTCGCCAAGCGTCGGCACCTTGAGGTTGCGGGCCGAAACCACCGGATCGCGTGAAGTGCTGGCGGGATCGGTCACGTCCTCGGCGCAGTAGACGCGCTTGTCGGCCCGATCGAGCGAGAGGTCGAACCAGTTGTTGGCGACGATGCCGTTGCGCGCCGGGTGGGTGCCGGTCAGCAGGGTGGAATGGCCGGGGCAGGTCTCGGTCGCGGCGTGGCTCTGGTAGCCTGAGGGGAACACCGCGCCCTGTTGCAGCCGCGCGAGGCCGTGGG
>ERZ795062.2213-NODE-2213-length-12921-cov-12.609513_pt1 | contig 12921 bp, 19 predicted proteins | sample MGYA00375146_ERZ795062 | MGnify/ENA primary metagenome ERZ795062 (study PRJEB30191, sample SAMN05720281) | activated sludge metagenome | isolation source: Anaerobic digester | place: USA | collected 2015-07-16 ... | reverse complement strand
CGCTCGGCCACCTGCATCGCAGCCACCAACGTTGCGGCGGGACGCCTGTCGCGCGAGGCCCTGGCCCGCCTGATGCAGGAGCAGCCTGGCGTGGCGGCGCGTCTGCTGCTGGCCATTTCGAAGCGCTTGTCCGATCATTTGCGCGAGGCCAATCGCAAGCTCATGACTTTCACCCAGGTGAGCCGCGCGCTGCAGCAGGAGCTCGACGTCGCCCATGCGATCAATCGGCGGCTGCTGGAGCCCAAGGGCCGATCCGGCCACTGAACGGCCCACGATAGATCGCTTCAGATCAGCGCCGGGGCGTCCGGCAGTTCGTTGGCACGTTCACCGGACAACGGCTCTCCCTCCTCGCGCGGGAAATGCGCCACCAGAACGGCGGAGACCTCTTCCAGCGCCTGCGTCAGCCCGTCTTCAAATTGTCCTGCCTGAAACGCCTGCCCCATGCGCGCGACCATGGCCTTCCAGTCGGCGTTGCTGACGAACCGGTTCAGCCCTCGATCCGCCACGAGCTCGATGGCCTGGTCAGCCAGCAGGAGGTAGATCAGCACGCCGTTGTTGCGCTCGGTGTCCCAGACCCGCAGCGTGCCGAACAGCATGACCGCACGCTCCCGGACGATCCGGCGCAAAGGCACACCCTTGCGGATGTGCCTCCACAGGTAGCTCGATGGCAGGCCCGCCTCAACCGCGATGCGGATCTGGCCGGTGTGGCGACGTTCGCTGGCCGCCACGCGCTGTCTCAAGCGCTCCATCGCCTCGGGCGGCAGGGCGCGGCGGGCATCGGACTCGTCCCGCCAGCGATGGCGCAGCAGAGTGTGCAGGGATTGCATCAGGGTTGTCATGCTGTGTTTGTCCTACCAGTCACCACTGGCTCCGCCGCCGCCGAAGTCGCCACCACCGCCCGAACTGAATCCACCTCCGTCGCTGCCTCCGCCGCTGCTCCAGCCACCCCCGCCGCCGCCCCAGCCCCCCGAGCTGCGACCGCCAGTGGAAAGTGAGGCCAGCAGGGTGAACAGCATGGCCACCAGGCCCGCCACGACAGCAAGAACCATGCTGGATGTCACCAGCAGCGCCACGCCGCCGACCGCACCGCCGGTCAGCAGCGAACCCAGCCCGCGCCCGAAGATCCGCTTGACGACCCCGCCGACCACCGGCACGGCCACGAACAGGAAGATGGCCAGGTCCCACCACTGAAAGCCGTCGCCTCGGGAGTCGTTCCCGGCGCCGTCGGCGGGAGTGACCGATGGCAACGGTTCGCCCTTGATGCGCGCGGCCAATTGGTCCACGGCAGCATCCAGCCCGCCGGCGTAATCGCCCGCTTTGAAGTGCGGCGTCAGCGCCTCATCGATGATCTGTTTGGCGGCCAGGTCGGGGATGGCACCTTCCAGCGCCTTGGCAACTTCGATGCGCAGCTTGCGGTCGTCCTTGGCCACCACCAGCAGCACGCCATCGCCCACATCCTTGCGACCGATCTTCCAGGTGTTGCCCACCCGGTTGGCGTAGCTGGCGATATCCTCGGGTGCGGTGGTGGGCACCATCAGCACCACGACCTGCGAGCCTTTGGTGGACTCCAACGCGGCCAGTTTGGCCTCCAGCGCCGCCTGTTGGCCGGCCTGGAGCGTGCCCGTGGCATCGATCACATGCGCCACCAGCGCCGGCACCGGTTGGACCGCCTGGGCGTGTGCCACTGCGGCCAGCGCCACAAGGCACAGCCAGAGCGAAATTGCTATGAACTTGATAGCAATATGTGACCCATTGACGCTGGGATGCGGCACTTTTACCTTACTTTTTCCCGAAATCCACCACCGGTGGGGCCGAAATCTGCGCTTCGTTCTGCACCGCGAAGCTCGGTTTGGGCTGGTAACCGAACACCATGGCAGTCAGGTTGCTCGGGAAGCTGCGGGCCAGCACGTTGTACTCCTGCACCGCCTGGATGTAGCGGTTGCGCGCCACGGTGATGCGGTTTTCGGTGCCTTCGAGCTGTACGCGCAGGTCACGAAAACCCTGGTTGGCCTTGAGGTCGGGGTAACGCTCGCTCACCACCATCAGGCGGCTGAGCGCGCTGCCGAGCTCTCCCTGCGCCTGCTGGAATTTCTTGAAGGCCTCGGGGTTGTTCAGCGTCTCGGGGGTGACCTGGATCGACGTGGCCTTGGCCCGCGCCTCCACCACCTTGGTCAGTGTGTCCTGCTCGAAGGCGGCCTCGCCCTTCACCGTGGCCACGATGTTGGGTACCAGGTCGGCGCGGCGCTGGTACTGGTTCAGCACCTCGCTCCAGGTGGCCTTGGTCTGCTCGTCCAGCCGCTGGAAATCGTTGTAGCCGCAGCCGCTGAGCGCCAGCACGGCGACCACCATCAGAAACCATTTTTTCATGATCAAGCCTTTCAGAATGCCCCTGCGGAGCCCGCATCCCGCACTATAGGGGCATACCAGCCCTCCCGGTCCGTGCCGGCCCCGGCATTCCACGGCAAAATCGCTTCTCACCCAATCCAAATTCCATACTGGCACCGATTCGCACCATGTCCAAGGCCAGGCTCCGCGCCGCCACTGTGGGCGGCACGCCCGACGATGTCGAAACCGCCTTCTATGAAGCGCTGCAGAACGCCGACATCACGCAACTCATGGCCTGCTGGGCCGATGAAGATGACATCGTGTGCGTGCACCCGGGCGGGCCCCGGCTCGTGGGCAGTGCCGCCATCCGCGCCGCGTTCGAGGCGGTGTTTGCCAATGGCGGCATCCCTGTGCTGGCCCAGCGGGTGCACAAGGTGGAGTCGCTGGCCAGCGCAATGCACAACGTGCTGGAACGCGTGATCGTGATGACCGAGGAGGGGCCACAGCCCGCCTGTGTCATCGCCACCAACGTCTACCACCGCACGGCTCAGGGCTGGCGCATGGTGGCCCATCACGCCAGCCCCGGCACGCTGCAGGACGCCGAGGAGATCGCCAGCGGACCACAGGTGCTGCATTGATGCCGCGGCGAGCCCGGTTGCCCGAACCAGCGGCACCGACGCCGTCAGCAGCGCATTTTTTGATCAGAATCGACCACATCCCAGCGTCGGATGGTCGAATTCAGCTATGAAATACAGAGCACCCTGGTGGCTGCCTGGCGGCAATCTTCAGACCATCTGGCCGGCCCTGTACGCGCGGCGCGTGACAGGGCCCCCCCCCCAGTACCAGCGTGAACGCTGGGACACGCCGGATGGCGACTTCATCGACGTGGATTTCCTCGACCCGCCGGGTGCACAAGCTTCGCCTGTCGGCAGCATGCAGCCACAGGTCCGACCGGAACCCGAGCGCCGGCCCTTGCTGGTGCTTTTTCATGGTCTGGAGGGCTCTTCGCGCAGCCACTACGCTGAAGCCTTTGCCGACTGGTGCGTCCGCTGCGGCCTCGCCTACGCGGTGCCGCACTTTCGCGGCTGCAGCGGTGAACTCAACCATGGGCCGCGCGCCTACCACTCGGGTGACTTCGAGGAGATCGACTGGATCCTGCGCCGACTGAGGGCCCGCCACACTGCCCAAGGTGGCGGGCCCTTGCTCGTAGTGGGCATCTCGCTGGGCGGCAACGCGCTGATGCGCTGGGCCGGTGAAATGGGCGCGGCAGCGAGCGAGGTTGCCGATGCGGTGGCGGCCGTGTCGTCCCCCATCGACCTGGCAGCGGGGGGCCACGCCATCGGACGCGGCTTCAACCGTCTGGTCTACACCCGCATGTTCCTCAACACCATGAAACCCAAGGCACTGGCCAAGCTGGCTCAGCACCCAGGGTTGTTTGATCGCGCCGCCCTGCTGGCCGCGCGCGACCTGCACGCCTTCGACCAGCACTTCACCGCGCCGTTGCACGGCTTTCGCAGTACCGAAGACTATTGGGCGCGCGCCTCGGCCAAGCCACACCTGCCGCGCATCCGCATCCCCGCGTTGCTGGTCAACGCGCTCAACGACCCCTTCGTGCCGGCCAGCAGCTTGCCTGGACAGCACGAGGTGGGCCCAGCCGTCACGCTGTGGCAACCGCGGCATGGCGGCCACGTCGGCTTCGCCCAAGGGCGCCCGCCCGGCCATGTTCAGACCATGCCCGAGGCGGTCGGCCGATGGCTGCTCGGCACGCTGGGCCCCGCTCGTCAATAATCGCGCGATGGACGACATCGTCAGACAGGCGCTCGCCAAATGGCCCAATGTGCCCGACTGCTATGGCTGGCTGGGGCTGGACGCGCGAGGCAACTGGTACATGCGCGATGACCGCACGCAGGCCCTCGGTCCATTCCCCTCATTCGACCGGCCCGGCCCCCCCGGTGCGCGGGGCTCACTGCTCAAGCACGAAAAGCTGATCGAGTTCATTCACCGCAACTATGAAGGCGACCCGGCCGGCCGCTGGTTCTTCCAGAACGGACCACAACGCGTCTACGTTGAACTGGAAGCCACACCCTGGATCTGGCGCTTGCAGCACAGGCCTGGGGAGGTCTGCGCGGTGGCGTCGCACACCGGTCGGGCAGCTCGGGTGCGGAGCTGCCTGCTGGATGAGATGGGGCGGGTGTACCTGGACACTGACCTGGGCTTCGGGCTGGTGCACACCCAAGACGTCGCGCAAGCGGCGGAAGCGGTCGAGGGCGAACAATGGTCGCCGCAGGATGTGCTCGCATCGGAACTGCCTGAGCGCTTCGGTTTCGTGCCAAGTCCGCAGGCGGCACACCGTTCTCCTGCGCTGAACCCTCACATGGGCTAGCGCCTCGTCGCCGTTTGGCGGGGGGTGGGATGGCGCAAGGCCGCGTCCAGCCAGCTGGCTTCACCAGGGCAGCGCACAGTCAAAGAAAAAGCCGGTCATCGACCGGCTTTTTCATGTCATAGAAGGCCTACTTAGCCGCGGCAGACGCTGGCGCCGCAGCCGCATCGGCTGCCGGTGCCGCAGGAGCCTTGGGCTCTTCAAATTTGGCGCCACCGGCATTGGCCATGTACACCACGGCGCGACCGATTTCCACATCGGAGAAATCACCGCCGCCCTGCGGACCCATGGCATTCTTGCCCTTGAGCGCAGAATTCAGCAGAGCGTCGTAACCCGTCGCGATGCGCGCAGCCCAGGCTGCCGCATCCTGGAACTTGGGTGCACCGGCTGCACCGGTCAAATGACAGGCCGAGCACTGCGCCTTGAAGACCTCTTCGCCCGCTTTCAGCGGACGGTTCGCGTCACGGATTTCGACAAAACCGACTTTCTGAATCCTCGACGCAACGGCCTTTTCAGCATTCTCGGACTCGGACTGCGGCTTGGAAGATGAGGTGACGTAATACACCAGGCCGATGATCACGAAGATCGGAAGCACGAAAGCATAAAAACTGGCCAGCAGCAGCTGCTTGGGGTTCTTGATCGGGCCGGTGTGGGCTTCTTCGTGGCTGGAGTCTTGACCGTTGGCGCTCATGGTGTCCTCAGAAAATCGCAGGTGGCCCGAAAACGGGGAACGAAAAGCTGTGGATTATATCGATTGAGCCGATTACCGGCTCGTCAGCCCAAGGCTTCAGTACAGACCCAAACCACCCAGATTGCTCCGCAGGGTTCTGACGAACCGCACCGCGGACCATGCCCGCAAGCTCCAGCGCCAGACGAGCCGCGGCCGCACCACCACCACCACCACCACGGCAGAAAACACGATGCCGGGATGCTGTTGCAGCCATCGCCCTGCAGCCCGTGCCCGGTCGCCCATTGCCAGCACGGGCACCCATGCCGCAGACTGGACCGTGAGTGCCTGCCGCAGCTGATCCGATCGCGCCAGGAGTTGTTCCCGGCGCAGGGCCAGCTCTTGGCGGCGCTGATTCATGAGCGCAGCCTTTCCTTGTCACGCTCAAGTTCGGCCAGGCTGGCTCCCCAAAGGCGGGAGCCCTGGTTCAGACGGGCTCGTGCAGCAACGAACGCCACAGCACCCAGAGTGAGAAAGATCGCAGAAAAGACGGCCAGCGCCAGGAGCCGGTGGGTGTCCCAAAGCAGAACGGTCAACAACACGGCCAGGAAAGTCAAACCCAGGCTCAACAGAACAAGTGCGATGGCCCCGTAAAGCAGCAACTCGCCAAGGCGCAAGGCTTCATCGCGCGCCTCAACGCTGAAGAGTTCCAGGCGCACGGCAAGAAACTCGATCAGGCTCGCGGCAAAGCCGCGCAACGACACCGCCAGGCGTTCCGGGGGCTCCGGAGCGTTCATGGCTGGCGGGCGCGCATCAACGACGACCGATCAACAAACCGACCAGCAGGCCAGCGCCCGCCGCAATGCCGATAGAGCGCCACGGGTTCTCGTGCACATAGTCATCGGTGGCGCGGGCCGCTTCGCGCGCCTTGTCGCGGAGGGCGGCGTCAGCCTCGGACAGCTTGGCGCGTGCAACGCGAAGGTTCTCGCCGACACGCGCGCGCAATTCGGCCACCTTGTCACCGGTCTGGCTGGATGTGATCTGAAGGAGTTCTTCGGCATCGGCGATCACCAGCCTCAAATCGGCTGCCAGCTTCTCCTTGGTGGCCAATGTCGCTTCGGAATAGTCGGTCATGATTGCATTTCCTCCTGTAGTGAAAAATATTAGCAGATCATACGGCGAGTCCCGGCTGCCGGCATGCGCCTGCATGCGATAATTCGCTCCCTTTTCCCTGTGGGAAACTGCGGCTGTAGCTCAGTGGATAGAGTATTGGCCTCCGAAGCCAAGGGTCGTGGGTTCGATCCCCGCCAGCCGCACCATTCGGTCATTCCTGCTTCCGCCGCATCCTGCGACGGAAGTCTTTCTTTGCCCCGGCAGGGGCATGCCTCTTCTGTTTCAGAGCGCCAGCGCCCAGGAAAGGCCCAGACGCCACGGTTCTCCCTGAGCGGCACCAGTTGCGAGTCGATTTGCGACTGGTTGGGCGCCCCTTGGGGCGGGTCAGACGACGGCGCCATAGCGGCCGGCAGGCGTCTCGCTGATACCCCGATCCTTCTGGTCGTTCAACCCGGCCCGGTTGGGGTAGAGGCATTCCACTCAAGACAGGTCCTGAACCGCCCAGCGTTCGTGTCCGCACCGGCTCACCAACAAAAACGCCCACATCTGTGGGCGTTTTCTTGTCAGCTGTCAGGGCTGAAATTTGGTTGCGCGAGCAAGATTTGAACTTGCGACCTTTGGGTTATGAGCCCAACGAGCTACCAGGCTGCTCCATCGCGCGATAAGAGAAAGATTATAGCATTTATGCAGCAGCTTCGCCCGAAGTCGTTGCATCGACTTCAACCGGGCGGTCCACCAGCTCGACCAGGGCCATGGGCGCGTTGTCGCCCACACGGAAACCCATTTTCAAAATACGCGTGTAGCCGCCCGGGCGGGCCTTGTACCGGGGACCGAGCACGTTGAACAACTTGGTGACGATGTCGCGGTCGCGCAGGCGGTTGAATGCAAGGCGCCGGTTGGCGAGTGTCGGCTCCTTGGCCAGTGTGATCATCGGCTCAACAACGCGACGGAGTTCCTTGGCCTTAGGCACCGTCGTCTTGATGGCTTCATGCTCGAGCAACGAGTTCATCATGTTGCGAAGCATCGCGAGACGGTGCTCGCTGGTTCGGTTCAGTTTACGTAGTCCGTGTCCGTGACGCATGATGCAGTCCTTTCATTTCATTTATTGTTCAAGCGCGTGGCCGTTTCAGGTACCCCGCGTCACGTTGATGACCGCGCTGGAGCGGTCTTCAACGCCCTATCAACGCTTGTCGAGTCCGGCGGGCGGCCAGCTCTCGAGCTTCATCCCCAGCGTCAAACCACGAGACGCGAGAACTTCCTTGATTTCATTGAGCGATTTGCGCCCCAGATTTGGCGTCTTCAACAGCTCGTTTTCCGTGCGCTGGATCAGGTCACCGATGTAGTAGATGTTTTCCGCCTTCAGGCAATTCGCAGAACGGACGGTCAGTTCGAGTTCATCCACCGGGCGCAGCAGAATCGGGTCGAACTGTGCGTTGCCGCCGCGTTGCGCCGGAACGTCAAAAGCAGCCAGTTCACTGCCCTCGAGCTGCGCAAACACGGCCAGCTGCTCGACAAGAATCTTGGCGGACGCGCGGACCGCGTCTTCCGCCGTGATGGCGCCATTGGTCTCGATCTCCATCACCAACTTGTCGAGATCAGTGCGCTGCTCAACGCGGGCGCTCTCAACGGTGTAGCTGACCCGCTTGACAGGCGAAAACGAAGCGTCAAGAACAATGCGGCCGATCGACTTGGTGGACTCGTCGGCATAGCGCCGCATCGTGCCCGGAACGTAGCCACGGCCTTTCTCCACTTTGATCTGGATGTCCAGCTTGCCGCCTTGGGAAAGGGTAGCAATGACATGGTCCGGATTGATGATCTCGACGTCGTGCGGCGTCTGGATATCCGCCGCAGTGACAGCGCCTTCACCATCCTTGCGCAGGCTGAGTGTCACTTCATCGCGGTTGTGGAGCTTGAACACCACACCTTTGAGGTTCAGCAGAATGTTGACCACATCCTCCTGGACGCCATCGATCGACGAATACTCGTGCAACACCCCAGCGATCGTGACATCGGTCGCCGCATAGCCCACCATGGACGAGAGCAGCACGCGCCGTAGCGCATTGCCCAGGGTGTGGCCGTAGCCACGCTCGAATGGTTCGAGCGTCACTTTCGCCCTGTTCAGGCCGATATGCTCGACGTTGATGGCTTTGGGTTTCAGCAAATTGGTTTGCATTCAGACATCCTTATCAATACCCCCAGTTCGTTACACCGGTAAGGCTGATGACGCGCCAACCACTGCACGACACGGTGGCATTGGCACAATTGATTGAACCTGGATCCGTATCAGCGGGAATACAGTTCGACGATGAGGGATTCATTGATGTCAGCAGCGAACTCGTCGCGATCTGGCACCTTCTTGAAGACACCTTCAACCTTGTCCAGGTTCACTTCAACCCATGCCGGCAGGCCCACTTGTTGAGCCAGTTGCAGCGCCTCGGAAACACGGGTCTGCTTCTTCGACTTTTCCCGCACCGAAATGACGTCGCCCGTCTTTACCATGTACGAAGGAATGTTGACCGACTGCCCATTGACCGTCACCGCCTTGTGCGAGACCAGCTGCCTGGCTTCAGCACGCGTGGAACCAAAGCCCATGCGATAAACCACATTGTCAAGGCGCGATTCCAGGATGAACAACAGGTTGGCACCGGTGTTTCCCTTGCGGCGGTCGGCTTCTTCAAAGTACTTGCGGAACTGGCGCTCGAGAATGCCGTACATCCGCTTCACTTTTTGCTTTTCGCGCAGCTGCAGACCGAAGTCCGAAGTACGCTGACCCGAAGTGCGGCCATGCTGACCGGGCTTGGATTCGAATTTGCACTTGTCGCTGATCGAGCGGCGCGCGCTCTTCAGGAACAGGTCGGTGCCTTCACGGCGGGAGAGTTTGGCCTTGGGGCCGAGGTAACGTGCCACTTGAACTTCCTTTATGTCATCTGCCGCGCGGTGGCGCGGGAGCCATCACAGCATCTGTGATGGCGGTGGGCTTGGTTGAAATCAGATCCGACGGCGCTTTTGCGGCCGGCAACCGTTGTGGGGCATAGGCGTGACGTCAGCAATCGACGAAATGCGGATGCCGAGCGCAGCCAATGCGCGCACGGACGACTCGCGACCCGGACCAGGGCCCTTGATCTCGACATCCAGATTCTTGATGCCCTGCTCAATGGCCGCCCGTCCGGCGACTTCCGACGCGACCTGGGCGGCAAAGGGAGTCGACTTGCGCGAACCCTTGAAGCCTTGTCCGCCCGACGACGCCCAAGACAAGGCGTTGCCCTGGCGATCCGTGATCGTAATGATCGTGTTGTTGAACGACGCATGCACGTGGGCGATGCCGTCCGAAACGTTCTTGCGAACTTTCTTGCGAACGCGCTGTGCAGCGCTATTTGCGGGAGATTTTGCCATTTTTGACTCTCAATCCTGATTATTTCTTCAGGGCCGCGGCAGCCTTGCGCGGTCCCTTGCGGGTACGCGCATTCGTGCGAGTACGCTGGCCACGCATGGGCAGACCACGGCGGTGGCGGAAGCCGCGATAGCATCCGATATCCATCAAACGCTTGATATTCATCGTGGTTTCACGACGAAGATCACCTTCAATCGTGAACTGGGCGATCTGATCGCGGATCTTCTCCAGATCACCGTCGGTCAAGTCCTTGACCTTCTTTGAATATGCGATACCACATGCGTCGCAAATCTTGCGCGCACGATTGCGTCCGATGCCGAAGATGGCGGTCAGGCCAATTTCTGCATGTTTCTGCGGCGGAATGTTGATGCCAGCTATACGTGCCATTTTCGTCCTCTAAAACTCTTGCAATCAGCCTTGACGCTGCTTGTGGCGCGGGTCGCTGCAAATCACGCGAACAACACCCTTGCGCCGGATGACCTTGCAGTTGCGGCAAATTTTCTTGACCGAAGCCGAAACTCTCATTTCTTTCTCCTAAAGCTCGCCACCCGCTGGTTGCGAAAAAACTGCCAAAGTCTGCGCGCCTTGCATCAGGCGCCTGCGCGATGGCTCACCATATTGAACCGACACCCTAAGATCATCCACTGCCCTGCAGCGATCACCTTCATTCATTCTTCACCCCGCCCAACGCTGTTGCGCCGGCTACACTCAACCGCTCAACGTCGTCTTGAAGTTCGCCTTTTTCAGAAGCGATTCGTATTGCTGCGACATCAGGTAGTTCTGCACCTGGGCCATGAAGTCCATCGTCACGACCACAATGATCAGCAGAGAGGTGCCTCCGAAATAGAAAGGCACGTTGTATTTCAAAATCAAGAATTCGGGCAGCAGACAAACGAACGTGATGTAGACCGCACCAGCCAGGGTCAGGCGAACCAGAATCTTGTCGATGTAGCGAGCCGTCTGGTCACCCGGACGAATACCCGGCACGAAGGCACCACTCTTCTTGAGGTTGTCTGCGGTCTCGCGGCTGTTAAACACCAGCGCGGTATAGAAGAAGCAGAAAAACACAATCGCGCCCGCATACAGCATCACATAGATCGGCTGTCCCGGCGTCAACGCACCGGCGATGTCTTTCAGCCAGCGCATCGACTCACCCGAACTGAACCAGCTGACCACCGTCGCGGGCAGAAGAATGATCGACGACGCGAAGATCGGCGGAATCACACCCGCCATGTTGAGCTTCAGCGGCAGATGCGAAGACTGCCCACCATAAACCTTGTTTCCGACCTGGCGCCGAGCATAGTTGACCAGGATCTTGCGCTGACCCCGTTCGACGAAAACCACGAAGTACGTCACCAGACACACGATCGTCACAATGAAGATGGCCGCGAGAATGCTCATGGCACCAGTACGAACCAACTCCAGAAGACCCCCGATTGCATTCGGCAGGCCCGCGGCAATGCCCGCGAAAATAATGATCGAAATCCCGTTACCCAGTCCACGCTCAGTGATCTGTTCTCCCAACCACATCAGGAACATCGTTCCGGAGGTCAGCGTCACCACGGCGGTCATGCGGAATCCCAGACCGGGATCAATCACCAGACCAGCCTGGCTTTCCAATGCGACAGCAATGCCCAGCGACTGAAAAAGTGCCAACCCCAAGGTTCCAAAACGGGTGTACTGGGTGATCTTGCGACGACCGGACTCACCCTCTTTTTTCAGCTGCTCGAACGTGGGCACCACGTAGGTGAGCAACTGCATGATGATCGATGCCGAGATATACGGCATGATGCCCAGCGCGAAGATGGTGAACCGCGACAGCGCCCCGCCCGAAAACATGTTGAAGAGACTCAGGATCCCGCCCTGCTGCCCCTTGAAGAGCTGCTGGAGCTGACCCGGATCAATTCCAGGGACCGGAATATGGGCGCCGACCCGATAGACCACCAAGGCGAGCAACAAAAATACCAGCCGCCGACGAAGGTCGCCGAACTTGCCGGTTTTTGCAATTTGTGCCGCGTTAGTTGCCACAGGTCTTCGCCTTCAATGCTTCGGCTCAGGCAATCGAACCACCGGCCGCCTCAATGGCAGCCTTGGCGCCAGCGGTCGCGCCGATGCCGTTGAGTTTCACCGCCTTGCTGATCGATCCCGACTTGATGACCTTGACCACTTTGGCCAACTGCCCCACCAGACCGGCTTGCTTCAGTGCCAGCACATCCACTTCGGGAGCGCCCAGTTGCTCCAGTGCAGACAAGGTGACTTCAGCGTTGAACTTCAGCAGATGAGACTTGAAGCCACGCTTCGGCAGGCGCCGCTGCATGGGCATCTGTCCACCTTCAAAACCAACCTTGTGGTAGCCGCCGGCGCGAGACTTCTGGCCTTTGTGACCACGACCCGCGGTCTTGCCAAGACCGGAGCCAATGCCGCGACCCACGCGGCGCTTTGCGTGCTTGGCGCCGTCTGCATGCTTGATAGTGTTGAGTTCCATCAGGGACCTCTTAGAGTACTTTGACCAGGTAGCTGATCTTGTTGATCATGCCGCGCACTGCAGGCGTATCCTGCAGTTCACTGGTGCTGTTGAGCTTGCGCAGGCCGAGACCGCGGACGGTGGCACGGTGCGATTCCTTGCATCCGATCGGACTGCGAACCAGCTGGACTTTTACAGTTTGTTGTGTAGTCATATTCAAACTCCCGTTCAGACGAAGAGTTCTTCGACGGTCTTGCCACGCTTGGCCGCAACGGCAGACGCGGTGGTCGACTTGGTCAACGCATCCAGCGTGGCGCGAACCATGTTGTAAGGGTTGGAAGAGCCGTGACTCTTTGCGACGATATCGGTGATTCCCATCACTTCGAAGACGGCGCGCATCGGGCCGCCCGCAATGATGCCCGTTCCCTTGGGGGCCGGCGCCATCATCACGGACGCCGCGCCATGGTGGCCGGTTACGTTGTGATGAATAGTGCCGTTGCGCAAGGAAACCTTGTTCAGGTTACGGCGCGCTTCTTCCATGGCCTTCTGCACAGCAGCCGGCACTTCCTTGGACTTGCCCT
>ERZ795062.2207-NODE-2207-length-12928-cov-6.275383_pt1 | contig 12928 bp, 12 predicted proteins | sample MGYA00375146_ERZ795062 | MGnify/ENA primary metagenome ERZ795062 (study PRJEB30191, sample SAMN05720281) | activated sludge metagenome | isolation source: Anaerobic digester | place: USA | collected 2015-07-16 ... | reverse complement strand
GCGCTGCTTGCGGTCCTCTACCTCGCCGTCGCCACTGCGTTGCTGATGGCGGCCCGCATCCTCTGGCAGGCGGCGCTGGAACCGCAGATCGACGCCGGGTAGAGCAGCGACGCCCCCGCCGGGGGGCGTCGCCGAGGGAGGTTCAGTGAGTCATGCCGGGCATCGGAACCCCGCCGGGCATGAGGTGGGTGGGCTGCCAGCCGAGCAGCGTGGGATCGAGCATCCCGAAGATCATGGCGACGTGGGCAGCGACCAGGAAGATGCCCACGCAGGTCGCGTGCAGCTTCATCCGTGAGCGCTCCGTCGCGCCACCGATCAGTCCCAGCTCGATCAACGTGATGCCGACCAGGGGGACCACCCCCGCCAGGTAGAAGCCGACGGCGATCGCGTCGGCCGCGCCGTGCCAGGCGCCACCGGTGCTCAACGGCCACACCGCGTTCTTGAGCAGGTACACGGTGATGGTCAGGAACCACGGCCCGGCGACCAGCCCGGCCCATCGATTCAACCGCCGAACCCAGGGCCCGCACTGGCCCTGCGTGAACAGGACGACCAGCTCAGTGATCGCCAACGTCTCGGCGAGGATCACCGGCACTGCCATGAACAGGAGGAGGTTCCACGGTTGGTTGGCCGACAGCAGGCCCATGTAGTGGGTCATGCCGCCGACGTCGCCGCCGGCCACGTTCGGCAGCAACAGCGCGATCACCAGCGCACCCAAGGCCATCGCACCGGTGATCCACCATCGACTTGCAGTAGTGGTCTCGGCCTGACGTTCCGGGGCCGGCTTCAACGTGGTCATACATATCCTCCTTGTGTCTCACTCGTAAGCCTCGGCAGCGGCCGTGTCGAAACCACCGATCCGACGATGAAGGTTCGATGAAGAAGCGTCACAGGTTGGCCTGCGCGGTCTTCAGCAACTCCTCCGGGTCCATCCACATCGACGGGTACTCGCCGTACCAGCGCTGCTGGCCATCGGCATCGATGACGACGAAACTGTGGCCCGGCAAGCCCGCATGCATGCCTCTGCCCAGGGTCCCGTAAGCGGCCGAGACGGTGCCGTCGTCGAGCAGGAAGGGCGTGCGGACACCATTGGCTCTCATGTCCGCAAGGATCTGCTCCCGGCTGTTCATCACGATGGGCAGCACGGTGATACCGGCCGCGTCGAACTGGCCGGTCATCTTCTCGATCGCCCCCATCTGCACAAGGCAGGACTGGCAACCCGCTCCCTCGCTGAAGTACAGGATCACCGACTTGCCGTGGAAGTCCGACAGTGACACGGTCTCGCCGGATGTGTCGGTCAGCGTGAAGCCAGGGGCAGCGGTACTTGTCGAGCGTTCCACAGGTCGACTGGTCATGAGACCAGCAATGACGACGCCAACGATGGCCAGTGCGGCGATCCCCCAGAGCAGGGTGCGCCTGCCCCGTCGATGGCGCGGTTCCGCAACCGCGGCCCGGTGCGTGCGCTGGGCGGTCCTGCTGGTCATATCAGCTCCTCGGTGCTGGTCGGGTTGTGGGAAGTCTCGGTGGGGCGGCGATCACGCAAGGTGAATGTGACGAAGACAGCGGCCAGAATCAGCAACGCGGCGCCGAGCAACGGTTCCGGGAAGGCAGCCGTCCAACTCAGCAGCCAGCCGAACACTGCGGCCAGCCCCTGTCCCATCGCCACCTGGAAGCCCGGGCCGCCGGTCATGGTCCCCGAGTTCGCAAGCCAGAGCACGAAGCCGCCCATGACCGCGAACGCGATGGCGACTGCGATGTTGACGGTGTTGGTGTGCAGTCTGCGGGAACCCCAAGCCAGCGTCACTGGGCGGGCCTGCAGGAAGCGGCGCTCGCCGAGCCGGAACCGGTCCCAGAGCAACGCCATGACGAACAGCGGGAACGTCATCCCGAAGACGTACGCAGCTCCGAGGACCAGCCCGCCGGCCGCACTGCCGGACAGCGCCGACAAGGTCATGATCCCGGCGAGGACCGGTGCGCAGCAGGACGACGCGACACCCGAGAAGACTCCCAGCGCGAAGAAGCTCGCCGAGTCGCCCCGGGCCGTGTTCGGTGCGCGCAGGAAGGACGGCATCGACCACATCCGGCCGGACAGCGACCAGGCCGCGAGCAGCAGCATCAGGATTCCGCCGGCCAGGTACAGCACGCGGTGGTAGTTGGCGATCGCTGCCGACAGCAGGCTCATGCCCAGTGTGATCGGAATCAGGACCGCGCCGAGTCCCGCTGCGAAGACGAACGTCAGGGGCAGCAGCCGCCAGCGCCGATTCTTGACCGCGACGGCCAAGTAGCTGGGTGCGAGGAACACGATGCAGCAGGGCGCGAACAGCGCGACACCGCCGGCGAAGAAGGCTGCGAGGACGCTGCCAGTGACGAGCAGATCGGCGTTCATGCGGCGACCCACCGAGCCGCCAGCGCCCGCAACTTCCCGCGCGGGACCCGACCCTGGCTGAAGAACTGACCGTCGACCAGCACGAGTGGACTCATGGCGACTCGGTGCTCCTGCATCAGAGCCGTTCCCCGCGGGTCGCGGGCATCCAGCAACTCGATGTCGATGCCACGGGGCTCGGCGAAATCGGTCAGCACCCGCTGCGCGTCAGCGCAGAAGTGACAGCCCGGGGCCTGGACGACTGTGATGCGGGGGTTCTGCATACCTCACTTATCGGGTACGGCTATGAAGACCGCCCCTGCGCGGGCATGAAGGATCGCTGAAGTTCAGACCCGTGCGTTGCGCAACCGAAGTGCGTTCACGATCACCGACACACTGGACAGACTCATGGCGGCTGCGGCGATGATCGGTGACAACAGCAGCCCCGTGAACGGGTACAGCACGCCGGCCGCGACCGGGATGCCCAGAGTGTTGTAGAGGAACGCGAAGCCGAGGTTCTGCTTCATGTTGCGCACTGTCGCCCGCGAGACGCCACGTGCCGCTGTGATACCCCGCAAGTCGCCCTTGACCAAGGTGATCTCAGCAGAGTCGATGGCGATGTCGCTGCCAGTTCCCATCGCGATGCCGATGTCCGCCTGCGCCAGGGCGGGCGCATCGTTGATTCCGTCGCCGGCCATCGCGACCATGTGTCCGTCGCGCTGCAAGTCCTCGACGATCGTGAGTTTGTCGTCCGGGCGGACTCCGGCATGGAACGCGTCGATGCCCAACGCCGACGCCACGGCAGCTGCCGGACCCTGCGCGTCGCCAGTGGCCATCACCACCGCGAGGTGGTCGTGATGCAGAGCCCGGACCGCATCAGGAGTACTGGGCTTGATCTCGTCGCGTAGCGCGATCGTGCCGATAAGCCTGCCGTCAGCTGCGACGTGGATGAGCGTCTGCTCGGCGTCGGCGGGCCGGACCTGGATGCCGTTCGCCGCCATGAGTTCCGCGTTGCCGACCACGACGTTGCGGCCGTCCACCCGGCCCCGCACGCCGAACCCCGGCTCCGCCGCGAAGTCCTCGGGCTCGGACAGCACGACCCCATCGGCCGCGGCGGCGTGCTGCATCGCCTTGGCCAGCGGGTGCTCGCTGGAGCGGTTCAGACTGGCGGCCAGTTGCAGAACGTCAGGCGCAGCCCAGCCGTCGGCCGGCACGATTTCGCTGACACTCGGTCGGCCGATCGTGAGGGTGCCGGTCTTGTCGACCACCAGAGTGTCGACCTCGCGCAGCTTCTCCATCGCGGCCGCATCACGGAACAGAACGCCGTGCCGGGCGCCCAGTCCTGACCCGACCATGACCGACATCGGCGTGGCCAAACCGAGCGCACAGGGACACGCGATGATCAGCACGGACACTGCATTGACCAGCGCATAGACCCAGGACGGCTGCGGGCCGACCAGACCCCACACCACGAACGTGACGATGGCGATGCCGATCACAGTAAGGACGAAGACGCCGGCCACCCGGTCGGCCAGGCGCTGCATCGGCGCCTTCGATCGCTGGGCGGAGGCCACCATCTCCACGACCCGGGCCAGGACCGTGTCGGCGCCCACTTTCGTGGCGCGTACGACCAGCGCCCCGGTGCTGTTCACCGTGCCACCGATGACGGTGTCGCCCTCGGACTTGTCGGCCGGGATCGGCTCGCCGGTGAGCATGGACTCATCGACCGCCGAATCCCCGCTGAGGACCACGCCATCCACGGGCACCTTCTCGCCCGGACGCACCCGGACCCGGTCGTCCACGACGATCTCGGCCAGGGGGACATCCTGCTCCGTGCCGTCGGGATTGAGGCGGCGTGCCGTTGCCGGCGCGAGGTTCAGCAGGCCTTTGATCGCGTCACCCGTGGTGGCTCGGGCACGCAGTTCCAGCACCTGCCCCAACAGCGTGAGCGTGCAGATGATGGCAGCAGCTTCGAAGTAGAGCGGAATCATCCCGTCCTCGCGGAACGAGGCGGGGAACACCCCCGGAGCCACGACTGCGACCACCGAGTAGCTGTAAGCCGCGAAGACGCCGAGTCCGATCAGCGTCCACATGTTCGGCTCCCGGTTGCGCACGGACTGCACGGCCCAGACGAAGAACGGCCCCGCGGCCCAGACTACGACGGGCGTCGCAAGCGCAAGCTCGACCCACGGTTTCACGCTCATGGGCAACGGCGGGAAGCCGAACATCGCGATCGACAGGACGGCCAGTGACAGGGGCAGTGCGACCCAGAACCGGCGCAGCATGTGCCGGTACTCCTGCAGCGCGGAGTCGTCGTCCAGCGTGGGCGTCATCGGCTCCAAATGCATGCCGCAGATCGGGCAGCGGCCCGGTGCATCGCGGATGATCTCCGGGTGCATCGGGCACGTGTAGCGGACCGTGCCGTCAGCGGGAACGGAAGCCCGCCGCGTGGGCTCGTGCGGCGGCGCGGCGCCGACCGGCACCAACGTCATGCCGCACTTGGGGCATTCGGACGGCCGGCCGTCGGTCACCGACGGCCGGCCGTCGGTCAGCTCGGGGTGCATCGGGCAATGGAATTGTGTGGTCATAATCGCTCCGGTACCCATAACGGCGGGGATCAGGACTGCGCGAGTAGTTCCTGCATCGTGGCGATCTCCGCCTGCTGGGCACTGATGATCTGGTCGGCCATGGCGGTCACTTGCGGGTTGGACGAGTTGGCCTTGACCTGATCGGCCATGCTGATCGCGCCCTGGTGATGCTCGATCATCATCTGCAGCCACATGGTGTCGAAGTCCTTGCCGCGGGCCGACATCAGCTGGTCCATCTGCTGCTGGGTCATCATCCCGGCCACCGTCATGCCGCCCATGTTGTGGCCGCCCTGGTCCATGTTCGGCATCGCGGTGGGGGCACCCCAGCCCTGCAGCCAGCCGGTCATCTGGGCGATCTCGGGATCCTGGGCCTGCTTGATCTGCTCGGCCAGCGCCGTGACCTCGGGTGACGCCTGAGCGCCGGAGGCCAAGGCCAGATCAGCCATCTGCACCGCCTGCTGGTGGTGCGGGATCATCGACTGCGCGAACGCGATGTCGGTGGCCGAGCCGGTGCTGGCCGCTACCGATGCCGATGCGGTTGGCGTACTGGTGGCATCAGTGGTGCCGCTGGAACACCCGGCGAGCCCGAACGCTGCGAGGGCGACGACTGGGACGATAAGACGCTTCATGCTTCTCCTATTGGTAGTCGAGCCGGGTCATCATCCCGGCCTCGGCGTGGTAGGCGTTGTGGCAGTGCAGCATCCACTTGCCCGGGTTGTCGGCGAGCAGATCGGCTGTGACCGAACCCATCGGGGGGATCAGCACAGTGTCCTTGCGGGGACCGGCGGAACCGGCGCCGCCGACTTGGAACGTGTGCCCGTGCAGGTGCATCGGGTGGGACATCATCGACATGTTGACCATCCGCAGGCGCAGCAGCTCACCCTGCTTCACGGTGATCGGGTCGGCCTGATCGTAGGTTGCGCCGTTGAGGGTCCAGCGGTACGGAGCCATGCTGCCGGACAGCGTCAGATCGGCCGTGTGATCGGGCTCGCGTGCGGGCAGCGCCGCACCCGCCGCGGCTTGCAGGGCCGACACCGTCAGGGGATAGGCATCGAGTTCGGACGGACGTTGCGGGGAGCCGCCGCTGCCGGTGCGCAGGTAGGCGATGGCGTACCCGCTCTTCCCCTCTGGTTCGGCGACCAGCGGAAACCGGCCGTCCTGCGCGGTCACGATCACGTCGTACCGCTCCCCCATGCCGATCCGCAGGGCCTGAGTCGTCACGGGCCGAACCGGGTAGCCGTCGGAGTCGGTGACCTGCATCCGGTGGCCGCCGAGTGCGACCGTGAAGACGGTGTCGGCGCCGGCGTTGATGAAACGGATGCGGATGCGCTCGCCCCGCTTGGCGTTGAGCACATCTGGATCGGACGCGGTACGGCCGTTCATCAGGTAGAGCGGATAATTGACGTCGCCGCCGTCCATCATCATGCCGCCGTGGTCCATGCCCATCATGCCGCCGCTGCTGTTCTGCCCGCCGCTCGCGACCAGGTCGTCGTAGATCTGCTGGGGGGACGGTCCCACGCCGTCGGTCCAGTCGTCGAGGACGACGATCCATTCGCGGTCGTAGTCGCCGGATTCGTGCGGGTCGTCGACGATGAACGGCGCGTACAGGCCCCGGTCGAGTTGCCCGACGCCCATGTGCGGGTGCAGCCAGTGGGTTCCGGCGACTGGCACCACGAACTCGTAGGTGAATGCGTGGCCTGGAGCGACCGCCGCCATCGTGACGTCGGGGACGCCGTCCATCGCGTTGGGCACCGGCAGGCCGTGCCAGTGCACGCTGGTGGCTTCCGGCAGATCGTTGCGCAACCGGATCCGGACGCGGTCGCCCACATCGGCCCGCAGCGGCTTGCCGGGAACGCTTCCGTAGGCCCAGGTCGTGACGGTGTGCCCGCCGAGGTCCATCTGCACCGGCTGCGCGGACAGAGCCAGGTCACGCACCCGGCCGGTGGTGGGAACCGGTGAGGCGGGAGCGGACTGCGGCACCGGCTGGCGGGTGCACGCAGCCACGCCGAGTCCCAGCATGAGGCCCAGCACCTGCCGGCGGGAGACATCCACCGCTCCACTGTCAGTGCGCACGATCCGGGTTCCCGGGACGTTTGATGAAGATTCGATGAAGAGGCCGCCTTCATCGAACCTTCACGCGATCACCGGGGTACGCGCCACCTTCCCGGCGCAGGCTGCTCCCATGATGTACAGCGGAACCTGGAACGGCTGGATGCTGGCCATGATGCTGATCTGGCCGGTCCTGATCATCGCGGCCATCGCCGCGATCGTGGCGCTCACCCGCCAGACCCCCTCCCCCCAGACACACCGCCGGTCGGCCAAGGAGATCCTGGACCGCAGGCTCGCGGCCGGCGAGATCGACGCGGCGGAGTACGCACGGACGGCCGACATGCTCAAGAATGGGAACCCCGCCTGAGGGAGCCCGAGTGGACAACCAGCAAGTCCTCGTCGTCGAGGACGAAGTCGACCTGGCGCGTGTCATCGCCGGCTATCTGCAGAACGAAGGCTTCACCGTGCGCCAGGCGCACACCGGCCCCGACGCCGTAGCACTGGCCCAGCAGGATTCCCCGGCGCTGATCGTGCTCGATCTCATGCTCCCCGGCTTCGACGGGATCGAGGTCTGCCGGCAGATCCGCGGCTTCAGCGACTGCTACATCATCATGCTCACCGCCCGCGACGACGAGATCGACAAGGTGCTCGGCCTGTCGATGGGCGCCGACGATTATCTGGTCAAGCCATTCTCTCCGCGCGAACTGATGGCCCGGGTGCGCGCAATGCTGCGACGGCCGCGACAGGTGGGGGGCAGTCCAGCCGCGCCGCACCGGCAGCTCGCGGACCTCGACGTCGACCCGGAGGCGCGCAAGGTCTGGGTGTCGGGCGCCGAGATCGACCTCACCCGCACCGAGTTCGACCTGCTCGACGCCCTGTCCGAACAGCCGCGCCGGGCCTTCACGCGCCGGCAACTCATCGACCATGTCTGGGGCGAGGCGTGGTACGGCGACGAGCACATCGTCGATGTCCACGTGGGCCACTTGCGCAAGAAACTGGGCGACGACGCAGGCACGCCCCGCTTCATCCGGACCGTGCGCGGCATCGGCTACGGGATGGTGACGTGAAGACGAGTCTGGCGACCCGCCTGTTCACCGCTCAGGTGCTCGTCATCGCGGCCACGTTCGGTGCGCTGCTGGTGACGATTCTGCTGGTGGCACCGGGCCTGTTCCGGCACCACCTGCAGATGACCGGGGAGGACTCCCCCAGCGTCCAGGAGCACGCGCAGGAAGCCTTCGAGACCGCAGTCGGTCTGGCATTGCTGACCGCCGCGGCGGTGGCCGTCCTGGCGGCGGTCCTGCTCGCCTGGTTCCTGGCGCGCAGGGTGAGCCGGCCGATCGAGGAGCTGGCAGGCGCGGCCGAACAGGTGGCGCACGGCGAGTTCGACGTCTCGGTACCGCAGACCACGTTCGGCCGGGAACTCCATTCGCTGTCTGAGTCGTTCCAGGAGATGGCCGACGACCTCGCATCCACCGACGGGGCGCGTGCCCGCCTGCTGTCCGACCTCGCCCACGAACTGCGCACGCCCCTGGCCACGCTGGAAGCGCACATCGACGGTCTCGAGGACGGGGTGGTCGCGGCCGACGCGCAGGGCTACGCCGTCATGCGCGCCCAGGTGCACCGCCTGCAACGCCTGGCCAGTGACGTGAAGCTGGCGGCGGCGGCCCAGGAGCATGCGCTGGATCTGCATATACAGCCGGTCGAGGTCGTGGGGCTGGTCGCCACAGCTTGCGCCGCTCAAACCGCGCGCTATAGGGACAAGGGGGTTGCGTTGCGCAACGCCTGTGAGAACTGCGCGACCGTGCAGGTCGATGCTGACCGGATGCAGCAGGTTCTGGGGAACCTGCTCGACAACGCGCTGCGGCACACACCGCCGGGAGGCAGCGTGCAAATTACCTGCCGCGTTGGTGGCGAGGTACAGATCGAGGTCAGTGACAACGGCGAAGGCATCCCCGCCGATGAGCTGGAAGCGGTGTTCCAGCGGTTCCACCGGGTCGATGCCGCGCGCAGCGGCGGCGGTAGCGGACTGGGGCTCACGATCGCCCGGGCGATCGTCGAGGACCACGGCGGGACATTGCGCGCCAGTAGCGATGGAGCCGGACGCGGCACGTCCATGGTGGTCACGCTCCCCGCGTTGTGACGATCAGGCTGCGAAAACCGCGCACGCCGAGGGATCATGGTCAATGGGAGGGATTGATCATGGGGATCTCTCGAGTTATCGCAAGCGCATCCGCCATAGCCCTCGTGCTCGGCTCCGCTTCGGCGGTCCTCGCAGCCACGACGGAGCAAGTCCAGTGGAGCCCACCGGCCTCATTGAACGCCGGATTTAATAACCCGTCTTCAGTCATTTCCACAGATGGCCAGCGGACCACCACCGTATGGGCGCTGGGATCCGGCGAACTGCAGGCGAGCACCAGCAACGGTGGTGAAGCCGTCTGGCAGACGCCAGTGCCGCTGGGGGCAATCGGTGATTGGCCACGCCTGGCGGGGTCATCCGATGCCATGAAGCTCACGGCGGTCTGGAAGTCACGGTCGGCGCCATCCGTCGTGCGTTCGGCAACGAGTTCTGACGGGGGTGTGACGTGGGCTCCCTCGGTGCCGGTGTCCGCTTCTGGGGATTCGCCGAGCAATCCGCAGGTGGTCTCCTCCGCTGACGGGAGCCGACTGGCCGCGTTCTGGTGGTACACCTTCAGTTACACGCCCATGCCACCAGACGTCGGCACAACCTACTACACGCTGAAGGGATCGGTCAGCACTGACGGTGGGGCCCATTGGGCTGATCCGAAGCAGCTCGCGGACAGCACGGAGTCCGTCGTCGGTCCAAGCGTGGTCGCCTCCGACGACCTGAGCCGCATCGCTGTTGCGTGGTCTCAGAGTCCGACCTCGGCCAGTCAAGTGAAGGTCGTTACAACCAGCAACGCCGGACAGGACTGGAGCGCCGCCAAAACGCTGTCAGACACCGGTGTCGACAGCACCATGGGCGACATGATCGCCTCACAGGACGGACGACGGATCACTGTGTCGTTCCTGGCGCTTAGGAACTACAAACATGTGCTGCAGACGAGTTCGAGTGCGAATGGCGGAGCGGACTGGGGTCCGGCGGTCAGCGTTTCCGACGAAACTGCTGACGCCTCGGGGCCCGCGCTGGCGTCGTCCACAGACGGCACCAAGGTGGCCCTCGTCTGGATGCGAAGTACGCCGGCTCTGCATCCCCTGACAAGTGTGAGCAAGGACGCGGGCGCGCACTGGACGCAGCCCAGCGACTTGTCCGACTCCATCGCCTCGGCCCCGCACGTTGCATCGTCAGCAAACGGCCGCCGGCTTACTACGCTCTGGTGGGAGCTGACCACCGGCAGTTCGGTCAAGCCGGTCACGCGCTCCAGCACAGACGGCGGTCTGACCTGGGCGCCCAAGACGGATGCCGCACCAGCAACGTCCAACCCGATGCAGAGTCAGTTGCTCGCTTCGTCGGACGGCACCAAGCTAGTCCACGTCTGGAAAGCCAACGGTGCCCTCAAGGCAGCCCGTGGCCTGCTGCCGACTCCCGGCTTTGCCGCCGATCCACTGGACTTCGGCTCGCAGACGGTCGGGACGACATCTGAACGCACGCTCACTGTTCACAACACGGGAACCGCGCCGCTGACCGTCGAGGACGTGCGGGTGGAGGGCGGGCAGTTCAGCCTTGCCTCAAACTCATGCGTCACCGTGGCGCCGTCGGGCACGTGCAGTGTGGTGGTCCGTTACGCGCCGACGGCACAAGGCGCGGCCACCGGCTCGGTCGTGTTCACCGACAGCACTCTGGCCGAGACGAACAGCGTGGCCCTGAGCGGCTCCGGCACCGCCATCCCCGCGGTCAGTCTGAAGGTGAAGGCGACCGGTGGGCACAAGATCCCAGCTGGCAAGCGCACAGTTCTGGTCAGCAAGGTGACCACCGACGGCAAAGCCTCGGTCAAGACCAGCTGCAAGGTCAAGGGCAAGAAGGCGGCCAAGAAGGTCTGCAAGTTCAAGGTCAAAGGCACGAAGGTCAGCGCCAAGCCCAAGTGCAAGAGGGGGCTGCAGATCGGCGTCACGGTGAAGGGCACCGCAACTGACCGCACCCCTGCCACCTGGACCAAGACCTGGAAGCTGAAGAAGTGCAAGGTTTGACGGATTCCTGAACGCTCGTTTAAAGTATTGAACGTGCGTTCAGCCGACTTCACCACTAGTGCGCGGATTCGCGATGCGGCGCTCGCCCGGTTCGCCGAGGACGGGTACGCGGCCACATCTGTTAGGACGATCGCAGCGGACGCTGGCGTCTCTCCCGCGCTCATCCTTCATCACTTCGGGTCGAAGGATGGCCTGCGCGAAGCGTGCGACCAGCACGTCTTCGCATTCTTCCGCGAGATGTTCAGCCAGGAGGCGCAGTTCAGTGACGAATCGATGGTGATGGTCCGCTACCTGATGCGACAGGCCAGCGAGGATTCCCCGCGCGCGAACGCGATGGTCGCGGACATCGTCGAACTCACCAAGAACGCGCTACCGACACCCACCGCCGACCCGGACATGCGAGCAGCTGTGCTCGTCATGTTGCGACTCGGACCGCTGCTGTTCAACGGCGCGATGTTGCAGGCCACAGGCGCCGATGTCCTGACTCCGGAAGGACTGCAGCGCATGTACGCGACGATCCACGAGATCACAGGAGACAACCGTGACCACTGACACCCAAGACCCTGCTCTAACTGGACGCAAGCGCTGGGTGGCGCTGCTGTTCCTGGCGTTGGGCGTGGCGATGATCATCCTGGACGCGACGGTGGTGAACGTCGCGATCCCGACGATGGTGAAGGACCTCGGCCTGTCCACTACCGACGCCGAGTGGGTCAACGCGATCTACTCGCTGCTATTCGCGTCACTGCTGCTGCTGTCCGGGCGACTGTCCGACATCGTGGGGCGGCGGCTGATGTTCGTGCTCGGAGTGGGCGGCTTTGGCATCGCCAGCGTGCTAGTCGCCGCAAGCGACAACGCTCAGGCACTCATCGGGGCGCGCGCCCTGCAAGGTATCGCGGCGGCCATGATCCTGCCGGCCTCGTTGTCGGTCCTGAACGCGGTGTACCGGGGCAAGGATCGCGCGATCGCGTTCGCAGTCTGGGGCGCGACGATCGGCGGCATGGCCGCGATGGGGCCGCTGGTCGGTGGCTGGCTCACCACGAACCATTCCTGGCACTGGGCGTTCCTCATCAACGTTCCGATCGCCATCGCGGTCGTCATCGGTGTTCTGCTGCTGGTGCCAGAGACCAGGGACAACCAGGACCGCCGCGGGGTTGATCTGCCCGGCATGCTGCTCGGCACGCTCGGCCTGGCGTCGCTGGTGTTCGGGCTCATCGAAGGGCAGAACTACGGCTGGCTGAAGCCCAAGAAGGAGTTCTCCGCCGGTGGCTTCACATGGCCCTTCGACAACATCTCCGCGCCCGGTGTCGCCCTGCTGCTCGCGGTGGTGCTGCTTTCGCTGTTCGTGCTGGTGGAGGCCCGGCGCCGGCGGGCGGGTCAGGTGGTCATGGTCGACCTCGCATTGTTCCGCATCCGGACCTTCGCCAACGGCAACGCGGTTGCGGCCTTGGTGAGCCTGGGCGAATTCGGGCTGCTGTTCATCCTGCCGCTGTTCCTGCAGTCGGTGATCGGCTACTCCGCGCTGGAGACAGGCGTGATCCTGCTGGCGTTGGCCCTCGGTTCGTTCATTGCGTCCGGGGCCGGGGCGGGTATGGCCCGGCGGATGGGTCCGGTGCCAGTGTTGCGGCTCGGGATGGGGCTTGAGGTGATCGGCGTGCTGTGGATCGCGCTCGTGCTGTCGACGTCCGTGACGGGCCGGGTGATGGCACCGGGGTTATTCGTCTACGGCCTTGGGGTGGGTTTCGCCACCGCGCAGTTGACCGGTGTGATCCTCTCCGAGGTGCCGGTG
>ERZ795062.2205-NODE-2205-length-12940-cov-5.598836_pt1 | contig 12940 bp, 9 predicted proteins | sample MGYA00375146_ERZ795062 | MGnify/ENA primary metagenome ERZ795062 (study PRJEB30191, sample SAMN05720281) | activated sludge metagenome | isolation source: Anaerobic digester | place: USA | collected 2015-07-16 ... | reverse complement strand
CGGCGGCAGCGATCAAGCAGCAGCGCACTAAAGGCGGCTTCGACAAACCCGCCTTGCATATCTCGTAGGCCTAGTTTTGCCCGACCGAGGAGAGCGTCTCTCTTTTCGACATCCAATAGCATCAGGCCAAGCGATTTTGGGCCTGCGTCGCAATCCCATATCGGCAAGGCCGAACTGATCTCTGTCCAGGGTGTCCCCAAGGAGCCCCCCCTCGAAGCGCAGTACTGTCCCAAATACGAAAAAATTGGCTCGTCGGGCTTGAACCTGTTCCAATAGGCTCTCGCTAGCCTCCGATCCAAAGTGCGTTTCGACAAAGCAGCGCAATGATGAACGAGCCCGGCGACATTGCCGTGGAGTTCCGGAAAATCCCAAATTTCAGTCGCCAATCGTCGCAGGTCTCTCCGCGACAGACTTGATGGCTCCGAAGGATCAATCCGATCAATGAAGGCAGGCCAAGGTTCCGGATCGACACGATTATCGAGACCGATCGAGCCCCAATCCCGGGTGACCTTGATAAGTGCCCGGATGTGCGGAGGAGGCGGTAACGCTAGCCCGGCAACCTCCCATTTCCGGGCTATCGCGTTTAGGCCCGGCATTAGCGGGAGCTCAGCATTTTACTGGCTTTCTGGGCCGCATCGCTTTTCGGTGTGACCATTATGAAGCGTAGATCGATCCGGCGATGGCGTGCTTTTTCCGCTTCGGGCAAGGGTCTGCCTGAACTATCTGTAACGGGACGGTGGGGGCCATATCCCGCAACTCCCAAAACAGGCGTAGGATGCACTTCATCGCCATTGGTCAGCTTGTCCAGGCCGGGCTGAGCCTGAGTCAGTGCGAGATAAGTCCGAGTAGCACGGCGTGCCGATAGGTCGAGGTTCCCTAAACCGGTCAAATCTCCCCTAACCGGATCCCCATCCGTGTGCCCTTCAACAAGAAGCGTGTCGATCTTGTGCGACTCCTCCATTCCCGCGCAATGGATGAAGTTCGGGTCGGTGGATTTCGTATAGCAGGGAAGCCGGTTCGCCAAGATATCGGCCACCGTCTTGATAGCTGCTTGGCCTCGGTCACTAAGTTCATATTCATTGGATTCGAAAAGAACCTCCTCCGGCAACCTCAGGATGCCTGTCTCTGTGTCAATGACCACATCGACGCCCGGTAGCTTTTGCTCGATATCCTTTTCGAGCTGCTCAAGAAGTTTTTTGCGAGCTTCACCTGCGCCGACAAGGTAATCCTCCTTTTGCTTGAACGTGACGGCAAAATACACCAATAGGATAATAAATACGAATAGAAGTCCGACCAGCATATCGGACATAGATATGAAGTAGCTTTCTTCTTCAACTTCCGACTTTCGCCCGCGAACTGATGCTTCGCTCATGTCACGACTTCAATTTTTCTAGGAGTGACGATATCTCGTCGGCCAACTCCTCGAGTGGCTCCAACGCATCACGAAGATTGCTTACCGCCTTCGCCAATTCGCTATCCAGTTCCCCGACTTGCTGGTTGACTGCGGTGGCATGCTGGGCGGTTGCCGAGATCAATCCATCCAATGTCTTGCCCAATGATTCATCGACCTGATTGAACCTACCTTCATAGCTCGACCATGCCGTTTCGGCAGAACTGGCAGTGGCAATAAGTTGACCAGTAAGCTCCTCCGCAGCCTGCTCGTGTGATTTGAGGGCGGTCGAGATCGACGCCGCAGCATCGCTTACAGACTTCGCAGCTGTAGCCACCGGATTGAGTGCCGAATTGAGCTCCGACACGGCAGCGGACAATTTTCCTCCTGCTTCCTCTGTTGACCGTCCGGCCGCCTCGAGACGTTGGGCTTGCTCGTTGGTGGCCTCAGCTGCCTTCGTCATTGCCTCGCTTAACGGGGCCGCAGTGTTCGCCAACAAGGCAAGGCGCTCGACCAGTTCGTCACTCGACTTCGTCATTTTTTCGCCAAACTTTGCGAATGCCGAGCCGATGGCCTCCCCGCTCGTGTCTGTTGCAGCCTTTATGGTTTCCTGAAGTTTGATTGCAAGATCATCCGAAAATTGGCCGGTTACGCCTGATAGCTTTTCAGCAAGTTCGCTGAGTTGGGCGGCCATCTGGTCGCCTGCTTCCGCTTGCCGACGGCGTGTTGCTTCCTGCTCACTTTCGAACTGCTGGCGCATCTCTCGAAGTGAGTTTTCTAGCGAGGCCGGCACCCCAGACAGCCCAGTGGACAGATCGTCAAACTTGTTGGCCATCACCGCCAGCGTTTGACCCAGCTGCTGCATCTCACGTCCCGCATGCTCGCCCAAGGCTTTACCAAGATCCTGGCTGATCTGGTTGAACCCGCCTTTCCCGAACTGGTCGATGCTTTCACTGATGCTGCCTAACACTGAAACGACCGGAGACATTCGGTTCGTGAGCGCGTTGTCGATTGCCGTAGCAAGGTCTGTACCCAACGTCTGGAACGCCTCGGTCTGACGCTTCATCTCCCGCAACTGCTCAGCTGCCAGTCTCTGCGGCGGTGTGAAGAGCGTTCCGCGATCAAGGATTTGGCATATCGTCTCGATGTGATGCTGCAACTGCTCGTGCCAGCGGCGATCGGTACGCCGTAGAACGATGGAGCAGATGATGCCTGTAACGGAGGTCCAAAATTTCGCCGCGGTGATCTTGAGCAAGCCTTGAAGAGCTTGCGCCGTCTCAGTCCCGTTGGATGCGCCTGACAGCACGTCCATAGCTGATGTCAGCGCAGCGATCAGGCCAAGAAATGTAGCTGTCAGGCCGAGGCCAACGGCAATGTTCGCCCCCCAAGCCAATACGCGTGTATCGTCTGCCAGATGCAGAAAATATGCGTCAGCCCTTGCCGTCGTTCGGATGGTGGCTTCATTTTCGTCGATGAACGTCTCGCGAAACTGCTCCCAGGCTAGGGCTAGTTCTTTCCGATCTTGTCGCGACATTACGTCAGCGATGGCGTCGAAGTCCTCGGAAAACCTGACCTGAGCCTCCACCGGGTCATTGGCGGCTGCTACTCTCGATAGGGCTTCTTCACGGCTCGCCAGTCCGGCCATCGCTTCATCAAAATGCGCGATCCTATTCCGGCGAATGAAAAGCCAGCACCACAGGGCACCGAGTGCGCACAGCAAGAACACGCTGGCGTCGTATCGCAGTACGAATAGCAGGGCTTGGCTCGCCCAATGGATGGGCGCGCCAATGCCGTCGAGTATGCTGCCAATTACCCCACTCATATTTCTCTTTGCCCCTATCAGCAGCAATCAATCAAAATCGGTGCTTCACGTAATCTGTCACCGCATTTCCAGACAATTCTGTAGTGGCGTTCCCGCCCCGAACATAGAAGCGCTGGACGTTTCCGTCCTTTACGAACGCTGGTTTCGGCCCTTGTTCACAACGTACAGCAAGAATCCTCGTCCCTTCCTGTTCCTCGAAATGCGGATGTACGTAGGGCATAAAAAGTTCGCCAATCCGGTCTTTGATGAGATTTACAAGATGCAGTCCCATCTTGTCCTCGTTGGGGAAACCATCCGCTGCAAGGCCGAGGACCTGCCCGTTGTCATCGACACCGATCAGAAGTGAACCACCTTTCGCATTCAGGAACGCCGCAATGGTTTTCAGCACAGACAAGTGCATCTTTTCATCGGGCTGTCCGGTGTGCAGATTGGTGCGAAGAGTGGATTTGAACTCCACGGCGCCATTTTCACCTGATGCGATCAATTCACTCACCGTAGGTGGAGTGGTCGGTTCCAAAGGCTTGTCGCCCGTAAGTGCTTTCCATGCGTCCCGCACGACAAGGGCCATTCTCTTCCGGCGTTCGACCAGGAATTCCTCGTAAGGCATCTCCCACCATGCGGAGGGAAGCGCGTGAAAGCGGTTGGCTAGGTCACGCTCCGACTGGCTTTGAGCAGCGTCGAGGGCGGGCACATACAAGCTAGGCGACTGCTTGCCGATCTGAATGTTTGCGGGCCATTCCACTGGTGCAAAATTCGCTATCTGATTGATACGCTTAAGATCTTTGACGCCTTGATCTTCTAGAAAACCACGGGGAAATAGATGATGCTGTTCGAGAGCTGCTTTCGATCCCTTGATTGCAGGATCTACCATCGCAGCAAGTTTCATTGGGCTGAAGAGTGCTGGAGCGTCCAATTTGATGAGCGCGGCCTGGTAGGCAAATAAGGATGGGCTTCGTGCAGCTGACGTGGCGAGCTGACTGGGTAGCGTAATTTCCCAGTAGTCGTTTGTAAGCGTAGTCGCGCAAATCTCACGGAGCTTAGCCAGAAATGCTTGGCCGCTCGTTAGATCTCGGACTGCCGCTAGATCTGCCTCAAACCGGGTTTCCGGAGAATTTGTATATCGCCCGGTCATAGCGGACATGAAGAAATATTCTGCGATCGCCTGTCGCGCGTCTGATCGATCGATGGCGTAGTCCCTGATACCGATAAGATAGAGGACGTAGCAGTAGATGATCGCTGTCTCGGAGCTGATCATTTTCTGACCACGGTAGCCGGCAAGTTTGAGGCCATCGAGAAAGTGGTGCCAGTTGGCTAGGTTCAGCACTGCCTTCTGAGCTTCGCGCATCAGTGCAAACTGGCCGTCGCGCTTTTCGGGGTTATCCAGGCCCGTCGCCGCATCACGACCTCTCAACGCGCTATACACGTTTTCAAGCCGCGCACGCTTCAGGGCTAAGCCAACTGTCGCTCGTAACATCTGATCGGGTGACGGCTTTATGAAATGATTAAATGGCGAAGATTGGCCATCGCTGGGCAACACAGATTTCTGCGCGAACTCCTCCAGTTCAAAGCGACCTTCATCCCAGAACACAGACATCAAAGTCATAATGAAGTCGGCTTGATTAAGGGCTTTGCCCTTGCCGTTGATGCGGACAAAGACTTCAGCAATGGTTTCCTCGTTGACAGAGGAGGCAAGCGTCAGGGCGACGAAATTGTAATTGGGCAAATTTCGAAGGTGGTCGATTGAATCCTCAATCGTGGCTTCCTCCTCGTCGCTCAGGTCTCTGATCTCGGACAATTGGCTAATGAACGCCTTTCGGAAGGCACCAGCTTTGAAATCCGAGGCCCATATGGCGGAGATATCGGGGATGTATCCTCGATCTTTTCGTATGGCCGCGTCTGCAACATCAAAGCGCCCCGATAGTGGATTGAAGGCGATCTGAATCCGTTCCTTCTTGAAATTGGCCCTCAAAACCTCCGCGCCTTTGATCACGGCATAAAGGGACGTAAGCCTTTGCTGACCATCAACTATCGCGAGTTCCGGGACAGATTGCTTATGCCCAGTGCCGATAATTTTTAGCGCGCTTTCTGCCCCCGTTTTCCAAAACAGCAAAAACCCGGCCGGATAGCCTCGGTACAGGGAGTCAAACAGGTCTCGCACGTTGACATTGGGCCAAACGAAAGGTCGTTGCAATTCCGGCAATCCAATCTTTCCCATGTCGATGTCTTCGATCAGGGAAAGGATCGGAATTGTGCTCGTGGTGAAGATGGCCATATACTTGCTCGGTCTCTCGTTCGAGAGGGCAGGGATGCGAAACCTTCCAGGATCTTGCGAAACTGGAATTGTATCGCAGATCCTGTTGAACCCCCAATTCAGGGACTTAACAACGGAAGTCCACACGCGGCAATAGTGCTTTGCTCCCAAAGATTGATCACTGGCAGCCGAGGCGATCGGGCTCTACGCGACCGGCTCAGACCCCTTGCGCCGGATGATCGACTTCAGCCACCGCGGAAGTCCTCTGGAGAGCCTTCAGCAATCTCTCGGTCGGGCATGAAATTATGCGAAGCGGTGGATTTGAATGTGAAAAATGGACCGTGATATTTGCTCGGCGAGAACTTAAGCCAACCGCTTCGAGCAGGCGCGGATAGCGCAAACTACGTCAAGTCAGGCAAGGCCATTTGGACTTCAGTGTCCAGGGCCGGTGCCTTGATGCCGATGCCGCGAACACGTGCGATGTCGTTCACAACCTGGGTTATGTGGTGGGTCGTGTTGATCTCCCGCCAGATCTTGGCATTACCGTGCGGGGCATTCAAGTTCGCCGCAGCTTGGGCGATGTAGGCGTCAGCTTTTGAGAACCCGGCGCCAGCAAAGTCGGTGCTGCCTGCGATCTTGGAAAAGACCCGATGCATGGCTTCCCGATCAGAACCAGACTTCGGCCCGCGCTCCACGCGCCAGCTATCTCCGACCGTATAACGGAGATGGCGAATGGCCTTCCCGCCATTTCCGCCGAACTCGATCAGCGAACAGTCAGCCGCAAAATCGCCGAATATCATGTGTTCTGCCGTCGTCGGATCGAACCGGACGGCGAGCTTCCACGCTCGCCATTCGTTACGGGGCCAGAATTCCGTCGTTCCAGGCTCAGCAGGATTCTTGTCGGGATAATGACTGCCTTGGAAAGCGATGCACCGCCACAAACCGCATTCCTGGAGTGTTTCCAAGGTTCCGCTGATAATCGGCGCAACGATGCTGGGTTCGGAGAACTCGACATCTGCGAACTCAGCAACAACCACACATTCCTCTGCTTTGAGGCCCAACGAGACCAGCGCTGCGCTCAGGGATGCCCGCAAGTCAGGTCCAACCATTTCGTCGGAAGAGACGAGAAGTGCGAACTTGATGTCAGCGGTTCGGTCAATCGCGGCGAGATATGCCGCTCCACAGTCAGCAATGTCGCTCAGGAAGGCTGACGGAATGGCTTCAACACCTTTCGCCCTGGCCATTCTGAACATTGCTGGTAGCCAATGCGATGATTGTTCCCGGCCGAATTCATCAAGAATGTATGTCGCGTCGATCAAGGCGGGACGACGTCGCCAAGCTGACGAGAGTGCCACCGAGATATCAGGCACCCGGTCCATCGAAAGGGGAAGCGGTATATCGGCGTCGCGCTCACCGAAGGGCGGCACGATGAAGCGCGGAAGTACGCAGTCGGCTACGTCGCTCGCGAGCAGCCGAACACCTTCAAGTTCACCTGCTTTCATTCGAAGAGCTGGCGCGTACAGAGGGGCCTTCCTTCTGGTCATTGGGTGCTCTCCAAATGCCGCGTGTCGAATAATTTGCGAACCTTGCCTGCGCCAAGCTTATTCGAGAAGATTGTGTAGTTCTTGCGTTCCATCCGCACCCGGCCAAAAACAATTTCTGGTGCAATGCCTAGTTGCGCCGCGAGCCTTTCAAGCGGCTCCGGGCTTTTGGCAATTCGGGCTGGTGAGCGCACCCAAAGTTCTTCCGGGATCAAAATGTTACTCGCGAATTCGTCGGCCTGCCGCTCAAACTCGTCAACCGCGAAGTCCTCTGTGCTATCGAAGAAGCCCGCCGAGAGCCCTGTACGGTAGTGAAGGATCACGTGTCCGAGCTCATGCATCAGCGTAAACCAGAAATTGTCGATCCTGTCGTGGCGCAGCGTCATTCCAATGACGGGCGTTTCGTCGACAAGGAATGCAGCACCATCAACAGTCATTCCCGAAATCTGCCGCTCGATGACCAGGATAATGCCATGCTCAGCGAGCAACTTTTGGGCTAGCTTCGGCCCCTGCTCATGGGCACTGAGACGTGCCAGCTCCATGACCCAACTTACATCGAGTGCCCTGTACTTAGGCTTCGTGCGCTGGATCTGAGATTGCGCACGCCTGGTCACCTGGGCTTTCCATGACAATAGCAGCCAATCCCCAGAATGATCTTTCACGTTAAGGCCGGTCCGCAGGAGCGACGGCGTACCGTGATCCGCGACGTGTTCGGCGACTGTGCGCTTCAGCTGGCTAAGCCCGCTCTCGTCAGTTTGGCCTGCCTTCTCCAGCCATCCTTCGGTTCGCGCATGCTTCAAGACTTTTTGCGCCTCGGCCTGCGTCATCTCATATGAGGGAAGCCATTGTTCATGGGACTGAGCCGGGAGGTCGGCCGTCAATTTCACACCGAGTGTCCGCGCAACCCGGATGAGATTACCAAGGCTAATGCTGCGATAACGCTCAGCTTCGTAACGCTGAACTTGCTGCTCGGGAATGAAGAGGCGACGCGCGAGCTCTTTTTGCGACCATCCCCGCGCGACTCGGGCTACTACCATGAGGCCACCGAGATCGTTACCTATGCGCTCGCGCAGCTGCTCTGGATAACCTGCCTTCGCTTCGTTGTAGGCCGCAAGCAGCGCGCCAAGCTCGTCCTTTTCGGTGAGCAGCGAGCGCCGGACGCTAGCAACCACCTCTTGCGGAAGCCCCTCGACGATCGATTTAAGTGCCTGATCCGATGACAAAGCCTCAGAAATCTGCTCAATGGCCAGCACTGTGTCTCGAGCCTGGCGATCATTCGCTATGATGGATTTGACTGCCATTGAGAATCGGATAACACATCATATCTGATGTGTAAAGGCGGAGCGTTAAGAGAGTTTGAACTTTTCCACATGTACGCTATATAGATTGCAGCAACGCACGAGCCGACCGGCTGCGGGCAGCTTGGCTGTCGGCAGTTTGGAAAGCCAGTCGAGTGTAAGATAGTTACTTGCGGCTCTCTTGCACGTGCGCGGTTCGGTTAGACGTCAAATGTGGCCCGGCCGGGTTCGTTTGGGGTGGTCGAATACGCGAAAGTAGGTGTGAGGATGATACGAGACTAATTGTCCGTGATTATCCGTGATGCTGAAAAGCAAGCATGTTTCGCGGCGGGCCCGAAAGGGTCCGCCGTAAACTCATCAGCGCACATAATCATTCGGAGCGATGTTCACATTGTCGGTGCTCGCTGGGCGGGTCTCTTCATGGTGGCAATTAGGATAACTCTTATCCACGCCACCTCGGCGATCGCAGCAGTCATAGTGAAATTGCGAATCGAAGGGCCCTCCAAGCCGAACCCTAGCGCCAATCAAACACTTTTGATTGTGTCCATCGACCAATGCTCGCGCCATACCGTGTCGGTCGCTACCAGGGCTATGGAAACGATGCGATCGGCCATCTTCAAAGAAGCGCTTCCTCTTCTCGCCTTTGCCCTCCTCCAACTTAATCGGATGAGCCGCCAAAAGAGCCTCCTTCACCTCGTCGAGGCGACCAGCGGGATTGCCATCGAGACCAAGTGACTGAAACAGCGCGCTGATCGAGGGGGCCAGAATATCAGACCGAAAATTATTCAAAGGGAGGAGCAAAGGAGTGAAATTCTGCCCACTCAGCTTATCTCGGACAATTCTAGCCTTGGAAGCCAAGGCCTGCACATGATCTTCTAAATGGCCCATGAATGTCGCAAGTGCCTTTCGGCGCTCATTCTTAGGAGCGGCGTCAGGATAGAACGGCGTGATCGGCGCACAAAGAGCAAAAGGGAAGAAGCATTCGACAAACCCAACTGTCCCAGGCTGGTCAAAACCAGCATACGCGACAATCACGGCGATCTCATCTCTCGGATTCAGCGCCGAAACTTCTTTCGCAAGTTCGGCCAGATACGGAGCAGCCATCCCGTCTCGAAAATGAAATGGTTCTTTCATCCTCCTAATAAAGATTCGGCTGTCTTTCAAACCGGTGAAGCGTTCCACGGGCCGGGACTGAATGGCCTCCACAACTTCTTGAGGAAATCCTGCCACGCAGCAGAGAATCTTCATTGGATCAACGTGATCTGGCGTTTAGCGTTTGGACAACATCGAGAGGAAGGCAGACCCTTTTCAATTGATCTTTGTCGAGGGCGGTCATGATTTCGGCAAGCAAGCTCCTGCCACTCTCATTCGGACGTTTGCGTCGGGCAACAGTGAATTGCTCAACATCGAGTTGATGCGCTTCGGCCCATGCAATGATTTGCTCCCCGATTTGAGCAGGAGTTCGCGATTCATTTGCTGCTGGAAGATAGCGCGCTTCTATCTCTTGGATAGGACGACCGTCGGCCCCCAGACTTTCGGAGTCCGGCCCGAAATTCAAATCGCTCAAATCCAGGAAACGGCGCTCCCCTTCCGAAAGGGGAACAGAAAACGCGGCCCAGAATCGTTTGTTGAACCGAGGGAGGGCCGCATCGGGCTTCGCAGGATCCGCGCCAGGTGCGACAATAAAAAGCACATTACTATGGGAGCCGGTACGGCCAATGTTATACTGAAATTCCTCTTGAATGAACTCGGACACCTTCTTCTTAGTAAGGCGCTCCAGTATCTTACGATCCTCCTGTAGCTCGTTTCCAAGCTGAGAAAGATAATATGATGTAGCGCCCGCAGAAAAATGACCGTCGACAAGGCCCGCGATTCTGGCGCGGATGCGATCAACCTCTCCCGAAATATCGCCGTCGTCCGCGCTCATTCAAGACCCCTTTAGATTCGAGACATTCAACTAGCGGCATTTTCTGCTTGCCCCAAGGAGGTTTTCGCGCGCGGTGCGCCAACTGCGGACGAGGAGCCTCCGGAGCGCTGCAAAAATTATCAAGCTCTACCGGTCAGCATTGCCCGCTCGATAGCAACGCCGATCGCCTCGGCTGCCTCCAACAAGTGCGCGTCCTCGAAGTGGGCATAGCGGGAAGTCGACTTGACCGTCGCATGGCCGAGAAGGCGGCCGATCATGGGAAGGCTCTCCCGGCCCATGACCGCATGACTGGCATAGGTGTGCCGTAGATCGTGCAGCCGCACGTCCTTCAAACCGGCCTCATCCCGAAACTTCGTCCACGGGCTATGAATGCTTTGGATTTGGCGATGAAACCGCCAGTTCCAGAACATCCATGGGTTCCTTCCGCTGCGAGGCATGGCAAGAATCAACTCGCGGGCTTCATCACCCAGCCAGACGGTACGCGGACCGGTCTTGCTGTCCCGCAGATGAAGGCGGAGACCTTTGAGATCAGGCCATTGCAGCGACAGAATTTCACCGACACGGCATCCTGTCAGAACGAGAAGCAGAATCGCCGAGGCATAAGCCTGCTCTGTTCGGTCCTCGCCGGCGCGGGCCTTGGCGAGGACAGCGCCAAGCCGGGCCAGTTCGTCGTCTGACAGGAATCGATTGCGGTGGTTCTTCCGGTTCTGGCGGATACCATAGCAGGGATTCGTGTTCTCGACGCGATATCCCCATTCTTCCGCCTTGTTCAGCGCTGCTCGCAAGATTTCCAGGCAACGGTTCGCCGCGCCGGGGCCAGACCTGTCTGTCAGTGCGACAAACCACTTGGTCACCTCAGCTTCGTTTAGGCTGTCCACGAATGCTTCAGGGAATGCGCCGTCTATGTGGCATCGGCGGTAGCCTGTGGCCGTTTCCTGCGTGGATGGCTTCCATGCCGAAGAGCATTTCTCCCAGTATTCCCGCATGAAATCGTCCATGCGCGGCGCATTGCGGATACGCTGGCGGGTGGTGGCTGGATCGTGGCCGACCCGCGCATGAGCAATGACCTGACGCGCTACCATCACAGCCTGATGCCGCGTGATGACTGAAGCCGGACCTATCGTGATCGTCCGAACCCGTCCGGCCATCCGCGTCTGCACGATGTAGACATGCCGTCCGCTGGGATAGTGGCGAATGCCGAACCCGTTCTCCACGGCAATCCAGGTCGTCGTTCGCGCCTTGCCCTTCGGCGTTTGAGCCAGCTTCGGGCTAACCCCGATCTCTGCCAGCGCCTTCTCGACGATCTGCTTGAGTGACAGGCTCGTCATGCTGAAAGGCCCAAAGATCCAGCGATACCGCTCGATATCCGCGAGGCAGCGTCGGCAATCGTTTCGTCCGCAAGGTGGGCATATCGAGCAGTCGTCTCGGGTAGGACATGCCCCAGCAAGCCGCCGATGGTGGCCAGTGGCACCTTCTCGCGCACAGCGACGGAGGCAAAGCTATGGCGAAGATCATGGATACGCACGTCGGGCAGCGCGCACCGTTTGCGGAAGGGATACCACCAATTGTCGATGTGGATGGGACGTGCGCCGGACTGGTTGGCGAAAACGTACTTGCTGCCTTCGCGCTTCTTGATCCCTTCGAGGATTCTCACGGCTTGGCTGTTGAGCCAGATGGTCTTGGCGCCGGTCTTGCTGTCGGGCAGAAGAAGGCGGGGCAGTTGAACCCAGTCCCATTCCAAATCGCGAATTTCGCCGACGCGCGCACCGGTGAAGATCAGCAGGCGCGTGGCAGCGACTTGCGCCGGATAAATTGCTTCGTCCGCGTCGAGCTCTCGGGCCAGACGGCGGAACTCTTGGGGGCTAAGGAACCGCTCCTTGGGCTTGGTCTTGAAGCGGGGCATGCCCCTGCACGGATTTGATCCCTTCCGAATGTAGCCGAGCTGCGCTGCATATTTGAACATGGCCGCGAGGACCGGGACGGCGCGGTTGAACTTGCCTTCGCTTATGTTCGCGCAATCGTCGCGCCAGCGCACAACATCCGATTTGCCAATCAGGTCGAGCCGCATTTTCCCGAAGCGCGGCAGCAAGTCGCGGTTGATCGCATCAAGGTTGCGTTTCTGGGTCGATCCCTTCCAATGCCGGGCGTAGTCCGCCCAGAATTCGTCAGAATAGTCCGAAAACAATGGAGCGACCTTTACCGATACGCGGCGCGGCAGACCATCGAGCGCGACCTCGGCAAGCCGCTTGCGCGCTTCCCCCCGTGCGGTGAGAGCATCGACTTCATCGACTTTCCCCAGCGAAACGCGGCAATGCCTGCCACGTCGACGCAACCGAACGAACCAGTAGCGATTACCGGACGGTCGAACCCGCATCCCGAAGCCCGCAAGTTCCGTATCCCAGATGACGTACTCACTGGGTGCGGGCGGCATTTTCCGGCGAGCCAGATTGCCGTCAAGGAATGCCCGATTCCCGGGCAGATGCCGCTTGGGGACCATTTGGCCATCAGAATTACCGGAACTGCTCGGCAAAGTCTCGGAATTATTGCCAAAACTGGGGACCAGTCGGCCTTCAACAGCAATCAAGCTGTCGAGCGCATCGAGAGTTGCCTTTATTGATTTTGCTGCACTTTTGCCCATTTCTGCGGCTTAAGCCGCGTAGGGTGTGCACCCTTTCCACTTGATCCTGTAGCTTTGATGGCTCGTGGATTTT
>ERZ795062.2196-NODE-2196-length-12976-cov-5.399814_pt1 | contig 12976 bp, 13 predicted proteins | sample MGYA00375146_ERZ795062 | MGnify/ENA primary metagenome ERZ795062 (study PRJEB30191, sample SAMN05720281) | activated sludge metagenome | isolation source: Anaerobic digester | place: USA | collected 2015-07-16 ... | reverse complement strand
CGATCCCTGATCGCGTACGACCACTGACCGCGTCCAAGGAATCAACCATCTAGGCTAGCCTTACCTACGTGCGCGATGTCGACGACTTTCATCCGGGCAACCCGGCTTTCCTCTGGTACATCAACCCCACCGACGGGGAAGCACCCTGGGAACCGGAGCAGCGGGTCACACCCTCGTTCGACGTCATCCGGCACCAGGCCCGCACTCTCGACCGGCTCGGCTTCTACGGCGCGCTGACCACCGCCCGCGAACCGATCTCACTGATCGGCGACACCACCGATCTGCGCTTCCTCATCCCCTGCTATCCCGGGGTCAAACCGCCCACCCTGATGGCCGAGGAGGCCCAGGTGTTCGACCAGTACTCGGGCGGTCGGCTCATCATCAACCAGGTCAACGGCGCCGACCCGGTATTGCGCCGGTACGGGCAGTACACACCGAAATCCGAGCGTTACCGGCTCTCCTCCGAGTACTGGTCACAGGTCAAGAAGCTCTATCTCGACGACACCGAGCCGTTCGACGGCGAATTCTTCTCCTACGACAAGCGGTACAAGCCGGCGATCCCCGGACCCCGCCAGCCCGCCGGCCTGCCCGTCTGGGGCACCGGGGCCTCCCCGGAGGGGATCGAACACGCCGTCGACGTCCTCGACGTCTATCTGTCGTTCATGTCCGAACCCGGTGCCCTCACCGCACTGTTCAACCGGGTCCGGTCGGCGGCCGCCGACCGGGGCCGGACCCTCAAGTTCGGGGTGCTGGCCAGCGTCATCGTCCGCGACACCGAGGAGCAGGCGTGGGACCGGTTCGAGTGGCAGCTCGCCCGGACCCGGCCCGAGACGGTTCTGGCCACCGCCGACCGCAATCTGAAGAGCTTCGGCTATCCCGGCCTGGACGAGTTGACCAGCGACGACCCTCAGGTCCTTGCCCGCATCGAGGCACTGCGCGCGGGCAAACTCCCCGACCGTTCGGCATTGGAGTTCGCCCCCAACATGGCGGCGGGCCTGACCACCTGGACCGCCGCCGAACCGCCCTTCGACATCGCGGGCAAGGGCACCGGCACCTACTTCGTCGGCAGCGCCGAGAACGTCGCCACGGCGATGCGGACGGTCGGCGAACAGGCCGGCGTCGACGCCTGGATCCTGTCCGGGTGGCCGCTGGCCCGCGAGGCCGAGATCGCCGCCGAACTCCTGCTCCCCCTGTTGAGCAACTGAACCTGTCGAGCGACTGAACCCCGGCGACGTCACCGCACGGGCGGCGTCCCCACATACCGTGCCGACGGACGAATGATCTTGCGGCTCCTGGACTGTTCCAGAATGTTCGCGCACCACCCGACAACACGGCTCACCGCGAACGTCGGGGTGAACATCGACCGCGGTATTCCGCAGCTCTCCATCACCACCCCGGCATAGAATTCGACGTTGGCATAGCGCGGACGATCCGGATGCGCCTGTGCGAGAACATCTGTGACTGCCCGCTCGGCCGTCAGCGCCCGCTCCACCAGCGGACCGCCCAGGTCGACGGCGATGCCGCGCAACAACTCCGACCGGGGATCGACGGTGCGGTACACCGCGTGCCCGAACCCCATGATCCGCCGACGCTGCTCGAGCTGCCGCCGGGCCCAGCCTGCCGCGTCACCGTCGGCGTCGATCTCGTCCAGCGAATCCAGCGCGCGGTCGGGGGCACCGCCGTGCAACGGTCCCGAAAACGCCCCGACCCCGCCGCATATCGCGGAGTACACGTCCGCACCGGTGGAGGCGACCACCCGCGCGGTGAACGTCGAGGCGTTGAATCCGTGATCGATGGTCGCGATCAGGTACTGCTCGACGGCGCGCGCATGGTGAGGCGTCGGTTCGTGACCGGTCAGCATGTACAGCCAGTTCGCCGCGACCGGAAGGTCCTCGCGCGGGGCCACCGGATCGTCACCGTTGCGCAACCGGTACATGGCCGCCAACAGGGTCGGTGTCACCGCCGCCACGCGCAGTGCGTCGGCGAGCCCCTGCTCGGCGGTCGCGTCCCACAGCGGGCGGGCCCCGGTGGCCACACCCACCGCGGACAGGGCAGTGCGCAGGGCCGCCAGTTCGGTGCGCGGTGCGCCCAGCAGTGCCGCCGAGGCGACGATCCCACCGACCTCGTCCGGTATGGGCCGCAACGTCCTGACACGGCGGGCGAACGCGGCCGACGCCTGCTCGTCGGGGAGGTATCCGTGGGCGAACAGATGCCACACCTCCTCGAAGGTGCGGCTGCGGGCCAATTCGATCGCTGGATACTGCCGATAGTGGTAGAAACCCTCGTCACCGCGCACGTCCCCGATCTCGGTGTCGGCGACGACGACCCCGCTGAGTCCGGGTGGCGCGATCAGCACATCACTCATGGTCTTGACATCACTCATGGTCTTGCTCCTTCACTTCCCGGTTGATCCACCGCCACGATGACAATCTTGAGCAAGGCTCGTCAATATTGATTTAATCAATGTATGAAACGGACGCGATCCCGGCGCTGGCCTCCCCCGATACATCACGACGGGTGCGACTATCTGACCACCGAGCAGGTTGCCAGGGTATTGGGCGTCAAACCGTCCACCGTCTACTCCTATGTCAGCCGAGGCCGCCTCACCAGCAGCCGCATCGACGGCCACGACGGAAGCGTTTTCGACGTCGACGAGGTGGAGACACTGCTGGCGGGTACACGCAACAGGCCTCCGGCCGGCGTCGTCGAACGCATCCGCACCCAGCTCACCCATCTGCACGACGACACGCTGTACTACCGCGGGCGCGATGTCCGGGGCCATGCCCGCACAGCGACATTCGAGGATGTCGCGGAGCTTCTCTGGCAGCAGCCCTGGCCGGACCGGCCGGCCGACGGGCAGGTCGCGGCCGCGGTGCGTGCCCTCTGCGCGGACCGCGCCCGCGACCTCGATCGTATCCGGATCGTCGTCGACCTCCTCGGCGCGCACGATCCCCTGCGCCATCGCATCGATCCGGATTGCGTCGCATCCTCGGCCGGACTGGTCATCGCGTCCGCGGTCGCGGCGGTGGGCACCCCCACCCGCGGCGGGGAGGGCACCGTGGCCGAACGTCTTTGGCCCACAATGACCGCCGAACCGGCCACCGCCGAACGGATTTCACTGCTCAACGCCGTCCTGGTCCTGCTCGCCGACCACGATCTGTCGGCGGGCACCGTCGCCGCCCGGGTGGCGGCCGGCGCCCGCGGCAGCATCTACGCGGTCCTGGGCGCGGGTCTGGGCGCATTCGACGGCCCGATACACGGCGGCGCGACCACTTTGGCTCACCGATTCCTCGAATCGGCCCTCGACGACCCGGAACGCGCCGTGGCCGAACGCATTGCCGCCGGCACCCCGATACCGGGAACCGGTCACCTCATCTACTCGCACCGCGACCCCCGCGCCGCCTGCATGCTCGAGTTCCTCGCCGCCGCGGCACCCCCCGACCCGCGACCGGCCGCGGCACTCGAGGTCGTCGCCAGGTCTATCCACACCCGGGACGAGCATCGAGGATTCATCACATCCGATCTCGCGCTCGCCGCGGTGGCGCTGAGTTTCGGGATGAACGACAATGCGGCCGAGACGATTTTCGCCCTGGCCCGGATGGCCGGCTGGACCGCGCACGCGCTTGAGGAGTATCAGGAGCGCCCGCTGCGGTTCCGCCCCGAAGGGGTGTACACCGGGGTCCGGCCTCACTCCGCAGGCGTGCGCGTCCCGTAGGCGACGTCCACCGCGTACCGGGTGAAGCCGAGCTTCTCGTAGGTGTTCAGGGCGGCGGTGTTGTCACCCTCCACGTACAGCATGACCTCGGAGGCGCCCACGCGCACAAAGTAGTACAGGCCGGCGAGAGTGAGGAGCCGGCCGAGCCCGCGTCCTTGCGCGGCCGGGTCGACACCGACGATGTACACCTCGCCGAGTTCGGGCGATTGCATCTTGGTCCAGTGAAAACCCAGCAGCCGCCCCGATTCCCGGTCGTAGGCCAGGAACAGCCCGCGGGGGTCGAACCAGTCGGCGCCGGTCCGTTCAGCGATCTGTCCCTGCGACCAGCCGCCCTGTTCCGGATGCCAGCCGAAGGCTGCGTTGTTGACCCGCAGGATCTCCGCGTCGTCACCGGGTCCCGTGTAGGTACGCAGCTCCATCGACCCGTCGACCACCTCCTCCGGCAGATCCGAGCCGTCGCCGGCAGCCCGGCGCAGTTGCAGCAGTTCACGATTGCGCAAGAGCCCGAGATCCTCGGCGATCGCGGCCGCGCCGGGCAGGTCGCCATGCGCCCAGACACTCGCGTCGGCGCCGAGCAGCCGGGCCTGCGCGAGGGCCTCCCGCACAAGCGCACGCCCGTGTCCACGACGCCGGTGCCCGGGATCGACGACGGCCTCGATCATCGCCGCCCCGTCCCCCTGTGCCGCCACCACGACAGCATATCCGTGTGGCAAGAGCACATGCCGCACAACGCTTTCGGCGCCGTCACCGCGTCCGTCGACGGCCAACAGACCCTGCTCGGACAGCGGGGCGACACCGTCGGCCGCCTCCGCCGACGCCACCAGTGCGTGGACCCGCCGGGCCTCGTCCCCGGTGAGTTCACCGGCCACCCGCACCTCATTCATCGGCGACCAACTCGTCCTCAGCGCCGTCGAACTCGTCGACGCCGTGGTCGTCGGGGGCGGCGTTGCGTCCACGGTTGGGCCGCACCGCCTTGTAGCCGACGTTGCGGACGGTGCCGATCAACGACTCGTGTTCAGTGCCCAGCTTGGCGCGCAGTCGCCGCACATGGACGTCGACGGTGCGGGTGCCGCCGAAGAAGTCGTATCCCCACACCTCTTGCAGCAGCTGCGCACGGGTGAACACCCGGCCCGCGTTCTGCGCGAGGTACTTGAGGAGTTCGAACTCCTTGTAGGTGAGGTCCAGGGGTTTGCCGCGCAGGCGCGCGGTGTAGGTGCCCTCGTCGATGACCAATTCACCGAGGGTGACCTTGCCGGCCGCCTCGTCGGTGCTCAGGCCGCGGGTGCGCACGATCAGCAGACGCAACCGGGCGTCGATCTCGGCGGGACCGGTGGCGGGCAGGAGGAATTCGTCGATCCCCCAGTCCGCGTTCACGGCCACGAGGCCGCCCTCGGTGAGGACCGCAGCGACCGGTGTCGATGATCCGGTACTGCCGAGCAGTCGACACAGTCCGCGGGCGGCGGCGAGGTCGGCGCGGGCGTCGACAATCGCCACATCCGCGTTGCCGACCTCCATCAACGACGACACCTCGGCGGGCGCGACCCGGACATTGTGGGCCAGCAGTGTCAACGCGGGCAGCACCGAATCCGGGTTGGGATCGGTGGTCAGGAGCAGGAGATCCACGTATGCAGCTCCGATCGGCTACGTCGGGCAGACCGGCATGAATCGGACCCGGTCCGCTTTGTGTCCGTCGCCTTACCACCTTGTACGCGACAGATGACAGAATAACGCCAATGTCGGACCCGGCTGTTAACAAGGCACATCCCGATGCCCGTGCGGACGGGTCCATCGGGAAAAAAACGCAACGTTTCCGGTGCTCCCGGCCACTGATCGTGATCATCGTCATGGTGCTCGTCTGCGCCGCCGCCGCCTTTCTGACGGACACGGGTCTGGCAGTGCGCGCCGAACGCTCACTGGCCCGGGCGCTGCTGTCGTCGCCGCGTGTCGTCCACGAGCCGCAGGTCACCCTCAAGGGCTTTCCGTTCACCGCCCGGGCCCGCGACGGCGAGTTCACCGGCTCGATCATCACCGCGCGCGGGGTATCGGTGGACGGCTGCGCGGGCCGGGGCGGCTGTTTCGCGGAGATGAGCGTGGTCACCGGCCCGCTGCGTACGGCCTCGGGCGGCGGTTTCCGGTTCGGTGCCGGCGACTCACCGGCCGCCGACGATGTCATCGCCTCGGTGCGACTCGACTCCCCCAACCTGGGCAGACTGCTCGGCATCACCGATCTGTACGTCACCACGCCCGCCGAAACGGGCCGGGCGGGCGCCGGCGGCCCCGGCGACGGGGTGCTCAAACGCTCGCACGGGGTCGTGCTCACCGGGACCGTCGCGGTGCCGCCCACACCGCCGGGCGGCATGCCGACGCCCGGAACGTCCCCGTCGGCGTCCGGATTCACCGGTGAATCGCTGCGAGTAAGCGTCCTGGTCAACCTGGTACTGACCGACGGACGCCTCGGTGTGTTCGCCTACGGCCTCTACAACGGCCCGGAGGAGCACGCCGACGCCGGTGGCCTGGACACCGACCCGGCCCGGGCCGACCTGCTGCAGGCGGTGCTCGGCCGGTTCACAATGGTGCTGCCCGGTATCGCACTGCCGTGGGGCGTACCCGCCTCGGCGGTCACCAGCGCGGGCAGCGACATCCTCATCGAGGGTCGTTCCGATCATCGTGATCTCAGCCTGAACAACTTCTGAGCTGCGCGTTCACCTCGAAATCCGGCATCCGCGACATTGCCCGGCCCCCAGGTGTGTGAGCGCACCGACACGCTCCTGTAGTCTCGTCCCCATGCAACAGCGCCGTGAGTTCCTTCTCACCCGTCGCCGCGCAATCGACTTCTGTCGTTGCGCCACTTGTTGCTGTCGCTGATCAGCGACCGCGTCGCGTTCGGCGATCGACGGGTGAGCGTCTTCACCCCGAACCGTCCCGTTCCGGCGCACTTCGAAGGACAGCCATGTCCACGCCGCAGCGTCCCGGGCTTCCCCGTGCCGTCGCGTGCAGACTCCCCAGCAAGATCTGAAGAAATCCGAAGACGTCTCCGTCTTCCGAAAGGACACCACAATGGCACGTTCCGACGTCCTGGTCAGCGCCGATTGGGCTGAGCAGAACCTCACCGCCGACAAGACCGTCTTCGTCGAGGTCGACGAGGACACCAGCGCCTACGACGGCGGCCACATCCCCGGCGCGATCAAGCTCGACTGGAAGAAGGACCTGCAGGATCAGGTCCGCCGCGACTTCGTCAACCGCGAGCAGTTCTCGGCCCTGCTGTCCGAGCGCGGCGTCGCCAACGACGACACCGTCGTCCTGTACGGCGGCAACAACAACTGGTTCGCCGCCTACGCGTACTGGTACTTCAAGCTGTACGGCCACCAGGACGTCAAGCTGCTCGACGGCGGCCGCAAGAAGTGGGAACTCGACGGTCGCCCGCTGTCGGCCGACGCCGTGACCCGCGCCGCCACCGAGTACAAGGCCGCCGAACCCGACAACTCGATCCGCGCGTTCCGCGACGAGACCGTCGAGGCCATCGGGGTCAAGAACCTCGTCGACGTGCGTTCGCCCGACGAATTCACCGGCAAGATCCTCGCTCCCGCGCACCTGCCGCAGGAGCAGAGCCAGCGTCCGGGCCACATCCCCGGCGCCATCAACGTGCCGTGGAGCAAGGCCGCCAACGAGGACGGCACCTTCAAGTCCGACGAGGATCTCGCCGAACTGTACAAGGAGGCCGGCCTCGACGGTGAGAAGGAAACCATCGCCTACTGCCGCATCGGCGAGCGTTCGAGCCACACCTGGTTCGTGCTCCAGGAACTCCTGGGCCACAAGAACGTGAAGAACTACGACGGCAGCTGGACCGAATACGGCTCGCTCGTCGGCGTGCCGGTCGAACTCGGAGAAGGAAAGTAATCAGTTATGTGTGGTGCACCCAAACAGGGCCAGAAGCTGCCGGCCGGCGTTGACGTGGAGAAGGAGACCGTGCTGCTCGGCACCGTTTCCGACGCCGCGGGCGCTCCCGTCGCCGGCGCATTCGTCCGGCTGCTCGACTCGACCGGCGAGTTCACCGCTGAGGTTGTGGCCAGCGCGACGGGCGACTTCCGGTTCTTCGCCGCTCCGGGTACCTGGACGCTGCGCGCGCTCAGCTCGGTCGGCAACGGCAACGTGACCGTGAGCCCGGATGGTCCCGGCGTTCACGAACACAACATCACGGTCGCCAAATAGTACTTGGCTGTACCGAACAGGCCCGGTCACCTCACGGTGGCCGGGCCTTTCGGCGTCCTGATGCGGGTGGTCAGACGGTGATGTCGGCGGCGAACACGGCCGAACGCCGAAGCAGTCCCTGAGCCCGTTTCGGCAGTTCGGGCGCGTCGGCGCCGACCGGCACGATGCGCGGGTTGGTGATGCGCACCACCTGGCCTCTGGTTCGGACGCCACCGGCGAGTTTCACCTCGGCCTCCCCCGCGGCCAGCACGTTCTTGGCCCAATTCGTCTTGCCGTGCACCAGTCCGATGGCCAGCACGTCGCCCCGGCGGAACGTGCTGACCGGTGTCTCGTAGGTCTTCCCCGAGGTCCGGCCGAGGTGTTTGACGACGCCGAAGAACGGCAGCTTCTTGGCGGTGGCGTTCGCGAATGGCGCGAAGTATTCGTTGACCAGATCTTCGACTTTGCCCGGCAGCAGCATCGGTGTCTCGGGGGTGTCGTTCGGATGTTTGCGTGAGCCCATCGTCGGGTCCCTTCGGTATGTTGTCCACTGTCCCCATCGTGCCCCGCATGCCGTCCTGCGGGCGACGGACGTGTCCCCCGATCCGGACGGGAACATACGCGATCAGGCCCGCGAGCCCCGCCCATATCGGCTCACAGGAACGCCGCGAGGTGTTTGCCGAGTTGCGGGTAGCGCATGAGGTGGGCTCCACCGTTGATGTCGAGGACTTCCCCGGTAATCCAGGCGGCGATGTCCGAGCACAGGTAGCGCGCGGCGCCGGCGATCTCCTCGGGCGTACCGGAACGCCCCAGCGGGGTGTTCTCGACATAGTCTCCCTCAATACCGTCGATGGCCTGCAGACCCTCGGTGAGCGGGGTGATGACCAGTCCCGGTGCGATCGCGTTGACGCGGATACGCCGGGGTGCGAGTTCCAGCGCGGCGACCTGGGTGAGCATCGCCAGCCCTGCTTTCGACGCGCAGTAGGCCGACAGTCCGTCGCCGGGCTGGCGGGCATTGAGCGATGCCAGCGACACCAGCGAGCCGCCGTCGGCGACGGCACGTCCGGCGTGTTTGAGAACGATGAACGCACCGACGAGGTTGACCTCGAGCACGTCGCGCCACAGTTGCACGTCGTGGTCGATCATCGGCCCCCAGCTGCTGATACCGGCGGTGTTGACAACGGCGTGCAGTTCACCACCGCGCGCGGCGTCGGCGAACAGCGCCTCAACGCCCGACTCATCGGTGACGTCGACCCGCGCCGACACCGCACCGATCTCGGCGGCGACGGTCGCGGCGTTGCCCTCGTCGCGGTCGGCGACGGTGACCCGGTAGCCGTCCTCGACCAGACCTGCGGCGACGGCGCGGCCGATACCTGATCCGCCCCCGATCACGACGGCGTTGCGAGCACTCATCAGCGAACACACCTTCCCACTGTGACCGATGACAATTGACATTGACAGCTGTCAGATTCTCACCAGTGTTGCACGTCACATCCCCCCGGGAGGCATTCGGTGAGTCGCAGCACGAGATCCCACCACCCCACCCGTCCTCCCCCACCCCGTCCGACGCCGTCATCGGTGCCGGGATCGCGGGTCTGAGCACCGGCAAAGACACTCAGTGACCACGGCGTCGACTACCGGGTCCGGGCAGACACGCGGATTCGATCTTCTCGTCGTCGTCGCCGACGGCCCGCCTCATGAGTGAGCCCACCCTTAATTCGGTCGATGCGCAGGACCGGCGGTAAACTCACGGCCGTGGTCATCTTCTTCGAAATCCTGTTGGTGCTCGCCTCCGTGCTGATCACCTGGTTCGCCGTCTACGTGCTGTTCCGCCTGGTCAACGACGAATCGTGACCGGCCCGTCGGACGACGGCAGCCTCCCCGATCAGCCAGTGGGCAGCTCGGGCGATCGGCGCGGTCCGGATGTTCCGCGTGATTCGGACATGCCGCGCCGCTCAGGTGATGCGGCCGTGGCCGATGCCGAGGCGAGGGCACTGGAATCGGGCAGCCGCGAACGCAACGTCCCCACCTGGGAGGATCTGCCGCTGCCCACCGACACCGCCAATCTCCGCGAGGGTGCCGATCTGCATCCGGGCCTCTTGGGCCTGCTGCCGCTGGTGGGCGTGTGGCGCGGCGAGGGCGAGGGCCACGACCTGATCACCGGTGACGATTATCACTTCTCCCAGCAGATCGTCGTCAGCCACGACGGCCAGAACTTCCTCAACTGGGAGTCCCGCTCCTGGGTTATCGATGACGACGCCGCCTTCGTCGGTCCCGACCTGCGCGAGACCGGCTATTGGCGCATCGGCGATGACGACACGATCGAACTGCTCCTGGCCCACGCGGAGGGCTCTGTCGAGTTGTTCTACGGCAAACCCCGCACCCAGACCTCGTGGGAGTTGGGCACCGACGTGGTGATCAAGGCCGAGTCGGGGGTACACACCGGCGGCGCCAAACGCCTCTACGGGCTGGTTCCCGACGGCGATCTGGCCTATGTCGAGGAGCGCATCGACCCCGACGGCGACCTCATCCCCCGCCTGTCCGCCAAGCTCCGCCGTCACGTCGGCTGATCGGCCCGGCACCCGTAATCCCGCCCCACCCGGAATCCTGACAGCCGGAATCCGCACATCCCGGAATCCGCACATCGGCAGGGATACAGATCGGCCCCCGTACCGCTCCCACGGGGAAGCCGAGCCGACGGACGGTCGGGGTACGGAGGCCGGGTGACCATCTGGGATTCGCCTCGGCGAACCAGGGTCCAACACCTCAGGGTGTGGTCGGATCCGCCTCAGCGGATGGCCACCTCACTTGTCCGATTGTCAATCAATTCGGATCACCTCCTTTCTCGTGTATCGCCAACCTACGCCCGGCCGACGATCCCACGCAACGGGTTTTCGCCGACGAAGTGCAGCGGTCGTCCGGCCGTGACCGAGACGGCATCATCCACACCGATTCCGCTGTCCGGGTTCACCATTGCCACAACCTGCGCCGCATCACCCACCGTCGCGCTCCAGGTACGCCTCAGCTCTGCGGGCCACGTCAGAGCGGGCCGAGAGTCAGGTCGGCGGTCATCCCCTCCGGGAGATGGTGGGTCACCACGACCACACTTCGGTCCGGTCCGAACATGCCCACGGGGTCGATCAGCGCGCGCAACATGGTGTCCGCATCGCGGGCGTCGAGATGTTCGACCGGTTCATCGAGCAGCACGACGGGCGCCGGATGAATCAGCGCACGGGCGAGCAGCAACCGCCGCCGTTGCCCACCGCTGACAGATTCGCTCCCACCGTCCAGCACGGTGTCGAGCCCCTCCGGAAGATTGCCGGCCCACTCGGCCAGGCCCACGGCAGCCAGCGCCGACTCCAGCTCCGTGGTGGTGGCGTCCCCGCGGGCCACCAGCAGATTCTCCCGCACACTGGTCGCGAAGATATGCCCTTCCTCGGCGAAATAACAGGTGGCCGAACGTAGATCGACCTCATCACCCGATTCCGTACGTGCGCTGACAGTACCGCCGAGCGGCGGGATAATACCGGCCAACGTCATCAGCAGTGTCGACTTCCCCGACCCGCTCGGTCCCGTGATCACCATCGGTGATCGCGGCGACAATTCGAGGCTCAGACCACCGGGCGGCCCCAGCGCCCGACCGCCGCGCCGGCCCCAGTCGAGCCGGTCGCATACCACCGTGATCGGCCCCGGGCACACCGTCACATCAGTCGTCCGATCCGACGCGCCCTCGTCCGCACCGGCACCGTCGACCAGTGCCATCACCCGGGCCGCGCTCTGCCTGCTGCGTTCGAGTTGCAGCCCGGCCTCGGTGAGCGGTGCGGTGCTCTCGAATGCCGACAGCGGCAACAGGATCAGCACACCCAGGACCATCGGCGTCAGCTCACCGGAGGTCGACGAGACCCCGGCCAGCGACCCCGACACGCCGGACGCGAGGTCGATGCCGATCAGACAGGCGGCCAGCAACGACACTCCGAGCGCCAGCGGTGTGGCGGCGGCCGCGGCTGCCTGCCGGGCGAACCCGCGATCAGCGGCCCGCATCGCGTCGTGGTCAGCCCTGGCAGCCGCCGCGAGCACGACATCGCGACGACCGGCGACGACCAGTTCGGGTGCATGCCACAGGAGAGTGGTGGCGGCATCGGCCGATGCCGCCGTCGCCGCCGCAGAGTCGGCGATCGACCGGGCCGAACCACGGGCGGCCAGCCACGGCGCCACCCCACCGCTCACCACCAGAGCAACCAGCAGAACCCCCGCCGCCCAGAATGACACGAGCGACATCACCACGACCGCGGCGATACCGGTGACCGCACCGACGCCGATGGGGATGATCCCCCGGATGAGGGCGTTGCCGATCTCGTCGATGTCGTCGCCTGTGCGCGAAAGCAGCGCACCCCGCTTGAGTCCCACCGAGTATCCCGGATCACCCTGCGCCAGAACCCGATACAACCTTTCCCTGGCATTCGCCATCGCCCGCAACGCCAGGTCGTGGGTGGCCAGGCGCTCCAGGTACCGCAGCACTCCACGCGAGATTCCCAGGGCACGAACCGCGGTGATGGCAACCGACAGGTACAGGATGGGCGGTTGCTGCCACGCCCGGGTGATCAGCCACGCCGACAACGCGGCCAGCCCGAGCGCCGACAACGCTCCGCCGACGCCCAGCAGCAACGACCACAGCAGTGGCCTGCGACTCAAGCCCAGAAAGCGTAAGGCCCGGACCAGCGGATCACCGCCGGGCCCGCCGTGTCCGGCGGATCGTTCCCCGCGATCGGCGTCGCGCTTCCCGCCCATCACCTACCTCCGCCCGCGATGCCGACTCCGACGGCGGGCATCTCGACGATGTCGTCGGCGTGCCGCAGCACGTCCGGCCCGTGCGCAACCACCACGACGGCGTCCCCGCGCCCGGCGCGTTCGCGCAACAGGGTCAGCACCCGGTCGGCCGACACCGGGTCGAGGTGAGCGGTGGGCTCATCGAGCAACAGCAGTGTTCCGGACGAGACCAGCACACGGACCAGCGCGAGTCGCTGGCGCTGACCCGCCGATAATCCGACGCCGCCCGCCCCGAGCAGGGTGTCG
>ERZ795062.2195-NODE-2195-length-12976-cov-6.381317_pt1 | contig 12976 bp, 11 predicted proteins | sample MGYA00375146_ERZ795062 | MGnify/ENA primary metagenome ERZ795062 (study PRJEB30191, sample SAMN05720281) | activated sludge metagenome | isolation source: Anaerobic digester | place: USA | collected 2015-07-16 ... | reverse complement strand
CGGGTGTGGGTTTAAAAAGTTGGCGAACTATACTTGTCTAGACAAGTTTGTGCAAGCTGGGGAAAACCTGCGTTAGCATTGCCATATGAAATCAGCGCCACGGAAGAAATCAGCGCGAACCCTGCCCACGGACGGCGTACGCACAGCCGGCGCGGCGGGGATTCGCGCAGCCAGCGCGCTGGCCCCATTCGAGCAGGTGAAGCATTACCTGAAGTCGCGTCTTGCCGCGGGTGAATGGACGCCGGGCACGCTGATGCCGTCGGAAGCTGAGCTGGTGCAGCATTTCGGGGTCAGCCGCATGACCGTCAACCGTGCGCTGCGCGAACTGCAACTGGAAGGTCTGGTTGATCGCGTTCAGGGCGTGGGCACGTTTGCGGCACAGCTGCACCGGGTTTCGTCGTCGCTCGTCATTCGTGACATTCACGAAGAAATTGTCTCGCGCGGGCATACCCATCATGCCACCGTACACCTGGCGCGAGAGGAACAGGCAGGTGCGCAGGCGGCGCAACGGCTGGGCGTTGTGGCGGGCACGCGGATCTTTCATACGCTGATCGTGCACTATGAGAACGGCGTCGCGCTGCAGTGTGAAGACCGCTACGTCAACCCGGAATGCGCGCCGGACTATTTGTCGGTGGATTTCACCCAGGTGACGCCAACTCACTATCTGCTCGACGTGGCGCCGTTGTGGGAAGCGCACTTTTCCGTACAGGCCGGGTTGCCGACGGCACGCGAGGCCAAGCTGCTCGGGCTCAAGACGAGCGACCCCTGCCTCATCGTCGCCCGTCGCACCAGCAATCGTGGCATACCGATCACGCAGGCGCGGCTGGTGCATCCGGCGGGGCACTATCAGATCGAAGGCGTTTTCAAGCCATGAGCTGGCAGGTCGTGCGCGTTGATAGCGCAGCACCGCAGGCGTGGCGCAATGGTGGTGGCGTCACGCGGGAGCTGCTGGCGTGGCCGAATGCGGACGACTGGTCCGTGCGGCTGTCGGTGGCGGACATCGAACGCGACGGGCCGTTTTCTGCGTTCGCAGGAGTTGATCGCTGGTTCGCGGTGTTGTCGGGCGCCGGCGTTCTGCTCGGCAATCCTGTTCAGACTGTTCGCCGCCACGATGGTGCGATCAACTTCGCTGGTGAATCGGCGCCGGACTGCCACCTGATCAACGGCGCGACGCGGGACCTCAATCTCATGATCCGCCGCGATCGGGCCACTGGCTGGCTGCGGGCGTTGCATTCGACTGAAGTCATGCTCACTGCTCGTCTGGAAGCAAGCGCTAGCCCGACGGCGGTGTTGCACGGCGTATTCAGCGTCGGCGGTGGCGAGCTGCGCCCTCATGCCAGTGAAGTCGTCGTGCTGCCGCCGATGTCGTTGGCGTGGCAAGCGACGACCAGCGCTTCTGTGCCGGCATCGTTTCGAGCCGTGACGCCTGACACCGGAAATTTCGAATTCCACTGCGTGGTAAGCAACTCTCGGGAGCTGGAAGCATGACGACCACGATCTGGCGCAATGCCAACGTCGCGACATTCTGCGGTGACAAGCCATATGGATGGTTGCCTGGCACGACCATCGTCACACGCGGCAACGAAGTGATATGGCTTGGCGCAGATCGCGACCTGCCAGCGACGCTAGTTGGCGAAAGCGCGAACGAGCACGACCTCGGCGGCGCCTGCGTGACGCCGGGCCTGATCGACTGCCACACCCATCTTGTCTATGCCGGTAATCGGGCGCGCGAATTCGAGTTGCGCTTGCAGGGCGCGACGTACGAGGAAATTGCCCGCGCAGGCGGTGGCATCCGCTCGACGGTGGCGGCGACTCGCGAGGCATCGGATGACCAGTTGTTGAGTCTCGCGGTCGCGCGCGCGAAGGCGCTGATGCGCGAAGGTGTGACCGCTGTCGAGATCAAATCCGGCTATGGGCTGAGCGAGGTTGATGAGGCGCGGTGCCTGCGTGTGGCGCGACGCTTTGGCGAAGCGTTGCCGCTGACCGTGCGCACGACTTTCCTTGGTGCCCATGCCATTCCGCCAGAATTCGATCAGCGCGCCGATGACTATGTCGCGGCGGTTTGCGACTGGATGCCGCGCCTGCATGCAGAAGGACTCATTGATGCGGTCGATGCCTTCTGCGAACGCATCGGCTTTACCGTCGCGCAGACGCGGCAGGTGTTTGAGCGCGCCCGATCACTCGGTCTGCCGGTCAAGCTGCATGCCGAGCAGTTGAGTGACCAGCATGGCGCTGCGCTGGCGGCGGAGTTTGCTGCGCTGAGCTGCGACCATCTTGAATATGTCGGCAGCGACGGCATCGCAGCGATGGCATCAGCCGGCACCGTTGCCGTGCTGTTGCCCGGTGCGTATTACTTCTTGCGCGAGACACAGTTGCCGCCGGTTGCGGCGCTGCGCGAGGCGGGCGTGCCCATTGCGCTGGCGACCGACCACAATCCGGGTTCGTCGCCCACGCTGTCGCCGCTCCTGATGATGAATATGGCATGCACGCTGTTCCGCATGACGCCGGAAGAAGTGTGGCGCGGGTTCACCGTCAACGCGGCACGGGCACTGGGCCTAACGCCCGCGTACGGCGTGCTGGGCGCTGGTGCGCGCGCCGACTTTGCCGTGTGGGACGCGGAGCATCCGCGTGATTTTGTCTACCGCTTTGGCCATCATCCATTGCTGCAACTGATTCAGGGAGGCCAACGTGTCGCACTCGACTGACCCGGTATTTGATCTGCGGCCAGGCGCATCACCGCTGGTGCTAAGCCTGCCGCACGTTGGCACGGTTATCCCGGATGCATTGCGCTCCAGCTACGTCGAGCGTGCGCTCGACGTGGAGGACACTGACTGGCACCTCGACCGGCTGTATGACTTCGCGGCGTCGCTCGGTGCCACCGCATTGGTGCCGCGCTATTCACGCTATGTGATCGATCTCAACCGGCCGCCGGACGACACGCCGATGTATCCGGGGGCGTCCAACACCGAGTTGTGTCCGACACGATTCTTCAATGGCGAACCGCTCTATCGAGAGGGCGCCGCGCCGGATGCGGCCGAAGTTGAGCGCCGCCGCACGCGCTACTGGCAGCCATATCACGATGCCTTGCGTAACGCGTTGCAGGCGGCGCGCGAGCGTCACGGCTACGCGCTGCTATGGGATGGCCACAGCATCCGCTCGCAGATCCCCTGGCTGTTTGATGGCAAATTGCCTGACCTCAACCTCGGCACGGCGAGCGGCGCGAGTTGCGCTGCGGATTTGCGCGAGCGATTGGCGCAACGGATGCAGGCGTCGCCCTTCACCCATGCGACGGACGGTCGCTTCAAGGGCGGCTACATCACGCGCCACTACGGCAAACCGGAGCAGCACATTCACGCCGTGCAGATGGAGATGTGTCAGTCGCTCTACATGCAGGAAGTGCCGCCGTTTGCCTATCTGCCCGCAAGCGCTGCCAACGTGCAGCCGCTGCTGCGGCAGATGCTTGAAACCATGCTCGACTGGAAGCCGCAATGACCACGCGTCCACGCCGACCTGCAGCGCTGTGGGCGCCCGCCGCCTGGACCGGTGAAGGCAACTCACAGGCCTGGTCGCACGATGTACTGCTCGACGTTGATGGCAACGGTTACTGGTCGTCGGTGACGACCGGCGTGACGAGGGAACAGGCACAAGTCAGAGGCGCGGAGATCATCGCCGGGCCGCTGTTGCCCGGCGTGATCAATGCCCACAGCCATGCCTTCCAGCGTGCATTCGCAGGGCTGGCCGAACGCCGCGAGAACGAGCATGACGATTTCTGGAGCTGGCGGGATCGCATGTATCGTGTTGCGCTGTCGGTGTCACCCGACGCGCTGCGCGCGATTGCCACGCGGCTTTATGTGGAGCTGCTGCGCGGCGGCTACACCCACGTTTGCGAATTTCACTACCTTCACCACGATGCAGAGGGCGCGGAGTACGAAGACCCGCTGCTGATGGCGTGGACGCTGGCGGACGCGGCGGACGCAGCAGGTATCGGCCTCACCCTGCTGCCGGTACTTTACGAGCGGGCGGGCTTTGCCGCACCCGCTCTGCGGCACGATCAGCGCCGGTTTGCCACCAGCGCCGACTGGGTGCTCGATGCGCAGCGCCGCATCACCGAAAGCACCGGGGCTGGCATCGGTGACCGGTCGCCACTGAACGCCGGCGTGGCAATCCATTCGCTGCGCGCCGCCAGTGAAGCGTCGATTGCGCGACTGGTCGGTCGCGCCGAGGGCCCCATCCATATTCACGTCGCGGAGCAGATGGCCGAGGTTGAGGAGTGCCAGCGTGTGACCGGTGTGCGCCCCGTGCAGTGGCTGCTGCAAAACTGCCGGCTCGATGCGCGCTGGCAGCTTGTGCACGCCACCCACGTCACCCGCGAAGAGATCGAAGGTGTGGCGGCCAGCGGCGCCTGCGCCGTGATCTGCCCGACGACCGAGGCCAATCTCGGTGACGGCCTCACCGACGTCGCCGCTTGGCTGGACGCTGGCACCGCGCTCGCGATCGGGTCCGACAGCCACGTCACCCGCGACTGGCGCGAGGAGCTGCGCCTGCTCGAATATGGCCAGCGCCTGCAGCGGCGGGCACGCAACATTGCTGCGGCGCCTTCCCGCGGCAACAGCGCGACGGCGGAGCGTCTGTTTGCCCGCGCTGTCAGCGGCGGCGCCACTGCGGCCGGTGAGGCGCGCTGGGGACTGGTTGCCGGGGCTCGCGCCGACGCCGTGGTGGTTGACGCGACGGAGCCTGCCTTGCTAGGCGTGCCGACGTCACGCACGCTTGACGCGTTGGTGTTCAGCAGCCCGTCGCAGCCGTTTGCCGATGTGATGGTCGCGGGGCGCTGGGCGATCCGCAACGCGGAGAGTGTCGGCGGTGCAGGCACCAAGCAGTCGTTCGCGGCGGCGATGCACGGGCTATGGAACGACTGACGCGGTCATCAGCTATTCGCTGAAAGCTTTATTGGATAAGGGCTGGCGGTGCAATTAATACTGAAGTCGACTTCGTGAGTAAATACGTATGCAGCCCTCATTGAACGGGAATTCAATGTAAAAGCTGATATGTCCACGAAGATGTCGAACCGGATCAACCGCCAACCGGCTCGCGCATGGTGACAAATTCTTCGGCCGCTGTCGGGTGGATGCCAATGGTGGCGTCGAACACCGCCTTGGTTGCGCCGGCCTTGAGTGCTACCGCAAAACCCTGCACGATCTCGCCAGCATCGGCGCCAACCATGTGAACGCCCAGCACGCGGTCGGTAGTGGCGTCGACGACCAGCTTCATCAGCGTGCGCTCGCTGCTGCCACTCAATGTGTGTTTCAGCGGCCGGAATTCGGAGCGGAAGATGCGCACCGCACCGCCGCTGCGCCGCGCCTCGGCTTCGGTCAACCCGACCGTGCCGATGTTGGGATGGGTGAACACCGCCGTCGGGATGCCCTCGTAGCTCATATCGCGCGTTCCACTGCCGAACAGGTGATCGACCAGCTTCATCGCCTCGCCTAGCGCGACCGGCGTCAACTGCACGCGGTCGGTTACGTCGCCGAGCGCATAGATTGACGGCACCGAGCTTTGATAGTGGTCGCTGACGACGACGGCGCCGTTTTCACGCTGCGCCACCCCCACACGGTCGAGCCCGAGTCCGTGCACGTTTGGCGTCCGTCCAGTCGCGTAGAGCACGGTATCGGCTGCAAGCGTCTGGCCGTCGGCGAGCTGTACGTCCAGCCCGCTGCTGGTTGGCACGATGCTGCGTACATCCGCATTCACCCGCACATCTACACCGTGCTTGCGCATTTCACCGGCGGCGAAGTTACGGATGTCATCATCGAAGCCGCGCAGGATCTGTTCGCCGCGATAAAGCTGGATGACGTGGGCGCCGAGGCCGTTGAAGATGGACGCGAACTCGCTGGCGATGTAGCCGCCGCCTACGACCACCAACCGGGCCGGAAAGACTGGCAGGTCAAACACCTCGTTGGACGTCACCACATGCTCGCGCCCGACGATCTGCGGCACCTGCGGCCAGCCACCGGTAGCGACCAGAATGCGTTCGGCACCAAACTGCTGATCACCGACCACAACGGTGTGGGCATCAAGCAGGGTGGCCCGACCGCGCACCACATGCACCTTCGACAACAGCCCTTCGTAGATGCCATTCAGCCGCAGGATTTCCCTGGCGCGGTTGGCCTTCAGCGTCTGCCAGTCGAATCGCGTGTCGCCTACGGTCCAGCCAAAACCACGCGCCTCGACAAAGGATTCGCTGAAGTGTGCGGCATAGCTGTAAAGCTTCTTCGGAATGCAACCGAGATTGACGCAGGTGCCACCCATTGCGGCGGATTCTGCCAGCGCGACGCGGGCACCGCGCTGGGCTGCCATGCGTGCGGCGCGCACACCACCACTGCCGCCACCGATGATGAATAGGTCGAACTGTTGCTGTGTCATGTTGTTTTCCTTCGCTGGCCGCGTCTGATCGATGCAATGCTGGCCGCACCAGTGGCAGTTGTTGGCGTGGCATCAACCCGTTGGTCGCGGCGGCGATTGACGACTTACACGATGGGCGACAGGCGCAGTGCTCCGCGTACGCACGCTATGCTCCTGCCTGCAGCCAGCCATTGGGCAGTCATTATCTTGAGCAAAGCAACGCAACGCGTCAAACCGTCACCCGCCAGCACGGCTGGCACCGCGCGCCAGTCCGGCGGGACGGGCACCCAGTCACTGCCGCCAGAAATTCGGCCCGGCCAGTCGATCGAGTTGCTCAAGGCGCTGCACATCCTCACCGTCGACGGCAGGATGAATCAGGATTCGCGGCGCAAGCTCAAACAGGTTTATCACCTGACGCAGTTCATTGAGCCACTGATCGCGCACACGGTTGCCGAACGTGGCCGCGTGAACCTCGTCGATCATGGCGCCGGCAAGTCCTACCTCGGCTTCATCCTGCATGATCTGGTGCTCAAGTCATTGCCGCAGCCGCATCACATGTACGGCATTGAGACGCGAGCGGCGCTGGTGGAAAGCTCGCGGGCGCTCGCTGCGCGCAGCGGGTTCAGCGATCTCAGCTTTCTCAATCTGAGCGTGGCCGAGGCCGTCAGTGCGCCGGACCTCGATGTGCCCATCGATATCGTGACGGCATTGCACGCCTGCGACACCGCCACTGATGACGCCATCAGTTTTGCACTGGCAAAAAAAGCCAAGTTCATCGTGCTGGTGCCCTGCTGTCAGGCCGAAGTGGCAGCTTTTCTCCGCAACGACAGGGATGAGGCACGCAGCAAGGCCACCGTCGCCGAGCTGTGGCGGCATCCCATTCAGGCGCGCGAATTCGGGGCCCAGATCACCAACGTGCTACGTGGCCTGCGTCTGGAGGCCGCCGGCTATCAGGTCACGGTGACCGAGCTGGTGGGCTGGGAGCACTCGATGAAGAACGAGCTGATCATCGCCCAGTTCAAAAATCGGCCGCGTGCAGCTGCGCAGGCAAGACTCGACGCCGTGCTCGACACCTTCGGGCTGGATTCGATGCGCGGACGTTTCGCCTAGCGAGTTACCGCCGGTCTGGCGGCTGGCAGCGGGAGCAGACCGTGCCGTGCCCGCGCCCGTTCGCACGCGTCATCTCCCTCGCGAAATTCGCGGCACGGGCCGGGGCGCCACTCGTAGATGTTGCAATGCGCGCGTTCGCCGATCTTGCCGCCAAGTGCGGCGCAACGCGGGGATGCGTAGTCGGTTCCACGCAGGCGAGCCGTGTGGTCGTTGATGACATCCGCGAGCCCATCCGGCACCGCTCCACCGTTCTCCAGCAACTCGGAGACGGAGAAATCAACGCGAAAGCTGGCGCAGCAGGCGCCGCAGGTTTGGCAGTGCGACATCATTGGGTACATGTGGCCAATCGCACATTTTCGCAGGCCGTCCAGGCATGCCAACGGCATGGTTCGCCATTCAAATTGGCCGTTGCGTCGCGTATTCGCATGGGCCCTCATCAATCTGCCGACCGACTTTGTACTGGCATACAAAGCCGGAGCGGGGAGCCCTACTTTCCGTCACACGCTGTTTGCAGTACATTGATGGAATAAATATGCGATACGGTGGTGTATATGTGGGGTTTTATTGTCCGGCCGGGTTTTGCCCGAAATATTTTTGCTGCGACCAGTGCAGCAGTGGTTGTGCTCCTGGCGGTGCCGCAGGTGGCTGTCGCTGCGCAAGGATCACCAACGTTCACGTCGCCAGCAAGTACGACATTCGTGGTCGGTGTGCCGGGTAGTTTCCAGGCGACAGCAACAGGCACGCCGCTACCGACGATTTCGCGCAAGGCCGGCGCCATCCCGTCGTCACTGACGTTCTCTGCGGCAGCAAATAGTGGCGTGGGCACGCTCAGCGGAACGCCCGTCGCAGGTAACGGCGGTGTCTATGTGTTCAAGTTTCGCGCGGTGAACGGCGTACCGCCTTCGAAGAACCAGAGCTTCACGTTGACCATCAACGAAGCCCCTCGCTTCACGAGTTTCGCCAGCCTCAGCTGCGCGTCGAATACTGCCTGCAACTTCACAATCACCACGGCAGGTTATCCGACCAATACCAACGTGGCGTTGACCAGTGGCACCTTGCCTTCAGGGATGGCCTTTACCAACAATGGCAACGGGACAGCGACGCTGTCGGGCATGCCTGCTACGGCGGTAGGCGTCGTTCCATTGGTGTTCACGGCAACCAACAGTGCCGGTTCAGCGACTCAGAATTTCACGCTGACGGTCAACAACTACCTTGCCATTACATCTGCCGCCACCGCAACCTGCACCGCAGGATCCACCTGCACCTTCAGCGTCAGCGCACGCGGCACCAACACGTTCGCGCTGAATGGCGAGGTGGTCCATGTGGCGTTGACGTCAGGCGCATTGCCATCCGGGCTGACATTCGTCGACAACAATGTCTGCAACAGCGTTGCTGATGGCCCTTGCAACGACACTGGTACGCTGTCGGGCACGGCGGCCGCAGGTACCGGGGGGGTCTATCAGCTGCAGTTCACCGCGACCGATGGGTCGAACGATGCCGACGCGGTACAGGGCTTCACGCTGACCGTAAATGAGGCACCGAGCTTTGTCAGCCCCGACAACATCACCTGTATCGAAGTCACTGCCAATTGCGATTTCGACGTCTCCGCGCGTGGTTACCCGCTACCCGTGCTAACTCAGTCGGGCACGCTGCCGTCACTGCTGGATGGTCTGGCGGGTACCAACACTACCTATTCAATATTCGGCGTCGCCGATGCCGGCACCGCAGGCAACTATCCGCTTGTGTTCACTGCAAGCAATGGTGTCGGCCCTGCTATCACCCAGAACTTTTCGCTGACGGTGGTTACTGCCGCCAACGCTGGCGTTGTCAACACTACGCTTCGTGGCGCAGGGACAGGTCGCGTCGTGAGCAATCCTTCCGGTATTGACTGCCCTGGCTCATGCAGCAAAACGGTGGCAATCGGCACGCCAGTCGCTCTGACCGCTACACCGACCAATGGCTCGGTCTTCATTGGCTGGATGGGCGCAGGCTGCAGCGGCAATGCAACAAGCTGTACTTTCAATGCTGCGGCCAGCAATGACGTGTCGGCAACCTTCGCTCCTGCCGGCACCATGGTGTCGCTCGATGTCGATGCGAGCAACACACCGACGCAGTATGACGCTGGCAGCGACGGAATGATGCTGCTTCGCTACCTGCTTGGCTATTCGGCAGGTGCGATCACTGCAGACGCTCATGTGGCGACTCAAAACGGACGCTCGCCGGGTGATACGGTTGCCTACATTGATCTGATCAAACCGATGCTCGATATTGACGGCGACGGTCGCTTCGACGCGATGAGCGACGGGCTGTTGATCTTGCGCTACCAGCTGGGTTTGCGCGCGACCGCGCTGATCGCAGGGGCCACAAGCAGCGGCGCAACCCGATCGGATTCGCAGATTGAGGCTCTTCTGCAAAGCCTGATGCCATAGTGCGTCCGAGCGCGGCCTGGTGTGATTGCAACTGGCGCAGAAGCATTGCCGCTACGCAGACACCCAGTGTTCGAGTCGCAACTGTTCTTTCAGTCCGACAGCCTTTGCCAACGCGATGGATGGGGCGTTCGCAGCATCGACTACATAGCGCACTGCGAGCCTTCGCGCCTGGAGATCAGCCAGCGCCCAGTGAAGCAGTGCGCGTGCATGCCCAGCCCGCCTGGCGTCGGCACGGACGTGTAGCGAGCCGATTTCATGGATGCCAGGTGTGTTGGCGAACGTCAGCAGCACAGCGACCGCGTTGGCGCTGGCCAAATGACCGGCATCGAAACGGATATGGCAGCGCGCGCTGCCATCAGCGAACAGTGCGCTGAGTTCCTTGTCGGAATAGATCCCGTGGGCGCGGAGTAGCGGCAGTGCGGCATCGGGGACGTGTGCTGTTGTCCGCAGACTTTGATCGGACAACACCCCAGCCTCAAAGCGGGCATCGGGCAAACCAAATGTGCACAGGGCGCGTCGGTAGCTCAGCGGCTGCTGCAGACGCCTTTCCAGCGCGGAGACGACGGAGGTATCAATCGTCTTCAGCACAAATGGCTTGCCACCCGTTGCGTCCAGAATTGTCGTGACGCAAGCCTCAATGGTTTCGTCGCCCGCAATTGCCGGTAGCGCCGGTATGACAACCCAGTCGACATCACCGTAGTTCATCTGGTCGTACTGACTGATCGCCCGTGGCGAAACGAGCAGCAACCCGCCGGCGTTGGCCGTGCCTTGCGCCGGGCCTATTGGCAACACCCGCATCGCCGCGCCGTACAGCGCATACATCTTCAGCGGCGTGATTTGGCGCAGCGGATCAAGCCACAGCTGCGCGATCAATGATTCGTTGTCTGTTGCCATAGGTGCGATTGCGGGAGCCCAACGGCGCCTGTACCTGGTTCGGATGTGCCTCTGCCGCGCCTATTCCACGCGCAGACCGGCAAGCGCGGAGTTTGCCTGGGGCGGGGCGAGTTTCATGTTCTGCAGGGTACGCACCAGCAGTTCCGCGATCATCAGGTTTCGGTGCAGCTTGTCATTCGCCGGGATCACATACCACGGCGCAGCGGCGCTCGATGTGGCCGCCAGTGCGCGCTCGTAGGCACGCATATATTGCGGCCACTGTTTGCGGACCTCAAGATCGCCCATGCTGAACTTCCAGTGTTTGGCTGGGTCATCGACGCGGGCCTGCAGGCGCTTCTTCTGCTCGTCGGGGCTGATGTGCAGGAAGCATTTCACAATCTGGGTGCCCGTGTCGGTGAGCAAGCTTTCGAATGCATTGATCTGCTCGCAGCGGCGGGTCGTTTCGTCCTTGTCGATCCAGCCATTCACCGGCGGTACCAGCACATCTTCGTAGTGACTGCGGTTCCACACCATCAGCTCGCCCGCACGCGGCACCACCGCGTGGCAGCGCCAGAGAAAGTCACGCGCCCGTTCCTCCTCGGTAGGTGCCTTGAATGCCGCAACGCGGACGCCCAATGGCGAAGTTTTCGAGAATACCCAACGGATGGTGCCGTCCTTGCCGCTCGTATCCATGCCCTGCAGCACCAGCAGCAGCTTGCGCTCACCACCGGCATGCAGACGGTCCTGCAAGGCGTCAAGCTCGGTCGCCAGCGCGTCCAGCCGCGTCCGTTGTGCTGCCTCGTCACCCCGCGCGAAGGGCGTGGCCTCCGGGTCGAAATCGCGCAGCTTGAATTTGCCCTTGACGCGATACCCCTTGAACGGATCGTCCGACGTCGCCCTTGCTTTGCCCATTGCTGGATTTCCAATGTCGATTTGATGCAATCTGCACCGATGACCACGAATCATACGGCTCGCACCAGCGCCGCCACGACGTAGGGGAGAGTCCGTATTGACCACGTCCAATCAACCGCCGATGATCGTCCGCATGTTGATGACTGCATCTACCCGACTGGGGCTCCACGTTTATCGCGCTGCAAGCAAGCGGTGGCTGGCGCTGGTCGTCATGCTGGCATGCGCACTCAATATGACAGCGAGCGTTGCCGCTGAAAACTCCGCCAGCGAAGAGGCGCGGGTACTTCAGCACCTTCGTGATGGCGGCGTTGCCATCTTGTTGCGGCACGCGCAGACCGTGCCGGGTATTGGGGACCCACCCGGTTTCAGGCTGGGTGCATGCGATACCCAGCGCAACCTTTCTGCGCAGGGGCGCGCTGCTGCGGCCCGGTTCGGCGAGCGCATGAGAGTTGCGGGCGTGCGGTTCGCCCAGGTGTTGACCAGCCAGTGGTGCCGCTGCCGTGACACCGCAACCGCGATTGCCGGTACCTCCGAGGATTGGCCGGCTCTCAACTCTTTCTTTGACGATCGTGGCACCGAGGCCAGACAATCCGCCGAAGTGCGCAAGCGCATCGCCGCCATCAAGCGCGGCGAGACGCTGCTTCTCGTCACCCATCAGGTGAACATCACGGCGCTCACTGGTGTTGTCCCGGCGATGGGTGAAGCGGTGGTGGTGCGGGCGGGCAAAGGCGGGGTAGTTGAGGTGGTGGGGCGGCTGGCTGGCGGATGATTGTTGTCGGCCGCGAAAGTGCCACCCGGCAGCACGCACTCGTGTAACGCGCGTCGTCCCGCCAGGTTGCCCCAAGTGTGATCGCTACTGCGGCACCAGCCCGGCAGCTTTGACCAGTTCGGCATGCAGCTTGAGGTCGCGGGCTACCATCTGCTGCAACTCTTCTGGCGTACTCGCCGAGACTTCCATGCCGTTCTCGGCGAGTTTCGCCTTCATCTCAGCATCCAGCGCGGCCTGCACGGCGCGATTGAGCTGGTCGATGATCTGGCGCGGTGTCTTCACGGGGGCAAAAAGGCCGATCCACGCCGAGAGGCTCAGGTCCGCGAAGCCGCTTTCTGCCATCGTCGGTACGTTGGGTAACGCGGGCGAGCGCTGCGGGCTCATCACCGCCAGCGCGTGCAGCTTGCCCGCCTGCACGTGCGGGATCGCCTCGGGCATCACGGCGAACATGGCATCCACACTGCCCGCCAGCGTGTCGTTCACG
>ERZ795062.2191-NODE-2191-length-13003-cov-5.093065_pt1 | contig 13003 bp, 12 predicted proteins | sample MGYA00375146_ERZ795062 | MGnify/ENA primary metagenome ERZ795062 (study PRJEB30191, sample SAMN05720281) | activated sludge metagenome | isolation source: Anaerobic digester | place: USA | collected 2015-07-16 ... | reverse complement strand
CGGCATCCCCCACGTCCCGCGCAGCCGCTCGGCGTAGTTGCCCCAGTCGTTGCGCACCTGCGGCTCGGGCGAGTCGCCGTTTCCGGCTGCCGCCGCCAGCACCACGGTCAGCGCCGCTGCTTCCTCATCGGTCGGATTGCCTTTGACTACCTGCAGGAACGGACGTTCGGGCGTGCGCTCGTCCGGGGTGCTCTGTTTGTCGTTGCTCACGCTGTCCTTGTTCACGATGTCCGGGCTCACAGAGGTATGTTCCCATGCTTCTTGGGCGGAAGGTTGACCACCTTGCGCTCGAGCAGGCGCAGCGCCGTAGCGATCTGGCCGCGGGTATGGCTCGGCGGGATCACGGCGTCGACGTAGCCGCGTTCGGCGGCCACGTACGGGTTGACGAGGGTGTCCTCGTACTCCTGCTGCAGCTCCAGACGCAGTTCGTCGACGTTCTCGCCATTGGCGGCGGCATCCTTGAGTCGGTTGCGGTACACAAAACCGACCGCGCCCGAGGCGCCCATGACCGCGATCTGGGCGGTCGGCCAGGCCAGGTTGACGTCGGCGCCCATGTGCTTGGAGCCCATCACGTCGTAGGCGCCGCCGTAGGCCTTGCGGGTGATGACGGTGATCTTGCCGACGGTGGCCTCGCCGTAGGCGTACAGCAGCTTGGCGCCGCGGCGGATGATGCCGTTGTACTCCTGGTCGGTGCCGGGCAGGAAGCCGGGAACGTCGACCAGGGTGATGATCGGGATGTTGAACGCGTCGCAGGTGCGCACGAAGCGGGCGGCCTTCTCCGAGGCGTTGATGTCGAGGCAGCCGGCGAACTGGGTGGGCTGGTTGGCGACGATGCCGACGCTGCGCCCGTCGACACGGCCGAAGCCGACGATGATGTTGGTCGCGTACTCGGCCTGCACCTCGAGGAACTCGTCGTCGTCGAGGATCCGCGCGATCACCTCGTGCATGTCGTACGGCTGGTTCGGCGAGTCGGGGATCAGGGTGTCGAGTTCGAGGTCCTCCTCATTCAGGGAGTCCTCGATGGAGCCGACCGGCTGCGGTGCCGCGGTGCGCGGCGGCTCGCTGCGGTTGTTGCTCGGCAGGTACGACAGCAGTTCACGCACGTAGTCGAGCGCGTCCTCCTCGTCGGAGCCGACGTAGCTGGCGGTGCCCGACTTGGACATGTGCGTGTGCGCACCGCCGAGCTCCTCCATCGTCACCTCCTCGCCGGTGACCGTCTTGATCACGTCGGGGCCGGTGATGAACATCTGGCTGGTCTGGTCGACCATCACCACGAAGTCGGTGAGCGCGGGGGAGTAGACATGACCACCGGCGGCGGCGCCCATGATGAGCGAGATCTGCGGGATGACGCCCGAGGCGCGCACATTGCGGTGGAAGATCTCGCCGTACAGGCCGAGCGAGACCACGCCCTCCTGGATACGGGCGCCGGCGCCGTCGTTGATGCCGATCAGCGGCCGGCCGGTCTTGACCGCCAGATCCATGACCTTGACAATCTTCTCGCCGTACACCTCGCCGAGGCTGCCGCCCAGGACGGTGGAGTCCTGGCTGAAGATGCACACCTCGCGGCCGTCGATGGTGCCGTAGCCGGTGACCACACCGTCGCCGACGGGGCGGCGATCGCCCAGGCCGAAGTTGGTGCTGCGGTGGCGGGCGAGCGCGTCGAGTTCGACGAACGAGCCCTCGTCGAGCAGGTGGGTGATGCGTTCGCGCGCGGTCAGCTTGCCCCGCTCGTGCACCTTGGCGACGGCGCCCTCGCCGACCGGGTGCAGCGTCTCGTCGAGCCGGTTACGCAGATCGGCGAGTTTTCCTGCTGTTGTGTGGATGTCAGGCGTGCCGCCTTGGGGTTGCGCAGAGGTCATGAACAACGATGCTAACGACAAGTCTGTGACCCACGTCAACTACTCCCAATGTGAGATTCTCCTCATGTTCCCGAGCGTTCGGTCGGGACCGCCCGTGAGGTGCGCTTTCGGGCCGGTAAGGTGATCGGTCATGAGCTTCGCGCCGGATGCCGCCGTCCTTGCCGACCGACTGTCCGACACGCGATGGCACACCGTGGAGGTGGTCGGGTCCACCGCGTCGACCAACGCCGACCTGATGTCGCTGGCGGCGGCAGAGGACACCGACGTGGTGGCCGGCAGTGTGCGGATCACCACCGACCAGACCGGCGGGCGGGGCCGCCACGGCCGCGCCTGGACCGCGCCCGCGGGCTCGTCGGTGGCGATATCGGCCGCGGTGGCGGTGGGCCGTTACGCCGACCGGCTGGGCTGGATGTCGTTGCTCGCCGGTGTCGCGGTCGCCCGCGCCGTCGACGCCCTGGGTCTGCGGGCGGTGCTCAAGTGGCCCAACGACGTGCTGATCGACGGCAAGAAGGTGTGCGGAATCCTCTCCGAATACGCGCCGGGTCCCGACGGCGGCGTCGCCGTCATCGGCATCGGCATCAACACCGACATGACCGAGGATCAATTGCCGGTGCCCACGGCCACCTCACTGGGAATCGCCACCGGCGCACCCGTCGACGTCCACACGGTCACGGGCAACGTCCTGGCCGAACTCGACGCGCTGCTCTACGGCTGGCCCGACGACATCGTCGCCCTGGCCGCCGCCTACCGCGACCGATGCGACACCATCGGCCGCCGGGTCCGGCTGGTCGCTCCCGGCGACCGTGACGTCATCGGAACCGCCGTCGACGTCGACTCCGACGGCCGGGTGATCGTGGAGACCTCGGCCGGTGAACGAATCGTCGCCACCGCCGGGGACGTCACCCACCTGCGCGTCGCCGAAGACTGATCGGTGCCGGAGGAACCCGTGTGTCTGATGGGGCAGGACGGTCGATCCGGGGTCGCATGCTGACGGTGGGTGGATCAGGTGGCACAGTAAGAGGGTCCGACCCGCCACCGAGTGAGGTTTTCATGAAGAACGTTCGCCGACGCCTGCGCATCGCCGCGATCTCGATCGCCATCGCCGTACCCGCACTGCTGGGTGCCGCACCCGCGCAGGCCGCGCCCTCCACCGTCTACTACCCGGTGGTTCCCCCGTGCGTTCCCACGGTTTCCGAAACGACCGGATCATCGGTGCACCCGTGCACCGCGTACTGGCTGATGTCCATCCTTCAGGTGATGTCCATGGGCAGCACGGAAGGCACCGGCAGCACCGGCAGCTGACAGCGGTATTGCGCAACCGGTATCGCGTACGCGGGTATCGCCTGGCGGGTCCGATGGTTCGTTCGAGTGATCCGAGGACCAGGTGAGCGCGGCTACCGCAAACTGCGGATCAACAATGGGAGGGCCGGTCGGGTCAGCGACCCAGGATCTTCAGCGACCCAGGATCTTCAGTCACGCAGACTCTTCTGGCCCATCGCCGGTATCAGGGCAAGGATCGGCAGCCCGATGATCAGATGCAGGATCGCGGTGGCGATGCCGACGGAGATCTCGGCCGACAGCAGCAGCGGGATGAGGGCGGCCGCCGCGATGAGCAGGGACACGATCCAACGGAAGAACGCGTCCGGGGACGGCGTGATCAGCTGCAGTAGGTACCACAGCGCACCTGCGGCGATGGCGCACAGGAAGGCGACGACGGCGAACCAGTATTCGTCGCGGGCAATCGGATTCCATACCCCGAACCTGCCGGAGTCGTTGACCTTCTCAATGATGATCCGGGCCACCCAGGCGGCCAGCCAGGCGGCCAGACCGGTGACGATGCCGGTCATCACGACGCCGCCGACGAACAGGCCCGGATTGATATCGGGGCCGACATGCTTGCGGGGTTGCTGCGGGGCCTCGTACGCGCCACGAGGTGACCGGTCCTCGTTTGAACTCGGCTGCGGTTCACGGCGCGGCTGCTCGTACGGACGTGGTTGGTCGTACGGACGCGGCTGGTCGTACGGGGACTGCGCGCCATGCGGCGGCCCGTACTGCTGGGGTGCCCCGTACTGCTGACCGAGGTGGCGCGAGGTCTGATAATCGCGCGGGTTCTCGTACTGCCCCGGTGCCGGGTACTCCTGGTCACGATAGATCGGACCACCGTGTGAACGATCGTCGTAGTATTGGCCGGAATCGCCGTGATTGTCGTAGCTTCCGGAACCGGGTGCCTGGGTATAGGCCCTGGTGGGAGGAACGGCGTCGGCCGGATTGCGCCGGTTGCGGTCTACCGGGTCGTGATAGCTCATAGGTGTGCCTCCTGACCTGCGATTGGCACCAAGTCTACGCAGGCGCCGTCACGGTTGAGGTGTAGGCGAGGGTGTCGGCGTGGTCTGCCGGGCCGACTCGCGGCAAATGTTCTGGTGGGCGCATTAAGCTGCCAGGCATGGGCATTCCCAAGGAGAATCTCGCACAGGGCGAGCGGATCATCTTGCAGCGGCACCCGCACTGGAAGTGCTTGGTGGCTCCGCTGCTGATCTTCATCATCGCCACGGGCGTGGCCGGGGTGCTCGGCGGGCTGGCGTCGGACAAGCTCGACGGCACCGCGCGGACCTGGGTTCTCGGTATCTTGCTGGTGATCTGGCTGGGTATGGCCGGCTGGTATCTGGTGCGGCCGCTGGTGGCGTGGAAGACCACTCATTTCGTCGTGACCAACCGGCGGGTGATCTTCCGTAACGGCATCATCACCAAATCCGGCAACGACATCCCGCTACAGCGCATCAACACGGTCGAGTTCCAGCATGGGCTGATCGATCGCCTGCTGCACACCGGGTCGCTGGTCATCGAATCGGCGTCCGACGAACCGCTGTCCTTCGACAACATTCCACAGGTGGAGCGGGTGCATGCGCTGCTGTACCAGGAAGTGCTCGACGATGAGCCCGCAGAGCGCGAGGGCCGCTGATGACCGACGTGCTGCTGGCCGAGGACGACACCGCCATCGCCGAGCCCCTGGCCCGGGCATTGGGTCGCGAGGGCTACGGCTGCCAGGTGGTCACCGACGGCGCGCAGGCCCTCGAACACGCCCAGGACAGCCGTTACGAATTGCTCATCCTGGACCTGGGACTGCCCGAGATCGACGGCCTGGAGGTGTGCAGGCGTATCCGGGCGACCCGGCCGGGTCTGGCCGTACTGATGCTCACCGCCCGCACCGACGAGGTCGATTTCGTGGTCGGACTCGACGCCGGTGCCGACGACTACGTGGGCAAACCGTTCCGCCTGGCCGAATTGCTCGCCCGCGTGCGGGCCCTGCTGCGCCGGCGCAACGCCGAGGGAGAACCCGAACAGGTCCTCGACAGCGGCGACATCCGGCTGGACCCGCGAGGCCGGCGGGTCCTGGTCGACGGAAAGGACCTGGTGCTGGCGAACCGCGAGTTCGATCTGCTCCGGTTCCTGATGGAGCGTTCCGGGCAGGTCGTCAGCCGCGACGACATTCTCACCGACGTGTGGGGATCGGCAGATCTGCGGTCGTCGAAGACTCTTGACATGCATATCTCCTGGTTGCGCCGCAAGATCGGCGACGACCGGCGCGACAGGCCCCGGCACATCGTCACCGTGCGCGGTGTCGGGTTCCGGTTCGATCCGTGAATCACGACTGAACTCACCGGGTCCGGCCGAACTCACCGGTCCGACTGAAATGGGGTCCGCACCCAGATGCGCCGACGCATCCTCTACTCGATGATCGCCATGGTGGTGGCGGTCGGGTTGCTGCTCGGGATTCCGCTGGCCGTGATCGCCTGGTGGTGGGTGGCCGACAACGCCCGCCAGGATCTCGACGGCCGGATCAAGGCGATCGCCGACCAGCTCATCCGGCAGGAGGGTGAGTCGGGGTCGATCGCCCCCGGCGAACTCGATGTCGACGCCTTCGGGGTGCTGCTGCCCGAAGGTGGCCGACTCACCATCCGCTATCCGGTGACCACCGGAGATGATTCGGGGGCCCGGTCCGGCCCGATGGAGACCAGGGTGATCGGCGCCCGCATCGACGGGGACACGGTATCCGATTCGATCGCCCTCGGCGCCGCAGGCACTCTGCTGCTGGAGATCCCCGCCTCCGACGTCCGCAACGATCAGCTGTTCGCCTTCGGTGTGGTGGTGATGGTGATGGCGGCGTCGGTGGCGGCGGGCACCGGTGTGGCGGCGGTGACGGCGGGGAGGCTGGCAGATCCGCTGACCGACCTCGCCGACCGGGCCGCGGCGATGGGCCGCGGCGAGTTCGGGGCGCACTGGCGCCGGTACGGGATCAGCGAACTCGATCGGGTGTCGTCGGCCCTGGGCGATGCCAACGCCGAGATCGCGTTGCGGCTCGAACGTGAACGGGAAACGGTGGGCGATGTTTCCCATCAGCTACGCAGCCGGCTGACTGCCATTCAGCTGCGGCTCGACGAGCTGACCCTGCACGAGGATCCGGCGGTCGTGGTCGAGGCCGAGGCCGGTTTGGAACAGATCGACCGGCTCGCCCGTGAGCTCGACGAGTTCGTCGCCCAGTCGCGCGAGGAGACGACCCGTTCACAGCCCGTCGACGTCGGGCACACCGTGGCGACCCTCGTCGCCGACTTCGCTCCCGCCTTCGCCTCGCGGGGGCGCTCGATCGTGGCCGGTGGCGGTGGCGGTGCTGGAGGAGGCGGGACGGTGGCGGCGAGCACCCACCCCGGTCGCCTGCGCGAGGCGCTGAGCGTGCTCATCGACAACGCGCTCACCCACGGAGCGGGTCAGTGCCGCATCGAGGTCGGGGAACTGTCCAGCGGACTGGTCCGCATCACTGTCGCCGACGACGGGCCGGGTGTCGCGGACGAACTCGCCGTCCTGATCTTCCGGCGGGGGTTCTCGGCGGGACGCGGCAGCGGTGTCGGGCTGTCGTTGGCCCGTGCGCTCATCGAAGCCGAGGGCGGCAGACTCGAACTCGGTTCACGCCGGCCGCCGGTGTTCTCGATCGTCGTTCCGGCCTGGACCGAAGGCATCGAGTGGGCCGACGCGGCGCAGGCGCCCACCGACGGCGCGGCCGGCGATGGCACAGACTGCGGCGGGACACAGCGGGGCGACGGGCGGGCACCCGGCTCCGAGGTCACCCGTGGTCGAGTTCCTCATCGGTGAGATCGGCGCGCGCCCCGTCGGGCCCCGTCTCGCCGTCCGGGCGGCTCCCACCGCCGGGCTCGATCTCGCCATCGGCATGGATCTCACCGAGCAGTGCAACCGTGGCCTCGGGGAACGCGAATTTGCGCAACGCCCAGAATCGGAAGCCCATCTGCAGCAGGTTGCCGATGATGAATCCGAGAACGAAGTCGACGACGGCCAGCTCCAGGGTTCCCAGATTGGCCCGGAGATTGAACACGTTGTTGGCGAACCACAGGGGAGCGGCCTGCAAGCCCACTCCGACGCCGCTGATCGCGAAGAACAGCAAAGCCTCGTGGTGGCGTTCGCGGCCGCCACGGTTCTTGAACGCCCATTCGCGGTTGAGGACGTAGCTCAGGACGGTCGCCAGGACCCCCGAGATGATCTTGGCGATCACCGGCTTGGCTTCCAGGACGGTCAGGCTCAGCGTGTAGTAGATGGCCATGTCGACAACGAAGGTGGTGCCGCCGACGAGCGCGAACTTGATCAGTTCGTGGTGGCGCATCGCGAGCTTGTGTAGGGGTCCGGGCAACCGGTCGACCAGCTCATCGATAAAGGGCACAAGATCCGAGTGTACGAAACGATGGAGATGTGGTGTCCGTCTCGGGCACGATGTGCGATGGGTGAGGGCGACGTGCCACCATGTCAACCGTGAGTTCTGAGCCCGCCGCGCATGCCCGGCAAGCAGGTCCGATGCCTACGGTGACGATGATCGGCGGAGGCCAGTTGGCCCGCATGACGCATCAGGCGGCGATCCCCCTGGGCCAGTGTCTGCGGGTGCTGGCGGCCTCACCGGCCGATCCCGCCGCGATGGTCAGCGCCGATGTGGTGCTCGGATCGCACGAGAGCATCGACGACCTGCGGCGGGCGGCGCGGGGGGCCACCGCGCTGACCTTCGACCACGAGGGCGTGCCGCTCGAACTGCTGCGCACCCTCGAGGAGGAAGGGGTGCAGGTCCGTCCGCCGTCGCGGGCGCTGCACTACGCGCAGGACAAGCTGGCGATGCGGCAGCGGCTGGCCGAGCTGGGCCTGCCGGTGCCCGCCTTCGCCGACCTCGCCGGACCCGACCGGGAGACGGCGCGCACCCGGTTGGGTGACTTCGGTGACACGCATGGCTGGTCGGTGGTCCTCAAGGCGGTGCGCGGCGGCTACGACGGTCGAGGCGTCTGGTTGACCGACACGCGCGAGGAGGCGCTGGCGGTGTTCGACGAGTACTTCGGCGCCGGTGCGGACCTGATGGTCGAACAGAAGGTGCCGATGCGTCGTGAGTTGTCGGCGCTGGTGGCCCGTTCGCCGTTCGGGCAGTGTGCCGCGTGGCCGGTCGTGGAGACGGTGCAGCGCAACGGCCAGTGTGCGGTGGTGCTCGCACCCGCACCCGGCCTGGCCGGGCCGTCGGCCCAGCAGGCGCAGGAGATGGCCCTGCGGCTGGCCGCAGAACTGGGCGTCGTCGGGGTGATGGCGATGGAACTGTTCGAGACCGCGGGTTCCGAAGGCGCCGATGGACGGCTGGTGGTCAACGAACTGGCGATGCGCCCTCACAACAGCGGTCACTGGACGATGGACGGTGCGGTCACCTCACAGTTCGAGCAGCATCTGCGGGCGGTGCTCGACTATCCGCTCGGCGACACCTCGCCACGCGCACCGGTGACGGTGATGGCGAACATCCTGGGCGCCGAGCAGGCCCCGCGGATGTCGATGGACGAGCGGCTGCACCACCTGTGCGCCCGCATGCCCGAGGCGAAGGTGCACCTGTACGGCAAGGGGGAGCGGCCCGACCGCAAGATCGGGCATGTCAATATCGTGGGCACAGCAGACAGCACCTCAGCAGATAAGGGCGTCGAGGACGTCCGTGAGCGGGCCGAACGGGCCGCGCACTGGATGTCGCGCGCAGAATGGACCGACGGATGGGATCCGCATTCATGACCGACAGCAACGCCGAGGGCACCGGGCCCGGAACGGCCCCGGCAGGTCCGCGGGTGGGCCTGATCATGGGCAGCGATTCGGACTGGCCCACGATGGAGGCGGCCGCCGAGGCCCTGGCCGAGTTCGGAGTCCCGTTCGAGGTGGGTGTCGTCTCGGCGCACCGCACCCCTCAGCGGATGCTCGACTACGCCGCCGGTGCTGCCGGTCGCGGGATCTCGGTGATCATCGCCGGTGCCGGTGGCGCGGCGCATCTGCCGGGCATGGTGGCCTCGGCCACGCCGCTGCCGGTGATCGGCGTGCCGGTTCCACTCAAATATCTCGACGGCATGGACTCGTTGCTGTCGGTCGTGCAGATGCCCGCCGGGGTTCCGGTCGCCACCGTGTCGATCGGCGGCGCGCGCAATGCGGGCCTGCTCGCGGTGCGCATCCTGGCCGCGTCGGATCCGGCCCTGCTCGACCGGATGACCGACTTCCAGCGCGGCTTGGAGGCAATGGTGCTGGCGAAGGACGAGGCGTTGCGCGACAGGCTGCTCGGCGGATAGGCGTGTGCGTCGGTCGGCGCTGATCCTCAGCGCAGGATCAGCGTCGCGCGCTCGGTCTGAGCGCGGCGCTCGATGCCGTCGGGATCGGCGTTGGCCACCGATACCAGCGACGCGCCACGCGCCAACACCGACACCAATGCGGCGGTGACGGCATCCGCGTCGGCCCATGTCCGCGTCGAGAGCACCCGTGCGCCGTCGGTCACGCCGTCGGAGTCGGCCCGCGCCAGCGCGGCCGCCAGTACCTCGGCGGTGGTGGCATCGTCGAGTGCCGCCTCGGCCCGGGCCCGCGCGGCATAGTTGTCGCCGTGTACCCGCACCGCCGTGGAGAAGTCGGTGACCCCGGGCGGCAGGTTTCGCACCGGCAGGGCGAACGGGTCGAGCGAGGTGGCGATCACCTCGTCGGCGTCATCGTGGTCGCCGATTCTGTCCACCGAGGTGAACACCGCGACCGCCTCGTCGTCGCCGGCCCCGCCGAACCGGACGTGCGCGCCCGCCCACCAGCAGCCGAGCAGGATCGCCGCGGTCTGCCAGTGGTGTGGCAGATCGACGACGATCACATCGCCCGGTACGGCGCCCACCTCGTCGACGACGAAGTTGGCGGTCTTGGCCGCCCAGTTGCCCAGTGTCGCCGCAGACAGCTCGGTGCGCTCACCGGTCGCGTCGTCGTAGAAGGTCAGCATCGGCCGGGTCCAGTCGGTGACCGCGCCGAACACGGCGGCGGTGATCGTGGCGGAGCCGGTGGAGGATGGGGGAGACATGCGATGCCTTTCGGTCGGCGGTGGGCACACGGTCATTCGGCGCGCGGGGTCAGGCGAGGCACACGGGCAGCCGGCAGATGCGGTGTCAGTTGACGCACATGGGACCGTCGGAATCGGCGGTGATCGGCGACCGGTTGCCGCCCGGTGCCGAGTTGACATCCTGCCCGCTCCGTTGGGGTTGTGCGATCTCGTTGGTCGGGTCGGCCGCCGACCCCGGCCCGGCATACGAATTGGTGAGGACCACCCGCAGCTGCCTTTCCGGGACGGACCTGTCCTCGCGAACGGTCAGCCCGCCGAGATCCTTGGCCAGCTTCTTTGCGCCCGCGTCGTCCTTCGAATGCGTCAGGATCAGCGAATCGAGGTTGTCCGATCCCCGGGTCGCCGTCCGGCCCCGCTTGTAGCCCTTGCCGGCCAGGACGTTCGACACGTTGGATGCCAGGCCGTCGACGGTGCCCGCATTGGTGACATCGACCGTGTAGTCGCCGCGATCGGCATTCTTGGACTTGTCCCCGTCGCTCTTGAGCATGTTTGCCGTCGCCGTCTTGACCTGCGCCGGATCGACCTCGACGACGCTCTGCTGGCCGTCCTCGCTCCATCCGTGCTCGGTGATCACCGGGATGGTGGAGAATCGGATGTTGCCGCCGCTGAGATCCTTGAGCTGCTGAACGAAACTCACCACATCCCAGCCGTCGTCGATCACGATCGACCTCGACGCCGCCTTCTGCAGCTCGGACACCTTGGACGGACTGGTCAACGTCTTGGCGGACAACACCTTCTGGGCCAGCGAGGCCATGAACACCTGCTGGCGGGTGATCCGATCGAGGTCGCCGCGCGGCAGGTCGTGGCGCTGCCGGACGAAGCTCAGTGCCTTCGGCCCGGTCAGCGTCTGTGTTCCGGCCCGGAATTGTGCCCCTGACAGCGGCTCGGACACAGCGCTCTTCAAGCACACATCGACGCCGCCGACGGCGTTGGTGAGCAGCACGAAACCGAGCAGACCAACCTCCGCGTAGTGATCGACACGCACCCCGGTCAGATTGGACACGGTGTCGATCAACGCTTTCCGGCCCGCCTTGGTGCCCTCGGACTCGGCTTCCTTCTCAGGCTTGCCTGCCTCGACCTGCTCCGCGCGCACGTGCTCGCGGGTGGCGCCGTAGGCGGCGTTGATCTTGCTCATGCCGATTCCCGGGACCTGGACGTACGAATCGCGCGGAATCGAGATCGCGGTCGCCGACGCCCCGTTGTTCGGAATCCGGATCAGCAAGATGGTGTCGGTGTTGGTGGCCACGTCGTCGCCGGATCGTAGCCAGCGGAGCTCCTTGGCGTTCAACGGATTTCCCTTGGCGTCGGTCCGCGAGTCGGTGCCTACCAGGAGCACGTCGGTCGCGCCGTCGCCGCCACCGCCACCGAGGCCGAGACCTGACAGTTGTGTGACGCTCTCGCGTAGGTCGGAGATACTGTGCCACGCATACCCGGTGCACACCAGCACCGTCACGCTCAGCAGCGCCACGACCATGCGTGAGATGTTGTGGCGGTCGCGCAGGGCTGTCCGCACCTTCGCCGCCCCGGCGGGTGTGTCCGGCGGCGCGCCGGGCGCTGTGGTCGTCTTCGCCGTGGAACCGGCGCGTGGGGCCACTGCGGCCGTCTGTTCCGCGGCCGTCTGTTCCGCGTCCTTCCGGCCCGCGTCCTTCTGGTCGGGCGCCTCGTGGGCGGAATCCGTCCGGGTGGCACCCTCCCCGGTATCGGCCTTGTGGGCGGGGTTCTCCTTCTTGATCGACCTCTTCGGATGGGTATTCTGTTCCGCTGCAATGGCTTTCACTGGATCAGTGGTCGCCGCACGCTGGTCGTGGGTCGTTCCGGGTGTCGGCGCCGACTTCTTCCCCGGAATACGAACCCGCTCTCGCGGCGCGCCCGACTCCGCGGCGGGGCGCCGGACGCGCCGTCGGGGGCTCTCGCCCGGATCGGTGGCCGCACGCCGCGACGAGGTGTGGATCTCCTCGGACGCACGACGGACGTCGAGCCCTTCTCCCCCGCGAGGATCCGCGGGCAGCCGGGTCGGTGCCGAACGTCCACCCGCCGGGCGGCCCCGCGCGGCCTCGTCACGGGGAGGGCGTCGGCGCGGTCCGTCTCGACGGATCTCCCCGCTCGCACGATCGGCGGATCGATCGACCCGGCGGGTCGGCGGTTCGAGGTCGCCGCGCGGATCGGCCCCGCGCCGATCGCCGGCACGGGAACGGTCCGGAGTGCGGGAACGGTCCGGGGTGCGGGAACCGTCTGCGCCCAACGGGCGATCTCCGCGGCCGCCGGCGGCGCGCCGATCCGGAGCATCGGGACGCGGACGAGCGGCCCGGCCTCTGTCGGCGGCCTCGGCCGGCCGCGGTGCGGCATCACGCTCGCGTCGGCGGCCGGATTCGGTTCGATCGTCGAGCTCCCGGAGCCGTGGGTTCCCGGTCCGCGCGCCCCGTTCGTGACGTGGCTGCGTCTGGACCCGACGTCGTTCGGCGTCGCCGCGTTCCCGCCGCAGGTCGGTCTCGGACCGTTCGGCCCGCTCTCGGCGTCGGTCGGTCTCGGCCCGTTCCCGGCGTCGGTCGATGTCGGCCCGCTCCCGGCGCCGGTCAGCTTCGGCGCGCTCGCTGCGCTCCCCGCGCCGGCGTCCGTTGTCTGATCGAGAGTCCACGAGTTGGCCAAAGCCTTTCCGGTGAGAACGGTGGTGCTGGTGTTGAAGGTGCAACGCCAGGCTACTGGTGTGAAGAGGGAATGC
>ERZ795062.2190-NODE-2190-length-13004-cov-4.449301_pt1 | contig 13004 bp, 11 predicted proteins | sample MGYA00375146_ERZ795062 | MGnify/ENA primary metagenome ERZ795062 (study PRJEB30191, sample SAMN05720281) | activated sludge metagenome | isolation source: Anaerobic digester | place: USA | collected 2015-07-16 ... | reverse complement strand
TCTTCGCCTCGCTCACACTGTTGGCAAGTGGGCCTGCGGCCGTGCCGGGTGATCTTCAGATCGTGGCCGCTCAACTTGTGTCCCTCCTGCCGCACACCTCACTACATGACATCTGGGAGCAGAAGGAGGCCGCGGACCGGGCAAACGGTTGGCGGCCGCCAAATGCCGAAGTCCACGAGTTCCTGCGGCATCGATTCACTTCCAACAACCCCCACGCACTGTCGGCGAAGGCAGAGATCTTGATTGAGATCGACGATGCGGTTGATGTGCTCGCTGACCTTGCTGCGACGGCGGGACTTCCGACGTTGGTCGCGTTCGGCGAAAATGATGACCGCTGGCCGCCGGACGAGCAGGAAGAAATGGCCTATCGACTTGGTGCTCGTCGAGTCCGATGGCCACACGCAGCTCACTCTCCAAACGCTGAGCAGCCTGAGATGTGTTCGGCCGGTTTGGAAGGCTTTTTCGCGGATGTGGCATCCACCACTGGTCGCTCAATCGAGTTTCCCGACGGCAAGCGCGGGTATACCGAAGGCATGGAGTTGCGATCACCTGTGCCTGGCACGCCCGAATCTGTAGGCGCGGCCCGGCGGACGATCGTTCGCCAGTTGCAGGCCTGGGGATTGAACTCGAATATCGATGACATGCAGCTCGTAGCGAGCGAATTGATCACGAACGCGCTGCGGTACGGAGCCGATCCCATCGAATTCCGGCTCAGCGTCCGCGAGGACCGCTTGCGGCTCGAAGTCAGCGACGCAAACACCACTGATATTCCACAACCTCGCCAAGCTGCTGATCACGAATCGACAGGGCGAGGAATGCCTCTCATCGATGCGTTGACCGCAAGTTGGGGAGCACAGGTTTCGGGCGCGCGCAAAGTTGTGTGGGCCGAAATTACGATCAGCTAACCGGTACTAGCTTCCGTCGACTGGCGGCGGCCATTGAGCTGTGAGTCCAAGAATCTTACGAGCATCGGCGAGGCCATCGGTCGTCACATGAACGTCGTAATGATGGGCAATGATCTGGCTCCTCGACAGGAAGTCCCGCTTGCCTCCGGTCATCCAGTACGAGACGAGGCCAAAGATGATTCCGAACCCCGCTCCGTAGATGAGACCCAGCAGGATGAGCGTCGTCGGGTTTGAGTCCTCCGCCTTCGCAAAAAACGAGACGAATAGGCCGAGTAACAGGCCGAACCACGCACCGGTCAGCAGTCCGCCACCAGCAGCGCGACCCCACGACAGCCGCCCGATGACTTGCTCCACCATCCGCAGGTCGACGCCAACAATCGCAACCTTCTGGACGGGAAACTTGTTGTCCGAAAGTTTGTCGACTGCCTCTTGTGCTGCCAAGTAGTTGTCATAACTAGCGAGGACTGGATCGGTGGTGGGATCCGGCAGCTGGGCATTTGCTGGGGGCATCTTGGCAATCCTTCATTCGACGAGTGCGCTTGTCCCACGCGAACCTACCGGATTGCTAATTCCGCCCGACGCAACCGCGCCCACGAAGCTCTCCCCACGCCACCTTGCGTTGAACAGGAAGCGCTGCGCCTGTTGCGCCTACTCTCTTGATTCATGAGCACAGCAGCGCCAACCCCCACCACTACTGGCAGCGCGCCGGAACCGTCAAAGCGCCGATTGAGCGTTCGTTCAATCGCGGCAGGTCTTTGCCTGGTGCTTGCGACGATCCTCCTGCCTGCGGGTGGACTCGCGTACTGGGGGCAACGGACGCTGACGGACACGGAGCGTTTTGTCGAAACCGTCGCTCCCCTGGCAACCGACGAGGCGATCATCGAGGCGGTTGCTGAAACCGTCACAAACGCGCTGACCACCAACGTCAACCTCGAAGCTGAGGTCAAGGGGTTCCTGCCGCCCATCGCCGCTCCGCTCGCGGGACCGATCTCTTCGGCTATCCCCACCTTCGTTAAGCAGGTGACGCTGAAGATTCTGAATAGCCCTCAGTTCCAGCAGTTCTGGACGAGGGCAGCAGGATCCCTCCAGTCGGCAGTCATCAAGGCACTCGAAGGTGAATCCACTGGCCCAGTTTCGACATCAAATGGTCAGGTCGTCCTGGACACAGGTGACGTGATCGACCAGGTCAAGAAGGTCCTCGCTTCGAAGGGTCTGACGGCGATCGCGGACCGGCCAACACCTCCAGCGGCCGATCGCGAAATCGTGTTGCTCAACTCCGACCAACTCGCTCAGGCACAGTCGATCTACAAACTGACCAAACCGGCCGCTACCTGGCTCATCGTGATCGTCCTGCTCCTGTTCGTGGGAGCGATCGCCCTTGCGCGACGCCGAGCGAGGATGGTTGCGTACGTCGGGGTCGGAATTCTCCTCGGCGCTGGAATCCTGCGCGTTGGCTTGGCGGTCGCTCCCGACTTCATCTCAAACTCATTCATCGGCACCCCGTTCCAGGCCGCGTCCATCGTGTTCTTCAACACCCTCACGTCCTACTTGCTGACGGGGACTGCCTTGTTCCTGATCGTCGGAATTGTGATGGTCGTTTCGGGCTGGATCTTCAGTGGACAGAAGCATGCTGTTGCGCTGCGCGCCAAGGCCGAGACGTTGCGAACGGATTCGTCGAAATCCACACCGCCGCCGCCCGCGCCACCAGCACCTCCCGCAGCTCCAAGCGCCTAGACATCCGCGCAATTCGGCAGGGGTTTGCCGGTAGTCAGAACCGCCGATGCGAGACTTAGGGCAGTCCTCGTTGCCTGAATCTCGTTGGAGTGAGCCTTGCGTAGTCCGAAAGCATTCTTCCGCCCGCTAGCTGTTGGTGCACCCACCCCGCTCCTTGATGTGCCATTCCGGCCATCCCGAATGATTCACTTCTTCGACCCAAGTAACGAACGTATGGCTGCGAAGGTTCCCGACATCGCCAAGCAGGTCGACGTTCTGCTCGGCAATCTTGAGGACGCGATCCCGGCAGACAAGAAGGAGGCCGCCCGCGAGGGGCTTGTTGCGATCGCGCAGGCAACCGACTTCGGGTCCACCCAGTTGTGGACCCGAATCAACAGCTTGGATTCGCCGTGGGTCCTCGACGATCTACTGACACTCGTGCCGGCAATCGGCAACAAGCTCGAAGTGATCATGGTGCCGAAGGTCGAAGGCGCCGAGGACATTCACTACATCGACCGACTCTTGGCACAACTCGAGGCGAAGGCCGGGATTACCCGTCCGATCCTGGTACACGCGATCCTGGAGACCGCTGCGGGCGTCGCGAACGTGGAAGAAATCGCCGGTGCCAGCCCACGCATGCAGGGCATCTCGCTCGGCCCAGCGGACCTCGCGGCAAGCCGTCGAATGAAGACGACGCGCGTTGGTGGCGGCCATCCCGGTTACCTCGTTCGTACCGATCCAGTTGGCGACGACATCTTCGGCGACCGCGCGACTGCCCAACAGGATCTGTGGCATTACACGATTGCCCGCATGGTCGATGCTTGCGCGGCCAACGACATCCTCCCGTACTACGGCCCATTCGGTGACATCGCCGACGTGGTGGCGTGCGAAGACCAGTTCCGAAATGCCTTCTTGCTCGGCTGTGTCGGAACCTGGACGCTGCATCCCAAGCAGATCGAAATCGCCCGTCGCGTGTTCAGTCCGGAAGTTGCCGATGTCGAGTGGGCAAAACGAGTCGTCGAAGCCATGGGTGACGGAACCGGTGCCGCGATGATCGACGGCAAGATGCAAGACGATGCGACATACAAGCAATGCCAGGTGGTCCTTGACCTAGCGAATGCGCTGGCACAGCGGGACCCTGAACTTGCCGCCGCGTACGGATTGGAAGGCAACTAAGCGATGTCCGACTCCGGAAACACCTTGCGTCCCCGTCGATCCGTCCTCTACATGCCGGGCGCCAACGAACGCGCGCTCGAAAAGGCGAAGACACTGGAGACAGATGCACTGATCCTCGACCTCGAAGACGCCGTGGCACCAGATGCCAAAGAGCAGGCCCGTGATCGGGTATGTGCTGCCGCCGCATCTGGTGAGTACGGAAATCGTGAGATCACGATTCGAATCAATGGACTTGGAACGCAGTGGCACGACGCGGATCTAGCAACGGTGGTCGCTGCGAAGCCCGCTGCCATCGTCGTTCCGAAGGTCAACAGCGCCGACGAGGTGCGGGAACTTGACGCCGCGATTACGGCTGCCGGTGGCGCTGACGATCTGGCGCTATGGGCCATGATCGAAACGCCGGAGGCAATTCGCAACGTCGCCTCAATCGCTACTGCAAGTGAGCGCCTGACAGTGCTGGTGATGGGAACGAACGACCTCGTCGCCGAACTGCACGCCGTGCATGTCCCCGGACGTGCACCGATCCTGACTGCGCTGAGCCTGTCGGTGCTCGCGGCGCGTGACGCCGGCAAGGTGATCCTGGATGGCGTCTACAACGACGTCAAGAACGCCGAGGGATTTGAAGCCGAATGCTTGCAGGGTCGCCAGTTCGGATTCGACGGCAAGACCTTGATCCATCCGAGTCAGTTGGAACCGGCAAATCGCCTGTTCGCACCCTCGCCGAGTGAGGTCGAGCATGCGCAGGCAGTTATCGCCGCGTTTGACGAAGCAACAACTCAGGGCAAAGGTGTTGCCACCGTCAACGGAAAGCTCATCGAGAATCTGCATGTTGCCGATGCTCACCGAATTCTGGCGGTCGCGGAGGCTGCAGGCTTGTCCGCCTAGGACCTCACGAAATGCAAACCCCCTTCGTGTTGGGGTTACTCCGCGAAGATTCCGGCGGGTAACCCCAACACGAAGGGGGTTTGCGTCAACGTTGGCGACTAGCCGCGCAGCTTGTAGTCCTCAAGCAAGCGTCGCGCGATGATCATGCGCTGGATGTCGGCTGTTCCCTCACCGATCATCAGCATTGGCGCCTCGCGGTACAGGCGCTCAATTTCGTATTCCTTTGAGTAACCGTAGCCACCGTGAATGCGGAAGGAGTCTTCGACGACCTCCTTGCAGTATTCACTTGCGAGGTACTTGGCCATGCCAGCTTCGAGGTCGTTTCGCTCGCCTGAGTCCTTCATGCGCGCGGCCTTGACCATCATCAGGTGCGCCGCTTCAACCTTCGTGGCCATTTCGGCAAGACGGAAAGCAACAGCTTGATGCTCGGCGATCGGCTTGCCGAATGTGACGCGCTGTTGGGCGTAGTCGACGCCGAGTTCGAATGCCCGATTGGCGAGCCCACAGGCGCGAGCGGCAACGTTTACGCGGCCAACTTCGACACCGTCCATCATCTGGTAGAAACCCTTGCCAACCTCGCCGCCGAGAAGTGCGTCCGCGGGGAGGACGAAGTCCTCCATGACGAGTTCGGTCGTGTCGACGCCCTTGTAGCCCATCTTGTCGATCTTGCCCGGAATCGTCAGGCCCGGAAGTACCTCGCCGAAGCCAGCGGGCTTCTCAATGAGGAAGGTCGACATCTTCTTGTAGACGCTGGCACCTTCGGGGGCATCTTCATCGGTGCGAACGAGTACGGCGCACAGCGTTGACGATCCGCCATTTGTCAGCCACATCTTCTGACCGTTGAGGACCCAGTCATCGCCCTTGTGCAGCGCCTTGCTCGTGATGGCCGCGACGTCGGATCCACATCCGGGCTCGGACATGGAGAAGGACCCACGAACTTCGCCGGTCGCCATGCGCGGCAGGAAGTTCTGCTTCTGCTCCTCGGTGCCGTGCTGCATGATCATGTACGCAACGATGAAGTGGGTGTTGATCACTCCGCTGACGCTCATCCAACCGCGGGCGATCTCCTCGACGCACAATGCGTAGGTCGTCAGGGATTCGCCGAGTCCGCCGTACTCCTCCGGAATCATGATTCCGAATATGCCCATCTCCTTGAGACCCTCAACGATGTCCGTCGGGTACTCATCGGCATGCTCAAGTCGCTGCGCGTTGGGAATGATTTCGTTGTCTACGAAGTCCCGGACTGCGGCGAGGATTTCCTGTTGAACGTCGGTCAAACCATCAGTCTGCGCGAGGCGTCCCATCGTTATTCTCCTTGAGCTTTCGGCGATAGTGGCAATTGCTTCATTCATCGCGACGAAAAAGCGTCTGCGATCCGCATACATTCGTAGTTCCGAGTATCCCTGACGACAGTTCTCGGCGGATCGCGGACCCTGTGGAAGGTGAGCCAGGTTGCAAACGGGGCTCGTGGCCAACGATTAACGGTGAGCAAACAGCGCCTTTTGTGCACGCCGCACACGGCCCGATCCCGGTAGCCTGCGGTTATGGCTCGCCTGACGACACGTGCGTTCGTGGGGCGTCTGGCAGGAACGCCGGTATTCGATCCAAACGGCGACCAGCTCGGGCGCATCCGCGACGTTGTTGTCATGTTGCGAAGCGACAGCTCGGCCCCGCGCGTTCACGGTTTGGTCGTCGAGGTGCCACCACATCGGCGGATCTTCCTGCCAATGACACGGGTGACGGGGCTCGACGCCGGCAACGTCGTGGCCAATGGTCTGGTCAACATGCGTCGATTCGCGCCCCGCCCCGCGGAATCGCTCATCGTCGCCGAACTTCTTGACCGCAAGGTGACCCTGAAGTCGACTGGCGAACAAGTCAGCGTGATTGATGTCGGAATCGAGCAGGCTCGCCAACTTGACTGGGTGATCACCAAACTGTTCGTCCGAAAGCCCGGAACAGGGTTTCGGCGTCGCGGCGAGACCCAAATGGTGGCGTGGGACGAAGTGTCCGGCCTTGCTCAGGAAATGCCGGACCAACCGGCGGATTCGCTACTGGAGAAGCTCGACGACATGCGCCCGGCGGATATCGCGTCGGTCCTCACGGATCTGCCCTACAAGCGTCAGCTGGAAGTCACGCAGGGTATGGATGATGACCTGCTCGCTGACGTCCTCGAGGAGCTTCCCGATTCCGCACAGGTGGCGATCCTGGCGATGCTCGACGACGATCGCGCGGCCGACATCTTGGAGGAGATGGACCCAGGAGACGCGGCGGACCTGCTCGGCGAGTTGACCCCCGAACGCGCGGAAGAGCTTCTCGGGCTTGTGGAACCAGATGACGCCAAAGACCTGCGTCGGCTCCTGACCTATGACGAGAAGTCTGCTGGCGGCATCATGACCACCGAGCCGGTCATCCTTGCCCACGACGCAACGGTTGCCGAGGCACTCGCACGAATTCGCAATGAGGAACTTCCGACCTCGTTGGCGGCGCAGGTTTACGTGACGCGTTCGCCCCTTGAAACACCAACTGGGCATTTCCTGGGAGTGGTGCACTTCCAGCGATTGCTACGCGAACAGCCGGGAACTCTGGTGTCTTCGCTCGTGGATAACGACTTGGAGTCAGTCGACCCTGAAGCGCCACTAGACGAAGTTGTTCGGCACTTCGCGCGCTACAACCTCGTGGGCCTCCCCGTTGTCGACAACAACGACCACCTCCTAGGCGTGGTAACAGTCGATGACGTGGTCGACAACATGCTGCCTGAGGACTGGCGCGAGAGTTATCCAGCAAGCTCGGACACAGATCTGATCAGCAGTCGACAGGCAGGTGATGGCGATGGCGACTGACCGCCGCACCAAACGAAACGTTCCGACCCGCCGCCAAGACCGATTTGACCAACCTCTTGAAGGCCGCCGTCAGATCCGAATGACGATGGACCCCGAAACCGTCGGGAAGTTCTCCGAACGAATCGCCAGATTCCTTGGTTCGTGGCGATTCATCGGCTACATGACCGCGTTTGTTGCCAGCTGGGTCCTGTGGAACACCCTCGCACCCGAGGACCTTCGGTTCGACCAATGGCCGTTCATCGGACTTACCTTGCTGCTCTCGCTGCAGGCTTCGTACGCGGCCCCCTTGATCTTGCTCGCGCAGAACCGCCAAGCGGATCGTGACCGAATTCAGTTCCAGGAAGACCGCCAAGCCACGGAGCGCCTGCTCGCCGACGCTGAATTCCTGGCCCGCGAACTGGCTTCGGTACGGATTTCGCTTGGTGACGTGGCGACTCGCGAATTCATCCGATCCGAGCTTGAGGACCTGTCCCGAGAGCTAGCAGCGAACCCGGATTCAGACGTCGAAGCGGATGCGCCTCGACCCAATACATCGGGCGAGAAGAAGCGGACAAAGCGCAACTCGTAGCATCAGTGCCATGACCGCTGTTTCGCGCGAAGCGATCGATGCCGCGCTGGCCACTGTGCAAGATCCCGAGATCCGTCGACCGCTGACGGAACTGAAAATGATCAAGTCGGTGGAGATTTCCGACAACGGCGCCGTCACCGTCGAAATCTGGCTGACCGTAAGCGGATGCCCGATGCGTGATGAGATCACCGGTCGAGTGTCCGAAGCCGTTGCATCGGTATCCGGGGTGACGGACGTGTCCGTGGTCCTTGATGTCATGGGTGAGGAGCAACGGACTGCTCTGCGCGAGCAGCTTCAAGGCCCCACAAAAGAGAACGTCTTCAATGCCCCCGGGAACACCACCAAAATCGTCGCGGTCGCATCCGGAAAGGGTGGCGTCGGCAAGTCATCGTTGACCGCGAACCTGGCCGTGGCACTGGCCAACCGGGGACTCGCCGTTGGCCTTGTCGACGCAGACATCTATGGCCACTCCATCCCTCGGATGCTAGGTGTGATCGAGGCACCAACCGTCGTCGACGGAATGCTGCTTCCACCGGAATGTTTCGGCGTCCGCGTGATCTCGATGCTCCCCTTCAAGCCTGGCGGAATTACCCAGGCCGTGGCATTCCGTGGACCCATGCTCCATCGCGCCCTGGACCAGTTCCTCACCGATGTCTATTGGGGCGACCTCGACGTGCTCCTGCTTGACCTGCCACCGGGAACCGGAGACGTCGCGATCTCTGTAGGCCAACTACTGCCGCGGGCCGAACTGCTCGTGGTGACGACACCACAGCCGGCAGCAGCCGAGGTTTCGATCAGGGCGGGAATGCTTGCCCAACAGACTCATCAGCGAGTCTTGGGCGTCGTTGAGAACATGAGTGGTTTCCCGTGCCCGCACTGTGGCGAGCCGATCGATCTGTTTGGTGTCGGCGGGGGCTCACTGGTTGCTGAGTCCTTGACTCGCGAACTCGGCACCGACATCCCACTGTTGGGCCGAGTTCCTTTTGACGTTCGACTACGTGAAGGTGGCGACGCGGGGGTGCCACTGATCATTTCGAGCCCCGACTCACCGGCCGGTGAAGCAATCGAGTCGATCGCTGGAACACTCGCCGCAAAGCCGCGCGGACTTGCCGGGATGAGCTTGGGCCTAACGCCGGCAGGGCGTAAGTAGCCGCAGTTACGTCGCGTCGGGATCCAGCCGGGCACTCGACCCGCTTGGTGAACTTGGGGCCGGTGATCCCGGTGCAGGAGCGGAACTCCTCGGTGTAGCGGCCTTCGCCTGCGTGGACGGCGATGTGACATCTGACAACGCCGAACTCATGATGCGCTTCGGGTGCAAGTCGGCGACCGACCGGAGGTCGTTTTTCAAGCCCTCCATGTCGAGATCCGGCGATAGGTCCTTCTGCGCAGTTGACGCAAGCTCACGCAGCTTACGAACCATCCGCCCAGCATCCGCCGCTGCCTTGGGCAGCTTGTCTGGCCCAAAGATCAGCAGGGCCACCACTGCGAGGAGTAGCAGTTCACCCCAACCGACATCCATCATGTCGACCATTGTCACTCATGGTTGGGCCAAACTTGGCCTCGGCAGCGAATTATTCGGTGCGAGATCCCAAAGTCACGGTCACGTCTCGGCTACCGCCACCATTTGGCCCGGTTATCGTCAACGTGATCGGCTGGCCTGGTTGATTCGCGCGAATCGCGCTCAGCAGCTCTCCAGGACCGGCGATCTTGTTGCCGTTGACAGCCGTGATGACATCGCCTTCCTTGATCCCGGCGGCCGCGGCGGGACTGCCAGGTTCGACCTTCCCAACCTGTGCGCCAACTCCCTGGTAGTTGGTATTCGGCTGAACGCCAATGATCGGCACGTTCGACTTTCCAGTCGAGATGATTTCGTCTGCGATGCGTTTCGCGTTGTTGATCGGGATAGCAAAACCAAGCCCGATCGAACCGCCCTGGCCGCCGTCCGAGGCCCCGAGCGTTGCGATAGCCGAGTTGACGCCAATGACTTGGCCCTCAGCATTGACCAACGGCCCACCTGAGTTGCCGGGGTTGATGGCTGCGTCGGTTTGCAGCGCGCTGATGAAGGACGACTCACCCTGACCACCGGCCGTCACTGGGCGACGAAGCGCGCTGATGATTCCGCTCGTCACGGTGCCTTCGAGCCCAAGCGGCGATCCGACAGCAATTGCCGCATCACCGATTACCACGGAATCGGAATTCCCGAGCGTCGCTGCCTGCAGTCCCGTCTGGTCGATCTTGATGACACCAATGTCGTAGGAGACGGACCGGCCGACAAGCTTTGCGGGTACCGGCTCCTTATTCGGGAACTGCACCGCAATCTCGCCACCCTTGACGGCTTCGGAAATCACGTGGTTGTTGGTGATGATGTAGCCGTCACTGTTGAACACGAACCCGGAGCCGGTGCCCCCTGAGTTCCCGTTCTTCACGATGATCGTCACAGAACTCGGGATGACCTTCTTAGCGATCGCAGCTACTGAGTTGTCGGCCCGCGGGGACAGCGCTTCGGGGTTCGCCGGGTTGTACTGAGTGCCTGAGCTAGCGACGGATCCGCCACTGAGCGCCGCCCCGATAGCGATGCCGATGACGCCCGCCAGCAACCCGGCGATCAAACCGGCGACTACTCCGGCGACAACCGCCTTGTTCCAGTTCCTGCCGCCCGCGGATGGTTCGGTGGGCTGATCGGGAACGCCACCCCAACCGCCGTTGCCTCCGGCACCTTGCTCCACCAAACCTGGGACTGGAGACGTGTCCTGGTACTGGGGTTGGGCGTAGGCCTGCTCGTACGACTGCTGCGGATATGCCGTCTGCTCGTAACCCTGCTGGGCATACGCAGGTTGTTCGTACCCGGTGTTGCTGTAATCAGCCTGTGTGGGTGCGGGGTAGACGTGAGTTTGATCGGCACCGCCCGCGGGCAAGATCTGCGTCTCATGCACATCTGCGGCTCCGCCATCGGCACCGCCAGTCACATGATCTTCAGCTGCTGCACTGCCAGGTTGCACGCCATCGGGGGTGGATCCGACGTCATTACCCGGATCCTGAGGCGGTGGAGTGTTGCTGCTCATTGATCATGCTCCTGAGTTGTGTGTCCTCGATGCGCGTTCGCGTGGGTAACGGTACCGACTCCCGCCGCGTACGTCAGCGCCAGTTACGTCAAGATTCGGGGTTTGGTGTTCGGGGTTGGTAAGGGCGGGGTTACTCTCTGATCCACTACGCGTTACTTCACAGCTCATCTCGACCTTCGGAGGTTCACCATCAGCGCCGACATCACGTCGTACTCCGACGCATGGCAGACCCAAACTGACTCGCAGACTGCGGCTCGTGCTCGCGGTGCCGAGTCAGGCGCTTGGGCGCCGTCCCAGACCGGGGCTGCCATCCTCACAGCGCTCGTTGCTGCCACCGGTGCGCGCGCAGTGGTCGAGGTTGGAACCGGAGCCGGAGTCTCCGGGCTGGCCATCTTTGGTGGCATGACCAGCGATGGAATTCTGACGACGATCGATGCTGACGGAAATCACCAGTCGGCGGCCAAGGCGGCGTTTTCAGGCGCCGCGATCGATGCCGGCCGTGCACGCCTCATCACCGGAGTTCCCAGCGAGGTTCTTCCTCGGTTGACCGATGGTGCGTACGACGCGGTAGTTATCAACGACCTCACCGGTGAACCTGCTTTCTACCTCGATCAGGCACTGCGCCTTCTGCGCTCTGGCGGAGTGGTTGTCTTTGCTGGGGCCCTCGGCGAAGGTGCCCGTGCATCCGACCCCGCACAACGTGATCCGCAGGCGACTGCCCTGCGTGACCTAGGTGAAGCGGCCAAGGCGAACGAAGAACTCGTCACGGCTCTGTTGCCGCTCGACAACGGCCTACTAGTCGCGGTCAAGAAGGGTTCTGAGTCTTAATCACTCACGACCCCGCGATGGACCTCATTCCATTTTCGGCATCCCGATAGCTCCTCCCTCAGAGGGGAAACGGGCTACGCGATCACCCGGTCGGCGCACCAACGGACCGTGACGGTCAAATTCGACCCCATTGCCGCCGATGGAAGATCGTGGACGGCATCTCTTCAGTTCTCGCTCCTCCCGGCCTAGTCGCGCCCACTACGGTGCCAGGCCAACGCCAAACGTCGTCGCTGCCGACGTCTCGCGCCTCAACTAAGAAAAAGAAGAAGAAGCCCGCCAAGAAGCCGCCGAAGAAGCATGGAAAGAAGCGTCCGAAGAAGAAGCCCAAGCCGAAACCAGCGCCTACACCAAGTCCAGCCCCTGCCCCAGCGCCGATCGTGCCGCCCGCGGACCAAGCCACCGTCAACCATCTCCTGGCGCGAACGACCTTCGGCGCCACTCCGGAACTGGTGACTCAGGTCCGCGCCGTCGGTTGGTCACAATGGCTGGCCTCGCAACTCGATCACGACTCAATCGCGGACCCGACAGGCGACACCGTACGCAATCTCTATCCGGATATGGCCGCTGACATCACTGCCACCCGCTCGGCAATCCGAGAATTCAGTTGGGACTCGATGTTTGCCCTCGGGCAGGGCACTTTGGGATTGGCGATTTGGTCGAGGCGCCAGCTGTTTGAGGTCATGGTGGACTTCTGGTCTAACCACCTCAACGTCACCAATCCGAGTGACCGTGTCTGGGACAACCGCGCGGACTACGACCGCACCGTGATCCGTAAGTTCGCACTCGACAACTTCTCAGACATGCTGGTGGCAAGCGCCACGCATCCGGCAATGCTGCAGTACCTCAACAACGCCGCGAGCACCAAAACCGCCCCGAACGAGAACTACGGCAGGGAATTGCTGGAGCTTCACACCGTTGGCGTCGACGCTGGCTACACAGAGGGTGAAGTGCTCAACAGTGCACGCATCATGACTGGCTGGACCACCACCAACACCGGCTTGGCAACCTACCGCACATCGCGACACTG